>Ga0183100_1001155_pt1 | contig 14384 bp, 10 predicted proteins | sample Biomet2_FD_127789 | JGI IMG/M metagenome (GOLD analysis project Ga0183100, IMG submission 127789) | Microbial communities from bioreactor (seeded with anoxic lake sediment) at LBNL, California, USA - Biofuel metagenome 2 | ecosystem: Engineered > Bioreactor > Anaerobic > Unclassified ...
TTTCAAGAGCCCCACATAGTGGCAGGCCGAATGAAGTCCGCAGGACGATTCGGGGCGAAATTATTAATAACATCCACAACGTTTAAGTTGGGCAGATACCACTAAATATCAATTGTCATTCCGAGGCTGATTTATCGGCAGAGGAATCTATACTGCCTGTAATAAAAAGCTTGTTGCAATGGTCAGGCAGGAATGCCTGACCTACAAAAACATTTTATTTCGGCAAGATATTGAAAACATATATTAAGTAAACTATCTCTTATAAATAATCTTTCCGTCAAAAACTGTCATTTCCACGTTAACATTCTTAATCTTTGCCGGATCTATTGTTAAAATATCATCAGAAAGAACTGCAAAATCGGCAAGCTTGCCGGGTTCTATACTTCCTTTAATATTTTCTTCAAATGAAGCAAAGGCTGAATTTATAGTATAACATTCAATTGCTTTTTCAACTGAAATTTTTTGCTCAGGTATCCATCCTTCCGGGTTCTTGCCATCCAAAGTACTGCGTGTAACTGCTGCATAAATTCCTAACAGAGGATTTAATGGAGCAACTGTCCAATCAGTCCCAAAGCACACTTTAGCCCCCGCATCAATAAGAGATTTGAAAGCATAGGTCTGGTTAAGCCTTTCTTTACCGACCCTCTTTTCAGCCCATACACCGTCATCTATACAGTGATATGGCTGAACTGATGCAATTACATTAAGCTCTTTAAAACGTTTGAAATCTTCTTCTCTAAGGTGCTGTACGTGTTCTATTCTGAATCGTCTGTCCCATGCAGGATTCTCTTTTGCAACCTTTTCATATAAGTCCAATATGAAAGCATTTGCGCGGTCACCAATAGCGTGAATGGATAATTGCAGCCCATTCCTATCTATATCTTTAGTCCATTCATTTATACGGCCGTCTATAACTATATCCTGAGGCAGTCCGCAAGAGGTCTCATTCAGCAGGGGCTCATAAAACCAGGCCGTTGATGAACCCAGTGAGCCGTCTGCAAATGCTTTAATTGAGCCATGCCGTAAAACATCACTTCCTGCTCCTACTTTTACACCTTGATCAATTAGTGTCTTGTAATCGTAAATAGGATACCGCGTATAAATGCGGCAGGTCAGTTTTCCTTCTTGTTCAAGCCGCTTATATGTCTCTAAGTCTCTTTGCAAGGTAATATCCTGCACCGATGTTACTCCGAACTGTTTTGCGTGTTCCAATGCGGTTAAAACGGCATTATCATAATCAGCATCAGAAGGGGGTGGAATGACTTTATTCATCAAAATAATTGCGTTGTCCTTTAAGATTCCGGTGGGCTCGCCGTTTTTGTCCCTCACAATTAAACCGCCGGCAGGGTCAATAGTATCTTTAGTTATGCCTGCAAGTTTTAGTGCATAAGAGTTTGCCAGTGCCATATGCTGGTCAAACCTGTCAACAAAAACCGGTGTATCCTCTGTGTAAGGATCAATCATTTCTTTATATGGAAGCCGTTTGTCTTCCCACGCCTCATTGTCCCAGTTCCCGCTTTTTATCCATTTTCCCGGATGTTTTACTGCATAATCTTTTATGCGGTTTACAAAGTCATCTCTGGAACCAGCATCTCTAAGCTTTATACCTTCCAGAAAAAAGCCGCCATATGTAAAATGCACATGGTTATCTATAAATCCCGGTAACATCAGCTTCCCATTAAGATCAATTACTTCAGTCTCATTGTCCATTAAATAATTTGCTTCTGTTATGTCTCCTGAGAATATGATCTTATTTTCTGAAATAATAACGCAGTTAACAACAGGCTGCTTTGGGTTTACGGTATATATTTTACCGTTTATAAACGCTTTTTTGGTTTTAATTGAAATTTCCATTGCACAAAACATCTATCTTATAATTATTTTAATCCTTAATATAATAAAAAGTAAATAATTTCAGTTACAATTTTTTTTAGGTAAACAATAGCTATAAATGAAAAATGAATAAGAATTTTTCAAAAACAATTAGAAAGGTATAGACTTAAGTAATATTTTTTACTATTTTCAATCGTAGAAAAATTATTTTAAACTAACCAATATACAATATGAATCTTGACGTAATGGTATTTTCTGCGCATCCGGATGATGCTGAACTTTCAATGGGCGGAACTATTGCTAAATTCTCCAAAGCCGGCATTCGTGTCGGTCTGATAGATTTAACAAAAGGTGAACTTGGGACTCGCGGTACGGCAGAGTCAAGACAAAAAGAAGCTTTTCAAGCGGCTATCATTCTAAAAGCTGCTATAAGAGAAAATCTCGGAATTCCTGACGGTAATATTAAAAGGAATAAGGATAATTTAATGCGCTTAATTATGAGCATTAGAAAATACAGGCCAAAAATAATTTTTGCTCCTTATATTAATGACAGGCATCCGGATCATATCCATACCAGCCGGTTGGCAAAAGAGGCGATGTTTTCTGCAGGCCTGGTTAAAGTTAAAACTTTTGACAAGGAAGTTGCTCAGGAACCATACAGGCCAAGCAAATTATTTTATTACATGCAGACATATACATTTGAACCTACCTTTATTGTTGATATAACTGATACCTATGAACATAAAATGAATGCCGTTAAAGCATACGGTTCTCAGTTTTATAACCCTAAAAGTGTAGAACCTGAAACTTTTATTAGTAAACCGGAGTTTATTGACTATATTGAGTCAAGAACTCAGTTTTACGGTTTTCAGATTGGCAAGAAATATGGCGAACCATTCTATTCTGAAGAAAAGCTGGAATATGACTTAGTCTCTCTATTTAAATAAAGTAATATTTGTTATTACTAAAAAAAGGCGGATCTTTGCATCCGCCTTTTTAATTTTACTCAGGTCACACTACTTTTCATATTATATAATATCCTACTTTAGCAATAACATCTTTTTTGTCTTAAGGAAATTACCTGCTTTTAACTGATAAAAATATATCCCGCTGGATAATTTACTTCCATTAAATACTGATTGATAGTTGCCGGCGGGTTTTTCTTCATTAACCAATAAAGCTACTTCATTGCCAAGTATATCGTAAATTTTTAGAGTTACTTTTTCGGCAGCAGGCAATTGATAATTAATTGTAGTTGAAGGATTAAAAGGATTGGGATAATTCTGTTGAAGATAAAAGCTAACTTTCGGAGTAGCTTTTTCATAAACACTAGTAATGGATTGTGAATATTTTACAGTACAATAATCACCAGGCCAGTCTTGCCATTTTTCTCCTGTTACATATACATTATACTGATAATCTATAGTGATATTGCTTTTCCAGAATTGAGTACCTTCACCGGCGCGCCAAGCTTCCTGCCCGTCCTTGTTGTATTTTATTGCAACCATATTATTCAAATTACCTGATGTATAAACAGAATTTTGTTTATCGGCCGCTATTTTACAGGATAATTTAGTACTAACTGAGGGGGGAAATACCGTCCAAATTGAATCACATTCAGGCGAGAACTTCTTAATAAAATTTTGATAGCTTCCATTTGCTAATCTATACCCGCCTGCAATTATTATATTGTTTGAAGTATCAATGGCCATATCATAAAAAATTGTATTAGTAGAGTATGATGAGTTTATCAACTGTGTTTTGTATGGCTGTAGGCCGCCCTTGTATTTTATCAGCATTAGTTTATTATTCAGGTAGGTAGCGTTTCCCATAACAGTTGTTATGATAATTGGATTTCCCTCCCGGTCAATTAGCATTTTGGGGTAAGTGGCAATGCCCCAGTCAGTTTCAGGCAGTGTATAACTAACAAAATTACCTCCAATTGGTACCAGACGTAATACTGTTTTTCCGTCCTTACCTCCAAAACCAAGTGCATACACCTGTCCTTCTTTAGTAATTCCAATTGATACTCCGTGTGAAGCTGCACTGTCCTGCCATCTGTAAACCATAACTCCGCCGCCTATTGAGGAATAAGACAATACTACCATATCATAACCGGTTCCTCCATTTGCCAAAGTCCCGCCCCAATAAGAGCCCGAAACATATATTCTGCCGTCATTATCTGTTACGATATCCCAGCCCCTGTCAGAGGCATTAGGGTCATCATTATTATACCTCTCCAAAAATATTCTCTCGCCTGATAGATGATCATATTTAATTGTAGTAAGAAAAAGGTCATCATCCCGGTCAGGCGGTTTATGAGTATACCCGGTAATTACAATATCCTGTTCCTTGTCTATTGCCAATCCGTTTATATCATCTGAGTTTAAGCTGCCGGTTTCATCAAAAATTGAAGTCCATAATGAATCTCCTCCAGCGTTGTATTTTACAACGCAAATTTCACCGCGGTTTGATAAGTAGGTGCTGGATATTCCTCCGACTACAACATTTCCGGAATCATCAACAGCAATATACTTGGAATTGTCAGTTCCGGTTGGAGTTGCTGAAAATCTTTTCATCCATTGTTCCTGAACTTGCGAGAAACAGAATGTCTGGGAAAAAATTAAAATCAATAGAATGCTTAGCTTGCTGGCTATGTTAAACATAAGAATCTCTCTGATAAAAAATTAAAATTTGTTAAAAATCTGATAACTTTTTCAATACAACTATATTATTACTTATTGTATTTTGAGACTTTCATACTTGGGTTAAATGTGGGGGTGTAATTCTATGGATGTTGGTCATTTAACCTTTTTTGTTCATTAATTTGAAATAAAACAAGGGCAAGATCTTATTTAAGTATGTAATTACGGCGCAATACGGCTATAAACCATATAAGTAATTACTTAAAGACAAAATGTTTACAAATTCTACAAGTAATTTATAATATTCCTTAACAATTCTCAATTATTTCCAGACAACTGTTTCCAATTCTTAATATCCTGTGACCTGCATCTCAATTTATTGCAAAAAGAGTTTGTCTTTTTTACAAATTTATACTTAATATCGTAGAGGCTTATTTGACATTGTTTACTTTTACTTATATATTCCAATTTGCTGTAAGCAGTAAGACTTAAAAGACCTCTTCTTCAAAATTATTACATATGAGGAGGATTACCACTGTATTGTTAGCAGCGCAGATTTGAATATATAGACACTATGCGTGAAATAAAAACAAAGAAGAGATTGACTTCTAATAACTTGATCAAAAAAATTATTCCTCCAATGCAGTGGTTTATTAAATTAGAGTCATCCGGAGGTATAGTTCTGCTGGTTGCGACAGTTATAGCCCTTCTTATTGCAAATTCCCCACTAAAAGGGTTGTACTCCTTCCTCCTTGATTATAAAATTATTTTGTGGCCTGAATTTGAAGCTCTGAACAAAACTGTTTCATTCTGGATCAATGACGGTTTGATGGTTTTGTTCTTTTTTGTTGTTAGCTTAGAAATAAAACGGGAAATTTTGTATGGCGAACTGAAGTCAATAAAAAAGACCTTTTTACCGGTTGCGGCGGCGCTGGGGGGGATGCTTGTTCCCATGACCATTTATTTAGCTTTTAATAAAGGCACGCTTGGTGCTCCTGGTTGGGGAATACCTATGGCCACTGATATTGCTTTCTCTATAGGCATATTAAGCATTTTAGGCAAAAGAGTACCAAATTCATTAAAAGTATTTCTTACTGCTTTGGCAATAATAGATGACATTGGGGCTGTAATAGTAATTGCAATTTTTTATACTTCTGAAATTTCATTTCTAAGTCTCGGCATAGCTTGTTCCTTAGTTCTTATTTTGGTCCTAATAAATAAGGCGGGGATAAAAAACGGATATGTCTATTTTATTCTTGGTGTTTGCTTGTGGCTTTCATTCCTATCTTCGGGTGTTCATCCTACCATTGCAGGGGTATTATTGGCTTTTACAATTCCGGCCAAGAGAGACCCGAATGTGTCATTTTTACATAAAATTGAAACCAAGTTCCATCCTTATGTGGTTTATTTAATTATGCCTGTTTTTGCTTTTGCAAATGCCGGAGTAAACTTCGGAACCGGTTTTATAAACAGCCTTACAAGTTCTGTCTCTTTAGGCATAATCTTCGGCCTTATTTTTGGTAAAAAGATTGGGATTTTACTTTTTTCTTATCTTTCAGTAAAACTTAAGCTGGCAGCCCTTCCCAAAGGTGTTTCGTGGATTCAAATTTATGGAGTGGGCTGGATTGCGGGCATTGGGTTTACTATGTCCTTGTTCATTGCTAATCTTGCTTTTAATGGGAATAGTGGACTATTGACAGATGCCAAAGTTGGTATTCTGTCAGCTTCTCTAATTGCAGGAATATTGGGGACTGTTATTTTAATTTTTTTAACAAAAATACATGCAAAAAAGAAGTAAAAAGTTTGGATATCATTGTGAAAATTAACATAAAATTAACTAATATATTTGAAATAGTTAGAAAGTACAGCATCTCTCTTTTAGTTACTTTGCAGAATTACTTTACTTCTAAAAATGATTTAAAATCATTTGTCGTAATTATAAGTATAGTCGTCGGAATTATCTCCGGATTGCTGGCAGTCGTTTTAAAAAAACTTGTACATTTTTTCCAGTATGAACCTGCATATTATTTAAATAAATACAATTTAAGCTTCTTACTCCCAATTACTCCTCTAATTGGTATATTGCTGTCAATTCTGATTATAAATATATTTTTTAAGGGACAAATAACTAAAGGTATTGCAAATATAATATACGTAATTACAAGAAAAAGGTCTGATATTCCAAGGCATAAGATACTTTCGCATCTTTTTACTAGTGCTGTAACTATAGGTATGGGGGGGTCGGCAGGGTTAGAGGCTCCCATTGTTGCAATTGGAGGTGCTATTGGTTCCAACATTGGAAAAGATCTAAAGTTTACATATAAAACAAGGACACTACTACTGGCCTGCGGGTCAGCAGCAGGTATCGCAGCAGTATTTAATTGTCCAATAGCAGGAGTTATTTTTGCTCTCGAGGTCCTCCTTCCTGAAATTACTATTTCTTCTTTTATTCCTCTTTTATTGGCATCTGCATCTTCAACTGTTATATCAAAGTTCTTATATGAAGGTCAATTGTTTTATTTCGTCACTGAAGGCTGGCATTTCTATGCTCTACCTTATTACTTGTTACTTGGAGCTTTTTGCGGTTTAGTTTCCATTTATATAATTAAAGTCACGATGTATTTGGAATTACTTTTTACAAAACCTATGAACCAATACCTAAAGGCTGTAATAGGAGGAACTATTCTTTGCGGTATGTTATTTCTTTTTCCTCCCCTCTATGGCGAAGGGTATTCCGGCATTGTAAGTTTGCTAAATGGGAATTATAATAACCTGCTACCTAATTATACTTTCGGATTCCCATTAGATAGAAATCTTATCATTATATTCTTCATAGCTATATTCATATTCCTTAAGCCTGTTGCTGCTTCTTTAACAATATCATCGGGAGGCAACGGGGGGATTATCGCTCCCTCGTTGTTTATTGGGGCATTTACCGGCTTTCTACTTGCATTCGGAGTAAATTTTGCTGGTTTTGCAGGCCTAAATCTTGCTAACTTTATTGTTGTTGGCATGGCCGGTGTTCTGAGCGGTGTACTGCATGCTCCTTTGACCGGGATTTTTTTGATAGCTGAAATTACCGGCGGATATGTCCTAATTGTTCCATTAATGATTGTTACAGCCCTTTCATACGCAATATCAAAGCATTTTAATAAATACTCGGTTTATACTTCTGCTTTGGCTAAAAAAGGTATTGAATTTAGGCCGGAACGCGAAAAATATAGCTTTCAGGAACTCAATCTGGAAAGTATTATAGAAAACAATTTCACTACTTTAGTACCAAATATGACTTTAGGGGACTTAATAAAAAAACTACAATATTCGAAAAGGAATATTTTCCCTGTACTTAATGAGAGCGAAGAGATCATAGGTATTGTAACTATAGATGATATAAGGGAATACATGCTGGATACTGAAGTTTACAATATTGTCCTCATCAATGAAATTATGAGTCCGGTTACGCTTTATCTGGATGTCTCATCAAATATTAATGAGTTATTCGAAATATTTTCCCTATATGATATTTGGGCTTTACCTATTACTAAGAATAACAAATATTTGGGATTTGTTTCAAAATCCAGTTTCTTTAATAAATATCTTGCTAATCTAAATAGCGGGAATAAGGAAGAAATATAGAATTTTATACTGCCGGAAATAAGTGTGTATCTGCCTGAGGCATCAAATAGATTATTATTGAGTAACCTATCGTAGATAAATGCTCTTGTATGCTCCATTTCGTAAAAGTAACAATTATCAAATGAAAGAGGTTATTTTTGTGTTATATTACACCGAATTTTTATGAGGTAGTGATATGGCCGATATTAAAGTAATAATTGCTGATGACCATACATTGGTAAGAGCCGGAATAAAGTCTTTATTGGAAAGCATAAACGGAGTTGAAGTAATTGGCGAAGCCGATAATGGAAGAGTCGCTTTAAAGTTGATAGAACAAAATCAACCGGATATTGTTTTGCTTGATATAGCTATGAGTGAGCTGAACGGGCTTGATACTGCCGCCCGTGTATCCAAAGAGTTCCCCGATGTTAAAATTATGATCCTTTCCATGCATGCTTCTGAAGAATATGTCCTACAGGCACTTCGGGCAGGAGCTTCAGGATACCTCTTAAAGGAATCTGCCCCTACTGAGCTTGAGTTAGCGTTGCGGGCTGTGGCCAGAGGTGAGACTTACTTAAGCCCTGTGATTTCAAGGCATGTTGTTGAAGATTATCTTAGAAGGGTAGGGAGCAGCGCAAGTAGTGATAAAGCTGTGGAGCCTTTCCCGCATGAACATCTTACTCCAAGACAAAGAGAAATATTACAACTTATTGCAGAAGGAAATTCCACTAAAGAAATTGCTGGAAAACTGAACCTAAGCGTCAAAACAGTTGAAACCCACAGAATGCAGATGATGGAGAGATTAAATATCCGTGATGTAGCAGGATTGGTCAGATATGCAATCAGAACAGGTATAATATCTTCTGACGTATAAATATTTATGAAAATAAGGGATTCTCTCTTACACTATAAGGAATTCCCTGATTGCTTTACTTTTTTCAATTGCATAAATTTGTATCAGTTAAATTAAATAAAGTAATAGGAAGCCCTGTGAACCCAAAGAGTATTTTACTAGTAGACAATAATGAAAAGTTTCTGCATTCAGCAGTTAGGTTTTTATCAACGGACGTCGGTTTTGCAGTTGTGGGGTGGGCTTTTGACGCTGATGAGGCATTTAAGAAAATCGAAAAGTTTAAGCCGGATTTGGTTCTGTTGGATATTAATTTACCGGACAAAAAGAGCTTCGAAATGATTAAAATTATTAAATCCGGTAACCACGTTCCAAGAGTTGTTTTGACGAGCTTTAACGATGAAGTTCAGTACAATGAGGGTGCCGAAGTTTACGGCGCTGATGGGTATGTTGCAAAAACTGATTTTTGCAACCAAATTGAAAAGATAATAAATAAATTATTTGAGAATTAATGTCTATTATTTACGATTATTGTAGATTTTTTTAACTTTTCTATATTGATTGCTATTTTAGAACTATTCAATAATGCTTTTCTTTAACTATTTTACAAATTTAGTGTATATAAGTATAAACTAATACCGAGTTTCTTCGATAATATCTTATAATAAAATTGCTCACACGTAATGTCAGTGACTTTATTATAATTTGTGATCTGAACTCGTTTTTAGCAATTTGTTTCGAGATTTTGTTTTATTATATTGTTAGTGCAACTTTAAAGTCTTCAATATTCACATAGAAGCCAAGAATAAATGATAAAAAAACTGAGTATCAAGAATAAAATGAGACTTCTAATAATTTCTTTATTAGGATCTGTCTCTATATTTATTTTTCTGTACTTCCCGTATTCAGTTAAAGAGAATGGACTAAAGAATATTGAAACAAAAGCAGAGTCTGTTAACAGGCTTTTGTCCGGTACAATATGTAAATCAATTTCTAAATTCGACAGTTGTAAAATTTCCCAAATTGCTTATTGCTGTAAAAGTGATAAAGACCTCTCCTATGTTATCCTTACAAATAAATCAGGCATTGTCTATTCTTATAATAAAGATATCGCCTCTAATTTACAGTACTCTATTCTCAGTTCAAAAGCAGATACCGACGCCCCAAATGAAATTTATAAAACCAAGTGTAATTTAACTGACAACAATAAGTTGGTAGGTGTAATTTATACGGGTTATTCATTAAGCAACGTTCAAAGTGAGGTCAATAAAACAAAGGGTATGGTTGCAATTATAAGTATTATTATATTTGGATTTGGCGGCATCATTTTCTATTATTTCTCATTGATTTATTTCAAACCTATGCAAAATATTATTTCGACTGCAAAAACTATTGCAGCCGGTAACTGGCAGGTTAGGGCAGTTGAAAGCGATAATGAAATTGGCACTCTGGCAAAATCTTTCAATAAAATGATTGATAATATTGAAACTGCTAATAAGGAAATGGAATACCTGAACAAAAATCTTGAAAAGACAGTTAACAAGAGGACCAATGAGCTTCTTGAAGAAATTGAACATCACAAAGACACTGCAAGTTTACTGGTTATTGCTAAGGAAAAAGCTGAAGAAATGAATAAGCTTAAAAGCAATTTCCTGGCAAATATGAGCCACGAATTACGGACTCCTCTAAACGGTATATTGGGATTTTCTGAAATAATGACAGAATTTGATCATACGCCGGAAATTAAAGAAATGGCAATTAGGATTCATGAAAGCGGCAAGAGACTTCTCACTACTCTAAATAGTATTCTCGATTTATCTATTATTGAATCTAAAAAACTAAAATTAAACAAAGAAACATTTAATATAGCCGAAGAAACCCAAAGGAATTTGATTGCTTTCTATCCGATGGCAGAAAAGAAAAACATCTATTTGAAATTATTGCCTGTAAAAAATGACATGGTCTGTAATTTAGATAAACAGCTTTATTTCCAGATTCTAAATAACTTACTTCACAACGCAATTAAGTTTACAATTGATGGGGGTGTTACTGTAATTCTGGATAGTGTTGTGGAAGGTGAAAATAAATTTGCTATTGTAAGGGTAATGGATACCGGCATAGGAATTCCGGAAAAATACCACGATATTATTTTTGATGAATTTAGACAAGTCAGCGAGGGGCTAAGCAGGCATTTTGAAGGTTCCGGTATCGGTTTAACTGTTACTAAAAAGTTTGTTGAATACCTTGATGGAATTTTAACACTGCAGAGCAAACCCGGGGTTGGAACTACTTTCGTGCTAAAATTCCCTCAATCAATTGCTGATGGAAATGATTATTTAAAAACATATTCCAACAACTAAGAATTTCAATTTTACAGTTTGCCGGTTCAATTACTCCCCGGCAGCAGCTTTTACATCATTAATTAAATCTTCAATATCTTCTAACCCGACTGAAAATCTTATCAGGCTGTCGGTTATGCCAAGGGCATCTCTTTTTTCTTTTGGAACAGATCCATGCGTCATCACTGCCGGATAATTGATCAAACTTTCCACACCCCCCAGGCTTTCAGCCAGAGTAAAAATTTTCACATTATTCAATATTTTTTTAGCTTTTTCGTGGGTCCCAAAATCTGCTGAAACCATTCCGCCAAAACCTCTCATTTGTTTTTTTGCAAGTTCATATTGAGGGTGGCTGGGCAGTCCGGGGTAATAGACTTTTTCGGCTAATTTTGAATTAAATAAGAATTCCGCAAAAGCAGTTGCATTGCTGTTATGTCTTTCCATCCTTACCGCTAATGTTTTAGTGGAACGCAGTACAAGCCAGCAATCAAATGGGGAGGGTACTGCTCCGGCGGCATTTTGATAATATCTTAATTTGGATTCTAATTCCTTGCGTGAAGTGACTAAAATTCCGCCAATTATATCACTATGTCCGTTAAGGTATTTAGTAGTACTGTGGAGGGAAATATCTATGCCGAACGTTAATGGATTTTGAAAATAAGGACTCATAAATGTATTATCGGTAACACTTATCAAATTATGCTTTTTACAAATGGCTGCAACTGCTTGCAGATCAGTAAGGTCAAGCATTGGATTGGTAGGGGTCTCAACAAAAACCAGTTTAGTATTTTCTTTGATAGCAGTTTCAATATTTTGTACATTGGAAGCATCCACCCATGTAAAATCCAATCCGAAATTTCTCATTACAAGCTCAAATAACCTATACGTGCCGCCATAAACATTTTCTGATACAATTACATTATCTCCGGCTTTTAATAAGCTTAAAACCGCTTGTACTGCGGCTATGCCGGAACTGAATGCTATGCCGTATTCTCCTTTTTCAAGGATTGCAATATTCTTTTCCATTGCTGCCCGTGTTAAGTTTGTTGTCCTCCCATAAGTATATCCCTTATGTTTTCCCAATTCTTCCATAGCATAGGTTGAGGTCTGGTAAATTGGCGTGATAACTGCACCGGTCGCTAAATCAGGTTCCTGCCCGCCATGTATTGCATCAGTTGAAAATCCCATAGTTCTTCCTGTTTAAGTTTATATATAATAATGTCTATTAAAAATATACAAAATGTTTACTAAATAGTACAACTATTTCTTCATTTGCTCATAATCAGAACAAAATTACAAGGATTTGTGTGGCACATTGTTTGAATAACATAAGCAGAGAAACTTAAAGAGGAAAACAAAATGAAAAAGCTATTATATCTTATACCAGTAATACTGATAATATTCAGTTTTAAGGTTGAAGCAAAAAGCTACAACAATGTCGGATTCGGATATTTCTATTCACAATTAGACCGTTACGGAGAATGGGTGGAATTTGATTATGGTGTTGTAGCATTCCGTCCTCATATCCGCAGTCACAACTGGGCTCCTTATACTATGGGTAGGTGGATATGGACTGACGATGGATGGTATTGGGATAGTTATGAAGCTTTTGGCGGAATTACTTATCACTACGGACGTTGGTTTAATGATGAATATTATGGCTGGATTTGGATTCCTGATTACGATTGGGCTCCTGCCTGGGTAGAGTGGAGATATGATAATGATTATATCGGCTGGGCTCCTTTATCTCCTTATGCAGAATATTCAATTTCTTATGGAATCAGATATTCTCATCCATATCAGTCACCTTACAGCCACTGGCACTTTGTTGATATGAGACATTTTTGCGATGACCATGTATATAACCGGTTTGTTGTAGGTGAAACTGTTAAATATAGAGTTTACAATAATACCAGGACCAGAAATGAGTATGATACACGCAATGGAAGAATTATAAATAGAGGATTCGATGTCCAGACAATTAGACAGAGAGGTGTTTCTGTTAGAGAAAGAACAATTGAAAGAGTTTCAGACGTTAGCCAGTTGAGAAATAATGGAAGCGATAACACTAAAATCCGGGCTCTTGTTGTTGACAGAAATAGAATTTCGCAGGGTGATAGTAAACAAAGAGATTTTACTAAATCAACAAGAACAAGCATGGAATTAAAGAATGTTCAAATAGGAAGAGATGAACTGAGAGTAAAAGAAAATACACGTAATACAACAACTGAAACCAGAACTGATACCGAAAGAAAACCAGTTGTAAAAGAGCAGAATAGAAATAACAACAATAACAGAGGTAATATTGAAACGACACCACCTGTTAAAAGAAATGATGTTAAAGGAAATACCAGACAGAATGTTAACGAAACCGAGAGAGACAGAATCATTAAAGAAAATGAAAGAACGATAAACAATAATAGAAGCGTTAATACAACTACTCCTGTTAAAGAAGATCGTAAACAGATTCAAACAAGAGTCAATAATTCTCAAAATAATAACAATCGCAGTTCTAATACAGATAATAAACGTGATGTTAAAGTTGAAAGAAAAACCGAAACAAGAACAAACGTAATTGAGAAAAGGAATAATAGCGGGAATACTACTCAGATAAAACGAGAAACTACTGTTGAGAAAACGAGAGAACAGAATACTGTTAGGAAGACTGATGAAAAAAGAGAAGATGTAAAACGAGATAATCAAAGTAGGGGGAACGAAAGATCACGTTAGATGTGTTGGTTAATCCACACGAATGAAAAAGGGAACTGCAAAGTTCCCTTTTTTTATATTTACATACTCTTCTCAATTTAAAGATATACTTTATAGTGCCATATAATATACTATCTTAACAGTAAACAAATAATTGACTTTTTTGCTCAAATTGGGTATTATATTTAATCTACTAAAAATATTTTATGGAGTTAATATGAAATCCGGTTTGTGTTTCATCTTATTTGTTGCCTTTACGGCTGCTTTATTCCCCCAGACAAGCAAATTTCCGGTTGGGGTATTTGCAATTTCGGATACTGTTGCAGCTGTTATTGATGATTACACGCAAATTGACAGTATGGGAGCCAATTGGATAGTTCAGTATGCCAAACA
>Ga0183100_1001156_pt1 | contig 14380 bp, 10 predicted proteins | sample Biomet2_FD_127789 | JGI IMG/M metagenome (GOLD analysis project Ga0183100, IMG submission 127789) | Microbial communities from bioreactor (seeded with anoxic lake sediment) at LBNL, California, USA - Biofuel metagenome 2 | ecosystem: Engineered > Bioreactor > Anaerobic > Unclassified ...
CGGCGGGGGTGCTGGCCGCGCGCGGCCTGAGTGCTGATCTGTCCAACCGCATAATGCCCACGCCGCTCCTTTCTTTTGCCGCGCGGGAACTGGGCGCGGATGCGGGCGTGATGATTACCGCCAGCCACAACCCGGCCCAATACAACGGCTACAAGGTGTACGGGCCGGATGGCTGCCAGATTACCGAGGAAGCCGCCGACGCGATTACCCGGGAAATCGACCGGAGCACCTATGCCGACGCAATCTGGCTTACGGAGGCAGAAGCGCGCGCCAAAGGCTTGCTCGCGGATATGCCGGAGAGCGTGCTTGAGGAGTATCTGCAAAAAACGCTGGCTTGCCGGGTCTATCCCGGGGCGGACGCGCCCATCACCGTTTGTTATACCCCGCTAAACGGCGCGGGTTTGGAACCCGTGAGCCTCGCGCTTGGCGCGATGCGTGGCGTTGCGATGGCGCTGGTGGCGCAGCAGGCGCAACCGGACGGGGATTTTCCCACCTGCCCCAAGCCGAACCCGGAGCTCAAGCCTACGCTGGCGCTCGCGCTGCAAACCGCCGCGGAGGCGGGCGCCGGACTGGTGATTGCCACCGACCCGGACAGTGACCGCATCGGCGTGGCAGTGCGCGGCGCGGGAGAGCGCTTTACCGTGCTTACCGGCAATGAGGTTGGTTTGTTGCTGATGGAATCGGTGCTGGCAGCGCGCAAGGCAAAGGGCACGTTGCCCCAAAATGCGGAAGTGGTAAAGACCATCGTCACCAGCGACCTCGCTTTCGCCATTGCAAAGCGGTATGGCGCAACCGTACGGGAAACGCTTACGGGGTTTAAGTATATTGGGGAAGAAATCGGCCGTTTGGAAAGCAGGGGCGAGGAAGACCGCTTTTTGTTTGGGTTTGAGGAAAGCTGCGGGTATCTGGCAGGTACGCATGTGCGTGATAAGGATGGCGTAATGGCGGCGGTGCTGGTGTGCGAGCTGGCGCAAGTTGCCGCGGCACAGGGGAAAACGCTGCTTACCCTGCTGGACGAGCTGTACGCCCGTTACGGCCGCATGGGCACAAGGCTTGTAAACTACGATCTAGCCGGCGCGGACCCCATGGTGGACATGGCGCGCGTGATGAGAGGCCTCCGGGAAAACCCGCCGTGTACCTTAGCGGGCGGCACGGTTCAGGATGTGTTGGATTATCTGCCGGGGCGGGATGGATTGCCGCCCGCCGATGTGCTGGTGTTTACCTGTGCGTGCGGCAAGGCGATTATCCGGCCTTCGGGCACGGAGCCTAAAGTGAAGGCCTACCTCTCCGCGCCGGGCACAACGCCGGAGGAGACGGACGCGGCGCTTAACGCCTTGCACAGGGATGTGGACGCGTGGCTGGCGTGCTAAACCGCAACGCGGAGAAACGCGCGGGTTGGCGAACAGTGGACAACCCCGGAAAGGACGGATGATCCGATAACCATGAAAAACGTTGTCACCATGCGGGACATTGGCCGCGAACTCGGTGTGAGCGCGGTAACGGTCAACAAGGCGCTGGCCGGGCGCGGCGGCGTAAGCGCTTCGTTGCGTGAGCGCATCCTTGCCAAAGCGGCGGAAATGGGCTACCGATACGCGCTTGCGCAACGGGCGAGCGCCCCCACGCAGGCGGATGTGGGCATTCTGATTCCCGATCACTTTATGGGCGCCGGCAACAGTTTTTACGCCAGCTTATGTAAAAAGCTGGTACAACAGCTTGCGGATCGGGGCTGTTACGGGGTGCTGGGCATCCTGAGCGAGGAGGAGGAGCTTGGCTGTTGCCGCCCTGCCATGCTGGAGGACGGGCGCGTTGGCGGGCTGGTGGTTTTGGGGCAAGTGCACCCCGCCTACCTGCAAATGCTGGATGCCGCGCAACAGGAGATCCCCTACCTGTGCATGGATTTTTATGACGACTCCGCCGATGCGGACGCGGTGGTCAGCGACGGCCTGTACGGCGGCGATCAGCTTACCAGCCACCTGATTCACCGGGGGCATACGCGCATCGGGTTTGTCGGTTCCATTACTGCGACCAGCTCCATTATGGATCGTTATCTGGGATACCACCGCAGTATGCTCACCCACGGGCTGCCCATTGACGCGGCCTGGACAGTGCCCGACCGCGATTGCCACGGCGCTTATAAGCCCTACCCCTTACCCGACCCGCTGCCCACGGCGTTTGTTTGCAACTGCGATCAGCTGGCCCTGCAACTGGTGCAACGACTGAAAGAACTGGGGCTTGCCGTGCCGGGGGATGTTTCGGTTGTCGGGTTTGACGATTATGTGGACGCGGGCGGCGCCGAACCGCCCCTGACCACCTTCGCTGTGGATCAGGATGCGCTGGCCCGTGAGGCGGCTAACCTGATTTTGCAAAAGATGCGCGGCGGCAACGACCGCGTGGGCAGGGTGGTGGTTGGCGGGCGCTTAGTAACCCGCGCGAGCGTACGCGACCTGCGCGATGCGCAACCTGCTCAAACCGGAATTGGCGCAAGGCCTCACATCCGCAAGGGGAAGCCGGCAAGCGCCGTGAAACCACCCCAAACCTGATGCGCGCTTGGCAGGCATACAACCCGGAAAACCATAGGGTACCCGCGAACGCAACCCCATCAATCATCCGACGCAATGCGCTTTGCCATTTGCGCCGCAATTCTGGAAGGAGTCAACACCTATGAACGACAAAGTAACCATCCTTACCGGCGGCAGTTTGCCGAATATGCCCTGGCAGGATCGCCCTGCGGATGACCGTCACGACGCGCCTGTGTGGCGCTATTCGGGTAACCCGGTCATCGGCCGCAACCCCGCGCCGGGCGTGGCTCGCATCTTTAACAGCGCCGTTGCGCCGTATGGCAAGGGGTATATCGCGGTGTTGCGCGGCGAGCAGGTGGACGGCGTGCCGCATGTGTACCTGGGCCATAGCGACGACGGTCTGCGCTGGACGGTTGACCCCGGCCGCGTGCCGTTTGTGGACGAGCGGGGGAAGCCCTTTATGCCCGTATACGCGTATGATCCCCGGCTGGTAAAGGTGGAAGACGCGTACTACATTCTCTGGTGCACCGACTTTTACGGCGCGGCCATCGGCGTAGCCAGAACAACGGACTTCCAAACCTTTACCCGGCTGGAAAACCCGTTCATTCCGTTTAACCGCAACGCCGTGCTGTTCCCCCGCAAAATTGACGGCACCTATCGGCTGCTTAGCCGCCCCAGCGACAGCGGGCATACCCCGTTTGGCGATATTTTTGTGTCCGAAAGTCCGGACATGACCTTTTGGGGCCGTCACCGCCATGTAATGAGCCGCGGCTCGGCCTGGTGGGAGAGTGTAAAAATCGGCGGAGGCGCTGCGCCCATTGAAACCAGCGAAGGCTGGCTGCTGTTTTACCACGGCGTGAGCAGCACCTGCAACGGTTTTGTGTATTCCATCGGCGGCGCGATATTGGATCGGGACGAGCCCAGCCGCGTGTTATACCGCTGCCGAAACTTTTTGCTGACCCCGGAGGAAAGCTATGAGGAGCGGGGCTTTGTGCCCAATGTGGTATTCCCCTGCGCAACCTTGCAGGATACCGATACGGGTCGCATCGCTATTTACTACGGCGCGGCAGACTCGGTCGTGGGGCTGGCATTTACCACGGCGGAGCAGGTAATTGCGTATATTAAGGCGAACAGTGAGCTGACCGTAACCGATACCGAAATTGGCAACCGGTAACCGAAAGGAGCATCCCCCCATGCAAAGCAAACCGTTTCCTGTATTGATGGCGGATTATGAAACCCTGATCGCCCGGCCAAACGAAGTGAATCAGCGTTTTTACAACGGCCTTTTGGAGCGATACCGCTACCCGGTGCTCACCCGTGAGCATACCCCGCCCTTCTGGATGTATGACGCAAACCCGGCGAGCAACCCCTACATGATGCAGCGACTGGGCGTGAACTGCGCCTTCAACAGCGGCGCGCTGTATATGGACGGAAAATACTATCTGGCTGCGCGGGTAGAAGGCGCAGATCGGAAAAGCTTTTTCGCCGTGGCAGAAAGCGACCGGCCGACGGAGGGCTTCCGCTATCGGGATTATCCGGTGCGCTTGCCGGATACCTGCCCGGAGGAGACCAATGTGTACGATATGCGCCTGACCCGGCATGAGGACGGCTGGATTTACGGCGTGTTCTGCTCGGAAAGCAAGGACGCGGGCGCGGCGGATTTGTCCGCGGCGGTGGCGGCGGCAGGCATTGTGCGTACCCGCGACTTACTAACCTGGGAGCGCCTGCCCAACCTGGTAACCCTTCGCTCACCCCAACAGCGCAATGTAGTGCTGCATCCCGAGTTTGTGAATGGGCAGTATGCGTTTTACACCCGCCCCATGGACGGGTTTATCGAAACCGGCTCCGGCGGCGGCATTGGTTTTGGGCTGTGCCCCGACATTACCCATGCCGTGATTGATGAGGAACGGCTGGTGTCCCTGCGGCGTTACCACACGATCACTGAGGCGAAAAATGGGGCGGGCGCGGTTCCTATTAAAACGCCCAAGGGATGGATACACCTTGCGCACGGCGTTCGCAACACTGCCGCGGGGCTGCGGTATGTGCTGTACGCCTTTGCCACCGCGTTGGAAGACCCCGCGCGCGTGATTGCCGAACCCGGCGGGATGCTTCTGGGCCCGCTGGGGCATGAACGCGTCGGCGATGTAAGCAACGTGGTGTTTACCAACGGCGCGGCAGTCAACGAGGCGGGCGAGGTATATCTGTACTATGCTTCCAGCGACACGCGCCTGCATGTGGCGCGCACGGATTTGGATCGGCTTTGCGATTACGTTTTCCAAACCCCCGCCGATCCGCTGCGCTCGGTGGACTGTGTGACGCAGCGCTGTGAGCTGATTGACCGCAACCTCGCATTTTTAGGGAGGCGGGAATAATGGAAGCGCTTCGGCTTGCACCGGTGTTTGGCGACCACATGGTGCTGGGGCGGCGCAGGCCGCTTCGCCTGTTTGGCGAGGCGGCGGATGGCGCGAGGGTTACGGCTGTTTTGCAGGGCTGCGAAGCTACGGCAACCGCCAGAGAAGGGCGCTTTTTGCTCACCCTCCCGCCTATGGAAGCCGGCGGCCCTTATACCCTGACCGTGACCGACAGGGCCCATACGCTCACCCTTACCGATGTGATGGTCGGCGAGGTATACCTGGCGGGCGGGCAGAGCAATATGGAAATGGATTTGCAGAATTCCGACAACGGCCGAGCCTTTGCGGCGGAAACCAACCAGCCGCTGCTGCGGTTTTTTCACTGCTCCCGACAGCCTTGGCTGGACGAACAGGCGAAAAATGCCGAACGCCGCGCCCGATGGCGCATCGCCAAACCCGGCGCTTGCTCGCACATGAGCGCGGTTGCCTACCACTTTGCCACGCGCCTGCAGCGGGAGCTGGGGATGGCGGTTGGTATTATCGACTGTTACTGGGGCGGCACCTCGGTGGCTTGTTGGCTGGATGAAGCAACCCTGCGAACCTCCGTGGCGGGGGAAGGCATCCTGCGGCAATACGCCCAACGGGTCGGAAACAAGACCGATGCCCAGTATCTAACGGAAAACCGCGCGCATGAAGCGGCTGTGCTGGCCTGGAACAATGCGCTGGAAGCGCTTCGTACGCAGGAGCCGGGGGTGGGTTGGCCGGAGATTATCCGGCGAATCGGGCCGTGCCCGTGGAATCCGCCTGTGGGGCGAAAAAGCCCTTACCGCCCTGCCGGGCTGGTGGAAACCATGCTCCGGCGCGTGGCGCCTTACCCGATCACGGGCTTTTTGTACTATCAGGGAGAAGAGGACGTAAGCCGCGCGTCGGAATACCGATTGCTGCTGACCCAGCTGATCGCCTTTTGGAGAACGCTTTTCCGTGGCGAGGAACTGCCCTTCCTGTTTGTGCAGCTGCCGATGTTTCGCAACAGCTACGAAGAGGACGACCGGCAATGGCCGGAACTTCGCCGGGCGCAGGAGCAGGTATGGAGGCAGACTGCCCACACGGGTCTTGCGGTGATGATTGACGGCGGAGAGCTGGATAACATTCACCCGACGGATAAGCAAACCGTGGGCGAGCGACTGTTTGCGCAGGCTATGCGAGTGGCGTACGGCGCGACGGCGACCCCGGACAGCCCTCGGGCATTGTATGCCTGTCCAGTGGGCGCTTGCGTGGAGGTTGCGCTGGACGCGCCTGTAATAGCCCAAGGCGACGCGGCGCTGTTTGAACTTGCCGGTGCGGATGGGCAGTTTTATCCGGCGAGCGCTGCGATGGATGGCCGTATCATCCGCCTGACGGCGGAAGCGGTGCCCGAACCGGTGGCGGCGCGGTATGCCTGGGTCAACTATGGACAAACAAACGTGACCGGCAACAGTGGACTGCCGCTGGCGCCGTTCTGGCTGGCATAAAGGCTTTGCCTGCAATGCCGGATGTTGCGTTTGAACTGCTGGGGCGGGCTGGAAACATCCCGCTCCCGTTTTATATAGAGGAAGGGTCAAGGGATGAAATCCCTTGTCAGGTTCCAAGGGTGAAACCCCATAGCCTTACGATTGCAGCACCATGCGCAAACAGGCGCACAGCGCGCAGGGGCAAGGGCTGCGATGCTTACGACCTGCCGGGGCACGTTGGCATTCCACGCTCCGGCAGTCCAAAGAAGGGTCAAGGGATGAAATCCCTTGTCGGGTTCCAAGGGTGAAACCCTTGGCGGGGTGTGGGGTGAAACCCCATAGCCTTACGATTGCAGCACCGCGCGTGAGGAAGCAAACACCCCCGAGCATTGCGCAGGCTGGCGTGAACGAAGCTTTCATGGTATAATGGCGCAAATGGCCGTAACGGATACGCGGGCAACAACAGGAGACGGCGGCGCGCGCGCGTCTCGAAAGAGGGGTTTCCTTTGCTGATTCGGCGTTTTCGCAACTGCCGCCTGTCGCTCAAAATTATCGCTACGTTTTCGCTGGTGCTGTTGCTGACCACCGCGGCGATGTATATGCTGATGAACGTTCAGCTGAACCGCCTTCGCTATGCCGAGTTTGACCGCATTGTACAGCAGAATACGCGGCTGATTACCAACAACATCGACGCGATGCTGGTAAACGCCAGCTACGTTACTAAAATGCTGATCGCCAACAACAACGTGCAAAAGCTGCTGACCGACCGTGCAAGCTTTGAAACGCCTACTTCCATGCAAACTTTGCGCTTGCTGCTTGGCAGCGTGACCAATATGCAACCCTACATTGCGGGCGTATATCTGTTTAACACCCGATCGCAGCGTTTTGGCATGGACAATTATTCCATGCAGAGTTTCAGTTTTAAAGCGTTGGAGGATGCGCCCTGGTACAAAAACGCGCTGGAGCAAAAAGGTTTTTATGTAATCCGTTTAAACGGCGGCGAAAAAAGCCGGATGTATGGGAATCAAAATGTAATTTCCATGATCCGGCTGGTGTTTAACATCGACCAGCAAACGTCGATGATCGGCGCGGTGATGCTGAACATGCGGGAACAGTACTTCATTAGCACTTTTGAAGATTTCGAGCGGGAATACAACGCGGAAGTCGTGATCTTGGAAGATGGAGGCACCCCGATTTTTTACCGGGATCAGCCTTATTTTGACGCGCTTACCCCGGAGCAGCGCGACAAGCTGACAAGCGGCGACGGACCGGTGGGCGTGCTGCAGGCAAAGGATGGGTCGATGCTTTCCTACAGCAGCATGGCAACCTCCAAAGCGCCGTGGCATGTGATTGTGGCGCTGCCATACACGGGGGAAGTGAAGGGGCTTATGGGCACGCGCAGTTTGTTTTTTCTGCTGCTGGGCATGGAGGTTGTGCTTATCTTCTGCGGCGCGGTGATTGTTACGCGCATGGTGGCGCGACCCATTCGCCAGCTGACCGGGGCGATGCACCTGTCGGAAGGGGAACGGCCGCAACGGGTGGAGATGCCGCGCGCGAATGGGGAAATCGGCGAACTGAAAGATACCTATAACCGCATGGTGGAGCGGATTGACGAACTGTTCCGCCGCGTTGAGGACGAGAGCGAGCGTAAGCGGCAGGCGGAGTTCCACGCGCTTCAGGCGCAAATCAATCCGCATTTCCTGTACAACACCATCGATACGGCGCGCGGGTTAGTGCTTTCAAACCGTACGGCCGACTTGAACCGGCTATTGCGCAATTTGGGAGAGTTTTACCGCAACAGCATCAACAATGGCCGCAATGTGGTTTCCCTGCGGGAAGAAATCCACATGGTGCGCAGCTATATGGATATACAGCAAATCCGTTATGCCGACATCCGTACCGTGTACGATGTGGATGATTCGGTTTGCGATGTGCGCATCCCCAAACTGGTGATTCAGCCGTTGGTGGAAAACGCCCTGTACCACGGGATTCGCCCAAAGGGCAACCGGGGAACCATTGAACTGAAAGTGTGGGGGGATGAAACCCTGATTTACGTGCGCGTGTCCGACGACGGGGTGGGGATTGACCCCACCATTGCCCGCCATGTGTTTGACGAAATTGGCAACCCGCTGAACCGGTTTGGTTTGCAGGGTACGCTGGACAGGCTGCGCCTGTATTACCGGCAGGAAAACGTGCTTTCCATCGAGTATGGCGCGGAGGTGGGCACGCGTATGACGCTGCTGATTCCCCGCGACGGTGCGCAAGGAGACCCCGTATGAGGAAAATTCGCCTGATGATTGTGGATGACGAACCGCTGGTGCGCACCCTGATCCGCGGCAGTGTGGACTGGGATGCGCTTGGGGTGGACGTGGCGGCGGAGGCGGGCTCCGGCGAGGAAGCGCTGCAGCTGCTGCCGACGATTCGACCGGATATTTTGCTGCTGGACATTTGCATGTATGGCATGAATGGCGTGGAACTGGCGGGCGAAGCTTTTCGCCTGCTGCCGGATGTGCATGTGGTGGTTATCAGCGGGCATGACACCTTCGCCTATGTGCAGCAGTGCCTTCGACTGGGCGTGACCGATTACCTGCTCAAACCCATTAATGAGGAACAGCTGGAAAAGACGATTCGCGATATAGTGCAGGGAATCCACCCGCAAATGCTGCTGGGGGCCAAAAGCCGCAAAACCGTGCGCGAGGTGGTGGACTACCTCTACCAGCATTATAGCGAGCAGACGCTTTCGCTGCAAAGCGTTGCGGAGCAGTTTTTTGTGAACCCCAGCTACCTGAGCCGCGCGTTTCATGAGGACACCGGCGAATCCTTTGTGGAAACGCTCACCCGCTTGCGCATGGAGGAGGCTGTGCGCCTACTGAAAACTACTGCGCTATGCGGGTATGAGATTGCGGAAAAAGTGGGTATTGGAGACGCGAAGTATTTTGGCGCTTGCTTTAAGCGCTTTACTGGTCGGACCTTGCAGGAGTACCGGCGGACGGAAGCAGAAAAGTAAAATTTTCGGTAATTAAGGCAACGATCTTCTGTTTGCAACGGGAGGTCGTTTTTCTATAATAGATTCATAACGGGCAAGAGATGCCTGATGATTAAAGGAGGAAAAACCATGAAGAAACTGGTGCAATGGGTCGCGGTGCTGACGGCGATGATGATGCTGGTCGCCTGCGTACCTCTGACGGCGCTGGCCGAGAGCCAGGACCAGGTTACCCTCACGCTGTGGTCGATCTGGTCGTCTGACAGCGAGAGCAACAAAGCTCCTTTCCTGAAAACGCTGGACGAGTTCCAGGCGGCTTATCCCAACATCAAAGTAGAGTTGGATATGAGCGAAGCCGAAGCGTATAAAACCAAAATCAAGACCGCCGTGGCTGCCAACGAGGCGCCGGATGTGTTCTACTACAATGCCGGCGGGATGCTCAAGAGCTTTGTGGACGCCGGTAAGGTGCTCGCCCTGAACGACTATGTGGACGAAGCTACCATGGGCCGCATTGTGGAAGGCACCCTTGCCAATATGACCTTCGACGGTAAAATCTACGGCCTGCCTTACACCCTGGCTTGCTCGGTACTGTTTTGCAATACCGAACTGTTTGAAAAGTACAACGTGAAGATTCCCGAAACGTGGACCGAACTGATGACCGCCGTCAAGACCTTCAAAGACGCTGGCCTCGTGCCCATGGCGTTGGGCGGCAAAGATCGCTGGCCCACCTGCATGTACACCGACCTGATTACCCTGCGCGCGGCCGGGTATCAGGAATGCGCCGATACCTTCAACAAGACTGCCAACGCGAGTTTCGTAACCGACGGCATGAAGCTTGCAGCGGAAAAATACAATGAACTGATCGAATCCGGCGCGTTCCCCGCCGACGCCGTAGCCCTGACCCGCGACGAGAGCGAAGTGCCCTTCTACAACGGCGAGATTCCGATGTACGTAAACGGCAACTGGACCGCTGCCAACTGCTCCAACAGCCCCGCCATCGCCGGTAAGGTGAAGGCCGTCGCGTTCCCGACCATCGAAGGCGGCAAGGGCGTTGCCACCGACTTCATGGGCGGCGCCGCTGAAGAATTCTGCGTGAGCGCCAATACCGCCCATCCGCAGGAAGCGTACCTCCTTTGCCAGTTCCTGGCTGAGAACCACAGCAAGAACGCTTACATGGTAGGCGCCGGTATGCCGACCTGGAAGTTTGGCTCCGATGTGGACGAGAGCAAGGTTGATCCGCTGATTAAGTCCATCGTGGAACTGACCAATAACGCGTCCTGCTTCCTGCTGTGGGGCAACACCCTGCTGGAAGGCGAAGACAGCGAACTGCTCATGGATACCGTGCTTGAGCTGCTGGCCCGCGACATCGACGCGAATACCTACTGCGAGAAACTGCAAACCATCATCACCGGCGAATAAGGACGATCAAGCCGGGCAGGTTCGGGGTTCCCGAACCTGCCCGTGCGGTATGCCCGCGCCGCGCGCCCTGCCCGTAGAACCCCGCAGCATGGGCAGAGCGCGCGGCGCTTTGAAACCCGAACAACGCGAAAGGAGGAGGAACAATGCGGCAGGTTTTATCCGATCGCAAAGCGATCTGCATTTTCCTTCTGCCTGCGCTCATTTTATTTGTGAGCGTGGTAATTATCCCCATCGGTATCTCCTTCTACTTTAGCCTTCTCAAGTGGGATGGTATCGGACAGGGAGAAATGGTTGGCTTCGCAAATTATGTGAAGCTGTTTACGGGCAAAACCAGCAGCTTTTGGAAGGCGGCGGGCAACTCCTTTCTGTATGCGGCGGTATCCATGTGCATACAGCTGCCGTTTTCGCTTCTGCTGGCGCTGATCCTTTCCAATGGCATCAAGCTGGAAAACTTTTACCGGAATGTTTTCTTTATTCCCGTCATCATTTCTACAGTGGTGATCGGTCAACTGTGGATGAAGATATATAATAACGATTACGGCCTGTTAAACTCCCTGTTGCGCTCGCTGGGACTGGAAAGCTGGACGCGCATCTGGCTGGGGGATAAAGGCACGGTGCTGGGCGCGACGTTTGTGCCTATGCTATGGCAGTATGTGGGGTACCATCTGCTGCTGATGTACGGCGCCATTAAGTCGATTCCGCAGGATTTGTATGAAGCCGCGAAGATTGACGGCGCTTCACAGACGCGCACGGCGGTGTCGATCACGATTCCGCTGATGAAGCCCATGCTGAAGGTCTGCGCAACATTTTCGCTGATTGGTTCGCTGAAAATCTTCGACCTGATTTTTGTGCTCACGGGCGGCGGCCCCAGCGGAGCAAGCGAAGTACCCGCGACGCTCATGTATCGCACTATCTTCCTGAAAAACCAGTATGGATACGGCAGCAGCATCGCGATGTTCATTGTGCTGGAATGCTTGGTGCTGTCTTGGGTGATTCAACGGCTGTTTGCCGAGCGCGCGAAAAAGGGGGTGAGCCTGTGACCAGGCGAACCGAATTTTCCGCGCCGCGCTTACCGCGCAGGCGGGTCCGGGTTTCGACGGCGCTGATACAAGCGGGCATGATGCTATGGACGTTTTTGTGCATCTTCCCCCTCTATTGGCTGGTATCATTCTCGCTGAAGGATAATACCGAGATTTTCGGCGGCAACGTCGCAGGATTGCCGCATAACTGGTTGTTTACCAACTACGCCAGCGCGCTGATTGGCGCCAAGGTGGGTATTTACCTGCTCAACAGCGTAATTGTAACGGCAGCGACCATCGCGATCACATGCCTGTTTTCGCTGATGGCTTCCTATGCCCTGACGCGCATGAAGTGGCGCGGGCAGAAAGCGATGCTGCAGTTTTTCCTGCTGGGGTTGATGATTCCGATTCATGCGGCGCTGCTGCCCCTGTTCTTGGTGCTGAGCAAAATGCACCTGATCAGTACCCACCTGGCGCTCATCCTTCCCTATACAGGTTTTGCGCTTCCCATGGGCATTATGATTATCACAGGCTTCATCGATGGGATTCCCAGGGAGCTGGAGGAAGCCGGTTGCATAGATGGGGCAAACATTTATCAGATTTTCTTCCGCATCATTATGCCCATTCTGATGCCTGCCGCCGCAACGGTGATGATCTTTACCTTCCTGCAATCCTGGAATGAACTGTTGTTTGCGCAGATTTTTATCAGCAAGGAGAACGTGAAAACGCTCACGGCGGGGATCCAAAGCATGTATGGCCAGTACCAGACGGATTGGGGCCCTATTGGCGCAGCGCTGGTGGTGGCGACGCTGCCCACGCTGATTATATACCTGTGCATGAGCGGGCAGGTACAAAAGAGCCTTGCCGCCGGCGCGGTAAAAGGCTGATTGCCGAACACCTAAATAAACAAGCGGGGCAAGCGCATCATGTCGCTTACCCCGCTTCATTTGTAGGGTTGACGGGAATGCAATTGGCAAAGGATTGTTGCAAAAACCGCCCGCAAACGGCGAAACACCCAAAGGCCCCGGGCGGAGAAGGGGTTTGGGTGGGCTTTGCGCAAAGTCGCCAATCCCAAACAAGAGAACTGATTTTGAGAATACCCTCGGTTGCCTAATGAAAAGCTTGCGCGGCGCGGCTCTAGGCATAGGAGTAGACACTCGTGGCGTCTATTGTGGCTGCGAGCCAAGCAAACGCGCGCCCGTAACGCGAAGGAAGGGAAGCAGCACGCTTCAGGCGAGGATAAGCCCTTCGCCGGGCGCAAGGCGGATTTCCACCAGACCGCTCCAAACCGGTAGCGAACGGTCGGCGTACAGGTCACGCACGGCGGCACAGTCGCGCATCGGCTCCGGCAGGAGAAGGCTTTGCGCAATCTCTTCGGTGGAGGTATTCAGTACGCACAGCAACCGCTCCTGCCCGGTAAAGCGTTCGTAGGCATACAGACCGTTTTCTTCCGCCCGCCAGGTGCGAAACGCGCCCGTGCGCAGCGCTTCGTGGCTGGAACGCAATGCGGCAAGCTTACGGAAATGCTCGTGCGTGGCGTTGTTCTCCACACAATCCCAGCGCATGGGGCGGCGGTTGTCGGGATCGGCGCCGCCTTCCATACCCAACTCATCCCCGTAGTAGATGATGGGAGTGCCCATAAACGTAAACTGAAAGAAGGATGCGCCGCGAAGCATGGGCATGTTAGCGCCCGCGCGGGTGAGCATACGCTCGGTATCGTGAGAACCCAAAAAGGTCCATAGTACATCCTGTGTGCGCTGGGGGTACAGCATGGCGGCGTCGTTTACCGCCGCATCAAACGAGGGCAGGGAGATTGCGTGGTGGCAAAAGCGTTTCCACACGTTGCGGCTGAGCACATAGTGCATGGTCGCGTCAAACATATCGCCGCGGGTGAGCCACTCCCGGCTGTCATCCCAGCATTCGGCAACCATGAGGCTGTCCGGGTTTACGCGTTTCATCATGGCGCGGTAACGGCTCCAGAAGGCGGGCCAAACTTCGGGGCTTACGTCCAGCCGCCAGCCGTCCACGCCGCAGGTTTTAAGCCAATATTCGCCTACATCCAGAAAATACTGCGCGCAGGCTTCGTTGCGCAGGTTCAGCTTGGGCATGTAAGGTTCGTGGCTGAACGTGCGATACCCGCAGGGTTCGGTGTTATCAAAGAAAAACCAGTCCCGGTACTCGCTGGCTTCGCCCTTGTCGCGAGCGTCGATAAAGGGGGCAAAGCCAAGGCCGCTGTGATTGAAAACCCCGTCCAGCACAATGCGCATGCCGTTACGGTGTAACTCGTCGCACAGCGCTTTCAGATCCGCCTCGGTGCCCAGCAGGGGGTCGATACGGTAATAATCGAAGGTATTGTAACGGTGGGCGCTATCGCTTACAAACAGCGGCGTGGTATAAATCATGGTTACGCCCAACGCTTTGAGGTACGGTACGGCGGCGCGGATGCCGCTCAGGTTGCCCCCAAAACGGAATTCGCTTTGCACACGGTTGCTGTTCCACGGCTCCAGCCCGGGTTCCGGCGTGCCTTCCCGACGGAAGCGATCAGGGAAAATCTGATAGCAGACGCAGCCGCTCGCCCACTCGGGACTCTACAGCCCCC
>Ga0183100_1001157_pt1 | contig 14374 bp, 10 predicted proteins | sample Biomet2_FD_127789 | JGI IMG/M metagenome (GOLD analysis project Ga0183100, IMG submission 127789) | Microbial communities from bioreactor (seeded with anoxic lake sediment) at LBNL, California, USA - Biofuel metagenome 2 | ecosystem: Engineered > Bioreactor > Anaerobic > Unclassified ...
CGCCGGAAGCTACCGGCGCGAAGCGAAACAGCTACATGGCAAAATTGAAAATTTTGCCGCGTAGCGCCGAGGCGGAGTTGACCGAACAGGTCAACTCGCCGGTCCGCCCGGAAGGGCGGACACCCGCCATATAAAAAACATAGGACGCATTTTTTCTCAGAGTTTCCCGGAACTGGAGAGGCTCCGCCTTCGGTGCGAGCGGGTGAGTTGACCTCGCGGTCAACTCCACCGCTGTCGCTCACTGCCGGACTCGTCCGGCAATTGAGCGGTTTAGTGAGCGACAGGTTCATGCCTCCGGCGGCCAAGGCGCTTCGCCCTTGGAACCCGACCGGCAGGGTGCCGGTGCCGGAGACTGATTTTCGCCCGAACCTGGCGGCGTCAAGAAAAACAACGTTTTTTTTCGAATCGGGGTTGACCTGTCTACCGCTTTACGGTTTATAGTGGTGTCATGCCATGGCAAAGGTATCTCAAGTCAATCAAAACAGGAGTCACTGAAAATGACGAAGGACAAGTTTGTGATGGTGTTGAAGGACATCGGGCTCGATGAAAACCAGATGCGGAAATTCCACGCGCTGCTGGAGGAGCGCCATCCGGAAGATCACCAGGCGTTTCTGGAATGGCTGAACCTCCCGGCCGCGGAGGTTTCGCGGATTCGGGCAGCGTCAAAGTAATCCGTTAACGGTCCGGCCCGGCGGTGAATTGGAGTTCGCCGCCGGGCCGTCCCCTAAGGACAATTATGGACAAAACATACCGGATCTCGGAACTCGGGAAGGCGTTCGGCCTGTCGCGGACCGCCTTGCTTTACTACCACTCGATCGGGCTGCTGTCTCCGTCGGAGCGCACCGAGAGCGGATACCGCGTCTATTCCGAGGCGGATTATAAAAAACTTCAGACAATCTGCAGTTACCGCCGGACCGGAATGCCGCTTGCGGCGATCAGGAAACTCCTTGAAAGCCGCCGCGCGGACCCTGTTCCGGCCGAAATCCTAGAACGCCGTCTCGGCGAAATCAACGGGCTGATTGCCGGGCTGGAGAAACAGCGCCGGGTCATCCTCTCCATGCTCGGCGGCGGAAACGACCTGATCGGTGCGGTCGCTTCCCCGGAACAATTCGTCGGGATTCTGCGCGACCTCGGGTTCAGCGACGACGACATGCGCGAATGGCACGGGAAGCTGGAGGCGGAAATGCCCGGCTTCCACAACAATTTTCTGACCTTGCTGGGATTCTCGGAGGAAGAAATCCGGCGCATTCGCACTTGGAGCGCCGGGTCCTGAACCCTCACATCCGCAACAGGAAGCGGTCCGGTGAAAACTCCTGCTCCTGCGTGAGCGGGAATTCCGCGCCTTCCAGCTCGTCGAGGAAGCATTCGAAGAAATCCAGCGACGGCCCGGTCAGCGGGAGTTCTTCGAACGTGCCGCCGGTACGGATTCTCCGGCGGACGGTCCCGCCCGCCAGGCTTTCCAGGATTCCGTCGCTGCCGAAAATCTGAAGCTCCTCGTACCCCCACACGCCGGTACCGCGGCAGTTGAGAAGATTGATCATCAGGGTCACCGGCGCCCCGTTCTCCAGTTCGGCGAGCACCGATACGGCAAGAGCGGTCTTGCGCCGGGATTCCCCCGGCGGACAGTCGGCGTGCCGGCGGAAGCATCCGTTCCGGAGCTTCAGCCCGCTGACCTGTTCGGCGATGCGGGCGGCATGGATTCCCACCCAGAGCAGCAGCCCGCCGTCGGTTTCCGCATCGAAAGGCCGTTCCGGAAACCAGGGATAGGATTTACGGACGTGCAGCTGTTCGATTTCTCCGACCGTCCCTTTGGCAACTTCCTCGCGCAATGTCAGATAGGGCTGTTCGAACGCGGTCGAACACATTGAGTGGAAAATCCGGCCGCTGGCGCGGGCGGCATCGAGAATCCGGTCCAGCTCCGCTTCCGACAGCGCGACCGGTTTCTCGGCGTAGACATGTTTGCCCGCTTCAAGTGCGCGGATGGCATCCTTCGATTGATCGGCGCGCCGGGGCGAACAGAGCGACACCAGTTCGACTTCCGGAATCGCCAGCAGTTCGTCGAGCGACGCGCACTGCCGCGCCTCCGGGAACTCGGGCAGGGGGCCGATCCCGGCGAGGGCGGCGAGGGCCGCCCGGGGATTGCCCTTCAACTTGTCTTGAATCTGGTGGCCGTTGGACCCGTACAGGGCGATCGGGTGAAATTTCATCAAAACCTCAGGAAGTATTCGCGCAAGTCGCGGTCGCGCATTTGTTTGCTGCTCGACTCCATCAACGCGGTCAACCGCTCGATCAGCCGGGAGAAGGACTCCTCCTGCTTCTCCTCGTCGAATTTCCCGGTCAGCACCGGCAGCATCAGGTTCTCGATCAGGATGTCGGCGCATTTCTCGCTGAGCTCCTCGTGATAGGGCGGCAGCTCGGCGGCCAGGCGTTTTTTGTGGTCGCGGACGGCGTAGTCGATGATCGGGGCGATGTTGAAACTGAACGCTTCCGGATTCCGGACCGCCCCGTCCAGAATGGATTTGAACGGAGAGAGCCCCAGCGCGTTTTTCATCATCATCGTCTGCACCTTTTCGCCCAGGATGAAGCGGAAGAACGCCGCCGCACCGGAGGTGCAGTGGGACCCGATCACCGCCAGCCGGGAGACCGGCTGCCTCAGCATCCCGTCCGGCTCCTCCGGCGGCGGCAGGATCGCCACCCGGTCGGCGCTTTTCGGATAACCCGAGGCTCCGGCGCAGTAGGACCCGCGAATCGCGCATTGCAGTTTGCCGTTCGCGATCATCTTGATGTCGGAGGCCACCCCCGCCGGCAACCCGAGATGATAGAGGTTGTTGTCGCGGATCTTGCGGACGATGCGGAACAGCAGCCGGAGTTTTCCCGCCATTTTTTCCGGCGGGAGCAGGTAAATCGGCTCCATCCCGAGCGCGGAAAGCAGAAGCGGGATGTTGAGCGGCGAAAGCGAATGGCTCCCGTAGCTCGCCGCCGTCCAGTCGAGGAAGGCGGCGATCCCCGCGGCCGGATCGTAGTTGCGGATATCCAGCGTTTTTCGGCAGAACAGCATCGGCGGCTGGATCTGGTACGGCACGGTGAAGGCGTCCTGCGGCTCAATCAGATCGTCCAGCAGGTCGCCGACCGGGAGTGGCTGCCCGGAGACGCGGGCGATTTCCGGCCGCGGCACGAGGGGCAGGCCCCTGCCGTCGTTTTCGGCAAATCCGATCGCCACGACCGGACCATCCTTCATCCCCTCCAGAAAACTCGCGGCGGCCTTGCGGTCGGCGATGAAATAGGGGGTGACGCGAAGCTGCGGATTCTCCTTCTCGAACATCTGGATGCAGCTGCACCAGAAGTCGATCTGCCAGACCAGGTTTTCAAGGACGAGGACGTGGATGACGCCGCCCTCCGGCGGATTCTCCCCGGCTTCGCCGTCGTTGGCCGTGGGAAATGACGCGATCACCTTGTACCCTTTGTAAGGGATGCAGCGGATGATCTTCTCCTGCTCCAGCTCCTTCAGCGCGACGTTGACCACGTGGTGGGACTCGCCGAAGATCTGGGTCTGCTCGCGCAGACTGGGCAGCGATTCACAGAATCCCGGTGTCCTCGCCGCGATGTTGGCGATGATTTTCGCCTTCAGATTTTCCACCCGTTTGCTCATGTCGGGCCCCTTTCCTGATTTCAGGATTCAATATAGCATGACAGCAGGGAAAATGCAAGATAAAAAAACAAATGTTATGGTCCAATTTTGATTAATCTCGGGAATTTTCATCGGAAACTCTTGCATTTCGTTCGTCCCTGCGTCATAATATTGACAGGAAAAACGAAACAGATAGCAAACAAATCCGAACACTTGGAGGGAACCGCGGCATGAAAAAGAAATCGAACTTCACTTTGATCGAGCTCCTGGTCGTAATCGCCATCATCGCCATCCTTGGCGGCAGGGTGCCGCTGCCGGGTAATGAGGCGTTCGTCGCAGCGGCTTTGCCGCTGTTCCTTCTTGCCTCACCGGGGGCGTCCCCCCGGGCCCCCCGGAGAACAGGGTTTACGCTGATCGAACTCCTCGTGGTAATCGCCATCATCGCCATCCTTGCCTCGATGTTGCTCCCGGCGCTGACCCGGGCACGCGACGCCGCGAAAAAAACGTCCTGCGCCAACAATCTCAAACAGATGGGCACGGCGATCGGTATCTACAGCGGCGGCGAGTGGTTCCCCTCGCGCAAAGTGGGGGAGGGCGCCGGCGGCGGATTCTACTACTGGCCGCAATACCTCGCCCATGCGATGGGAGTCGACGCCAATATCGACGCCCGCTGGACGATCAAAATCAAATGGCTGACCTGCCCGTTCGCCGTTGTGGCGCCCGGAACTTCCAGCAAACCGACCCGGGTGACCTACGGCGTCAATATGGGTGTCGGCAATCCCGCCGATGCGGTTCCGTTCAAGCTCAACCGGGTGAAAGGGTGTTATCCCACCGAGGCGTTGTCAAATCCTCCCAGCAAGATCGTTTTGATTACCGACAGTTTGTCCGGCGTCGATTTTCCCGGCGCGCCGAACGGAAACTGGTGGAACTTCAATCTGACCAACGGCCACCCGGATTCGACGCGCAACGCACTGATGGCCGGACTGAACGTCAGAGCCCTGCCGGTTTCCGCCTCCGGCCCGGACGATGCGACCAAGCGTCCCTGGTTCAACTGGCAGTATAAGCAGTAAGCGAGGGATTGTAGCATATGGAACGAAGAATTCGCCTGGCCCTGGTCGGGCTCAATTTCGGGCGGCACATTGCGGAGCACGAACTGCTCGACGGCCACGGAGCCCCCCATGTCGAACTCGCCGGAATCTGTGACCTGGACCACGGCAAAGCGGCGGCGCTCGCCGCCCGCTACGGCGTCCGGCACTACGGCACGCTCGATGAAATCCTGAGAGATCCCGCGATTGAAGCGGTCGCCCTCTACATCCCGCCGCACGGCCGCGCCCGGGTGATCGAGCAATGTCTCTCCGCCGGCAAGCACGTCATGACCACCAAACCGTTCGAGGACAATGTCCCCGCAGCGCGCCGGGCGTTGGAAATGGCAAGGTCGCGAGGACTGGTCATTCACCTCAACTCCCCCGCTCCCACCCCGTGCGGAGAATTCCTCCGCTTTCGGGAGTGGGAACAGGAGTTCTCCCTCGGCCGCCCGGTCTCCGCCTTCTGGGAAACCCATGCGCGCTACTCGGAAGTCGCCGACGGCACCTGGATGGACGACCCCGAACTCTGCCCCGCCGCCCCCGTATTCCGCCTCGGCATCTACGGCATCGCCGACCTGATCGAACTTTGCGGCCCGGCAATCGAATGCCGGGTTCTCCAGAGCCGCACCGAAACCGGACGCCCGACCATGGACAACGGCATGCTCTCCGTCCGCTTCGAAAACGGCTGTCTCGGCTGCATCGCCGCCTCCTTCCGCGTCGATAACGGCACCCCCTATCGCAATACGCTCCTGATTCACTACGAACACGGCTCCGTTACCCGGTCAATCCCTTGTTTGAATGTCCCCGATAGAAAAATTCAGATCGGGCTTCAAACCATTCAAAACGGCATTCCGGTCGTCCGTCAGGAATTCATCGATGAAGCCGGCCGCGCCGGTCAATATCAGTGGAGCGAATTCAACCGGGCAATCCGCGAAAAACTCTCCATCCAATCCGAATACATCAACCGGATCGTCGGCACCGTCGAACTGATCAACCAATTCCGCGACCAGGCCGTTCACGAATTATTCCAACTCTCGGTCTGAATATATGGCCATGGGAGCCTCCGGCGGGCAGGGCGCTTCGCCCCTGCACCCCGACCGGCAGGGTGCCGGTCGGGAGGAGGTTTGTAGGGGGACGAAGTGCCCCCTCCAAGTCCCGTCCCCTTAGAGTTGCCGCCCGAGGTCCATGATGCGAGCGGAGACGGCGAAGGGGAGGAGATAGAAGGAGAAACGGTGAATGCCGGAATGAATCCGATAACGGTGACGGGTGTCTTCGCCGCAGCTGGCGGTGCCGAGACCGCGCTGACCGAGATCGAGATTGAAGAAGGTTTCCGGATGGGCTTCCAACTCGTTGGTATGGGTGGCGCCGAGGAAGTCCGCCGGGGTGAGATGGAGGGCGGAACACTCCATCTGCTGCGGGACGACGGCGAGCAGACCGACCTTGCCGTTATCGACGGCGGCGAGACGGACGGCGGTGTGGTTGCCGCACTCCTGCGGGAGGATGTACGGGGCGTACTGCTCCGTGACCGTCTGCTTGTAGAGGGAAACCACGCTGCCGGCGCGACGGTCGCAGTAGTTTTCGAGGGGACCGTTGCCGAAGAAGCTGAAGTTCTCGAATCCGGCGGGGAGGACGAGGTTCCAGCCGAGACGCGGCAGGTCGTCGAGTTCGGCGGGGACGTCGAATTCCAGGTTGACCGCCAATGCGCCGTTCGCCAGCAGCGAAAGGGTACGGCGGACGGTGAGTTTCGCCTTGTTCTTCGCGGTGTAGACGGTCTCGGAGGTTGCCGAGAGCACGCCGTTCTCGATGCGGAGGGCGGCGGCGGAGTCTTTGCGTTTGAGGTTCTCGAGGCCGTAGGTTTCGATCCAGCGATAGCCGGTTTTGCGCGTGTCGGTATGAATGAAACAGCGGATCGCGTCGTTGTCGGTGGCGCCGCGCAGGAACTGTTCGGCGGGAGTCGCGGCGAGGAGTTCGACGCCGCGATAGGTCCACGACTCCGGCAGGCCGGAAGCGCCGAACACCAGTTTGGAATCCCCGACCGTGGCGGTGCGTCCGTCAAGGGCGACGGCGAGCGACGGCAGCGCGGAGGCGACTCCGGCCGGAGGCGGCAACTCGAGCTTGAACTGCTCGTGGCCGACTTCAAACCCGGCCTTGGCCCAGAGCGTTGCGCTCTTCTGCCTGGCGGTGAAAACGACGAACGCCTCCTGGTTGCGGCCGAGCGCCGAGAGGGTCCACGGCACGGTGAACTTGAGTTGCGACTGCGGCGCGACGGACGGGAGTTCGAGCGTTCCTTTGCTGACGACCTTGCCGTCCACTTCGATGCGGTAGGCGAATTCGAGGTCGTCGAGCGTCTTGAAGTAGTGATAGTTGACCAGCTCGAACACCCCGGCGGAGAGTTCCAGCGGCTTGACGGTGAACGGCTTCGCCAGATACTTGAATTCGTGCATCGCCGGATGCGGCGTGCGGTCCGGCCAGATCATGCCGTTGCAGCAGAAGTCGAAATCGTTCGGCTTGTCGCCGAAATCGCCGCCGTAGGCGTAGAATTTACGGCCTTTGGCGTCGGTCTTTTCGAGGCCCTGGTCGACCCAGTCCCAGATGAAGCCGCCCTGCATCCGGCGTTCGCGGCGGAAGAGCTCGAAGTAATGGACCAGCGACCCGTTGCTGTTGCCCATCGCGTGGGTGTATTCGCACATGATGAACGGGCGCGGATCGTTGTGCGCCAAATACTTGTCGACGGCATCGAAAGAGGGATACATCGGGCAGACCGAGTCGGTGATGTCGGCGTTGAGTCCTTCGAGCGTCTCCCACGACGACCAGCCGTCGCGTTCCCAGATATGCTTGCGCATCGCGCCTTCGTAGTGAACCAGGCGGGTGGGGTCGTAGCGGCGAATCCACCCGGCCATGCCGCCGAAGTTAGAGCCGATGCCGGACTCGTTGCCGAGCGACCACTCGAAAACGCAGGGATGGTTCTTGTCGCGGACCACCATGCGGGTGACGCGCTCCATCATCGCCGGGAGCCATTCCGGATCGTCGGTGATCAGGTCGTAGAAGGCGTGGCACTCGATATTGGTTTCGTCGATCACATAGAGTCCGTAGCGGTCGCAGAGCGAGCAGAAACGCGGATCGTTCGGATAGTGGCAGGTGCGCACCGCATTGAAGTTGAAGGACTTCATGAGTTCGACATCGCGTTTCATCATTTCGAGCGAAACCGTCTTGCCGTGGATCGGGTCGTGATCGTGGCGGTTGACGCCGAAGAATTTGACCGGCTTGCCGTTGATGAGGATATTGCCGCCCTTGAGTTCGACCGACTTGAAGCCGATGTCGCAGCCGGTGGATTCGACCGCTTTCCCGGCGGGGTCGAGGAGGGTGACGGTCAGCCGGTAGAGGTTCGGGGTTTCGGCGGACCAGAGGGCGGGGGAGGGGATCGCGATTTTCTTGAATCCGACCGGGATGCCTTTGTTTACAATCAATTCGATCGTTTCCGACTTCTCCAGCACGGCCTTGCCCGCGGCGTCATAGAGGCGGACGAGGGCGGTGTAGCCGGCCGGATGAACCGGACGGGAGAAACCGGCGTCGACCTGGACTTCCAGCACGCCGTCGGTATAGTCGTTCACCAGCTTCGTCTTGGCGAATACGTCGGAGATATATTCTTTGCCGGTGTGGTAGAGATAGACGTCGCGGTAGATTCCGGCCATCCACCAGTGGTCCTGGTCTTCGAGGACGCTGCCGTCGGACCAGCGGATGACGACCACCGCCAGCGAGTTTTCACCGGTGCGGACGAACGGCGTCACGTCGAACTCGGCGCAGGTGCGGGAGTCCTTGGACATGCCGACTTCGACCCCGTTGACATAGACGAAGAAACAGCTCTCGACGCCGCTGAAGTGGAGGACGAAACGGCGTCCGGCCAAGGATTTATCGATCTCGAACGTGCGGCGGTAAACGCCGGTCGGATTCTCCTCCGGCACGAACGGCGGCTGGTGCGGCCAGGGCATCTGGACGTTGGTGTAATGCGGTTTGTCGTAGCCCTGCACGGTCCAGTTGCCGGGAACGGCGATGTCATCCCATTTGGAATCGTTGAAGCCGTCGGCGGTGCAGCGCTCTTCGACCTCCTCGGGGCGGTTGTGATAGCGGAACTTCCAGTCGCCGTTGAGGTTGAGAACCTGCGGGCAGTCGAACGGTTCGAAGGACGGTTTCTTCGCCTGCCGCTCGGTGGCGAAGGGGAACAAGGTCGAGCGGCTGCGCATCCGGTTGATGCTGGTGGCGAGCGGCTTTTCCCAGAGCCGCACCGATTTGCAATCGAACAGTTTCATGATATATTCCTTGTATGATTGAATTCCGGTTGTATCATTCCAATTAAGATATCACATCTTTTGAGGAATCAAATAGGTTCTTTGGGGAAGTTGGATATGTTTTCCGGTAATTTTCCTGCCCAGTTTTCCGTCTATCGGACGATCGGGGCGGCGACGGGCGAGCGGTTCGGCGTTGGCGTGATGCACAAGTCGGGAGGGGCCGATTATCAGAATCGCGCCCACCCCGAATATGTGATTGTCCTTCTGCTGCGCGGCAGCGGAGTCTACCGGACGGCGGATGGGGAGGAGTTCCGGCTGGTTCCGGGATCGGTCTTCCAGCGTTTCAAGGGGGTGCCGCACACGACCGAAATCACCCCCGGCAGCAACTGGGTCGAGGGGTTTCTCGAACTCGGCCAGGCGGCGGCGGATATGCTGGCGCGCTACGGGTTCGCCGATCCGGCGGAACCGGTGCTGGAACGGCCTCCCGCGCCGGAGCTGGTCGATCGTTTCGCCGAACTCGGTGAAAGCTTCCGTTCCGCGTCGGATTCCGAGCTTCAGCGCCGGATTCCCGACATCATCGCCCTCGCGTGCGCCTGTCTCGGCAGCCCGGAGGAAGAGAAGGAAGACCCGCGCCGCGAACTGGTCGCCGCCGCCTGCGCGTTTCTCGGGCGGGATTTTCAGCACCCCGCCGACCTGGAGGAGTTCTGCCGCCGCCACGGCTGCGGCTACGAGAATTTCCGCAAGATGTTCCGCGCCGAGCTGGGGATTTCCCCGCACCGTTACCGGATTCGCCGCCGTCTCGACGCCGCCTGCGCGTTGCTCAACCGGCCGGAGCTTTCCATCGGCGAAATCGCCGTTCGGTTAGGATACGCTTCGCAGTACGAATTCTCCGCCCAGTTCAAACGGTACATGGGCTGCCCGCCCTCCGGCTACCGTCACTGAAAGGACTGCCAGATTGCCGCGGCGGCGTCGCTCGGCATCCGCCAGTCGCCGCGCGGCGAAAGTGCGATCGTGCCGACCTTCGGTCCGTCCGGGATGCAGCTGCGCTTGAACTGCTGCTGGAAGAATCGCCGGATGAAGAGGGCGAGCCAGCGGTCGATCTCCGCCTCGTCGCAGATTCCGGCGAACGCGGCGGCGGCGAGGCTGCGGATCTTCTCCGGCTCCGCGCCGTACTTGATGAAGTGGTAGAGGAAAAAGTCGTGCAGCTCGTAGGGGCCGATCAGCTCCTCGGTTTTCTGAAGAATTGCATCCCCGTCGGCCGGAAGAAGTTCCGGGCTCACCGGCGTATCGATCACGTCGCGCAGCACCGCCGCCAGTTCCGGCGTTTCGCGCTCGGCGGTGGTTTCGATGAGGAAGCGGATCAGCGTTTTCGGGATCGTGCAGTTCACCGCGTACATCGACATGTGGTCGCCGTTGTAGGTGCTCCAGCCAAGCGCAATCTCGGAGAGGTCGCCGGTGCCGATCACGAGGCCGCCGGTCTTGTTGGCGACGTCCATCAGAATCTGGGTGCGCTCGCGCGCCTGGACGTTCTCATACGTGGTGTTGCAAACGGCAGGGTCGTGCCCGATGTCCTCGAAATGGCGCAGGCAGGCCGGTTTGATGTCGGCCTCGCGCAGCGTCGCGCCGACCAGCTTGCACAGTTTTACTGCGTTTTTATAGGTCCGCCCGGTGGTGCCGAAGCCCGGCATGGTAAATGCGACGATGTCCGAAGCCGGACGTTTGAGCAGCTTGCAGCACTCGGCGACGACCAGCAGCGCCAGCGTCGAATCGAGGCCGCCCGAGATGCCGATCACCATCGTCTTTGCCCCGGTGTGCTCCAGCCGCTTGGCCAGCCCGGCGCACTGGATGTCGAAGATTTCGCGGCAGCGCTCGCGGCGGTCGGAAGTGTTCTCCGGCACGAAGGGGCGGCGCGGGATCGACGTGTAAGTATAATCGGGGGAGCCGGCTGCCACCGGCAGCGCAACGGTCCGGAACCGCATCGACTCGGGCAGCGGATTGTCGTTGAACGAACTCTCGGAAAGGCGGGTCGCCCCCAGCCGTTCGAGGTCGGCGTCCATATAAGTCAGGTTCGATTCGCGGTCGAAGCGGACGCTCTCCGCCGCCACCCGGCCGTTTTCGGCGAGAATCGCGTGACCGCTGAACACGATGTCGGTGGTCGATTCGTGGACGCCCGCACCGGCCAGCACGTAGGCGGCGATGCAGCGCGCACTCTGCTGTTTGACCAGTTCGCGGCGATAGGCCGCCTTGCTCGCCAGCTCGTTGCCCGCCGAGGGGTTGAAGATCGCCCGGGCGCCCCCCAGTGCGAGGTAGTTCGACGGCGGCAGCACGCACCAGAGGTCTTCGCAGATTTCGACGCCGAAGCGGAATGCGCCGCCGCCGTCAAAAAGCAAGTCGGTTCCGAACGGAACTTCGACGCCGCCCATGCGGACGGTCATGCCGGTCATGCCGCGACCGGAATGGAAGTGGCGTTTTTCGTAGAATTCGCGGTAGTTGGGGAGCAGGCTCTTGGGCACAACGCCGCGAATCGCTCCATCCGAAATCACCGCCGCGACGTTGAGGAGCGCCTCGCCGACGCGAAACGGCAGGCCGATCACCGCCGCGGTGCGGCAGCCGGTGGTCGAAGCGGCGAAGTCACAGGCGGCTTCCTCGGCAGCGGCCAGCAGCCGTTCCTGAAAAAAGAGGTCGCCGCAGGTGTAGCCGGTCACGCAGAGTTCCGGGAAGACCACCGCGGCCGCGCCTTTTGCCGCCGCTTCGGCGTAACAGCGGCCGAGTTCGGCGGTGTTGAATCCGGGGTCCGCCACTTTCAGCTTCGGAACCGCCGCCGCGATCCGGTAAAATCCAAACATAACCTTCTCCCTCCGTGCTCAATTCGGTTGGTTTAACATACCACGCGCGGAGGGCGCTTTCAAGCGGATCGCGGCCGACAGGACGAATATTCATGCAAACAGGAACCGTGTCCATTCCAAATCCGGCTTTTCCGTCTATATTAATCGGTAAACCGGGAGGGTATGCAATCATGTCGAACGTCACCGCGAAATCCTATGTCGAAACGATGACCCCGTGGCTCAAGAAGCTGCCGGAGTTCCTGCGCCGCTGCGAAACGAATCCGCAACTGTGTTATTACGGGACCGGGGAGAGCGCGCACTGGCCGACCCAGAGCAACTGCAACGTGTTCGCCGCGCTCGCCGTGCTCTCCGAAGCGCCGGAAGTTCCGGAATCCGAACGCGCGGAACTGCGTGAAACCGCGCTCTCGCTGCTGCGCTACGCGATGGCCACCCACGTGAGCGGCGACACCCCGGCCACCGACGGCAAGCGGTGGGGATGCCACTGGATCAGCGTGCTCGGGCTGGAACGCATGGGCCACGGCGTCAACGCGATCCGCCCCTGGCTGACCGAAGAGGATCAAGCGCGGCTGCGGCGGCTGATGCTGACCGAGGCCGACTGGCTGCTTGACCAGTATCCGGTCGAAGCCGCCATGATCAACTCCACCGGTAAGAACAAGCCGGAATCGAATATCTGGAACGGCGGCCAGCTGCTCCGCGCCGCGCTCGATTACCCCGACGCTCCGCGCGCCGCCGAGTACCGTGAAAAGGCGACGAAATTCTTCCTCAACGGGCTTTCGCATCCGCTCGACGCCGCCGACGAGACCCGCTACAACGGCAAAACGGTGCGCGAATGGCACGTCGGCTTCAACTTCACGCCGAACTGGTCGCTCGACCACCACTCCTACCTCAACGTCGGCTACATGGTGATCTGCCTCTCCAACCTCGCCATGCTCCATTTTCACTGCAAAGAGCGCGGACACTCGATTCCGCCGGAACTTTACCATCATGTCGCGGAACTCTGGAAACTGGTCAAGGCGTGCACCTTCCGCGACGGACGGTTGCTGCGCATCGGGGGCGACACCCGCGCCCGCTACACCTACTGCCAGAACTACGCGATCCCGATGTGGCTTTTCGCCGCCGACTATCTCGGCGACGCCGACGCCGCCGAATTCGAAAAGGGCTGGCTCGAAATCGTCAACAAGGAAGCGGCCTACTCTTCCGACGGCGGATTCTACGGCCGTCGTCTCGCCAAACTCGGCGAAAGCAGCTACTACTACTATGCGCGGCTGGAGTCGGACGCGATTCTCTGCCTCTCCTACGGCGCTTACTGGCGGCGGAAATTCCGGATCGCGGAACAGTCGCCCGAATTCCCGGTGAATCCGCCCTTCGCCTGGCAGGACGCCTTCCACGGCGCGACCTTCCTGCGCGACGGCGATGCGGTGCGTTCATTCGTCTGGCACGGGGCGCAGGGCCCCACCGCCGTCTGCGTTCCGGCCGGCCGCAGCGACATGGCGGAGTGGCAGGGCAACCTGCGCGGCGAAATCTGTTCCGGCAACACTCCCGCCTCCACCCAGGGCGAGAGCCGCAATGCGCTCTTCGAAGGCGGCTTTGTCAACAGCGGCGTTTCGGATTGGCAGGAGATCAACCCGATGGGCGAAGGCGAAGGCGTCTACACCTATGCGAAACACCGCACCGCCTGCGCCGCGCTGCCGGACGGCAAGACCATGCTCTTCCTCGAATACGCCGCGATGATCAAGGAGGCCACCATCACCGAAATCAAGGGGATGAGCCTCAAACTGCCGAACGACCTGTTCAACGGCGAAACCCGCACCTATCGTACTCCGGAGGAGACGCTCGAACTCGCCGGGAATCCCGGGAAGGCGGACGACCGTGTGATCGCCTCCGACCGGCTTTCGGTGGACGGCGCGCTCAACGTCTTCAACCTCTACGGAAGCGAGGCATTCACCATCCGCCGCGCGCCGGAACGGACGGTCGTGATTCACCGCAAGAACGGTCCGTGGATGCCGTCGCTCTATGTCGATGAGATCTGCAACACCTTCCGGGAGAAGTGCGGCCGGGTCATGCCCGGAACCGTCGCCCTCGACGGCGGCTACGCGGTCGCGGCGGGCGGAGAGTTGGGAGCTCCCGCATTCAAACGGGTTCCGCAACCGGGGCTGGTGAGAATGGTGGAGTTCCGCAACAAATCGGGCCGCTGGTTTTTCGCGGCGAACTTCGGGGAAGGGGCCGCGGAAGCGCAGGGACTCCCGGCGGAGGCGAAACTTCTCGCCGGATCACTGGAGCCGGGCGCCGCCGCGCTCTGGCAGGCGTGAGCGATCAAGGCGGAGTAGACCGGTCAGGTCAACTCGCCGGTCCGCCCGGAAGGGCGGACTTTCGCTCAAGAAAAATCATGGAACGCATGTTTTCAATCGTTTTCCGGAGCAGGAGAGGCTCCGCCTTCGGCGCGAGCGGGTGAGTTGACCTCGCGGTCAACTCCACCGCTGCCGCTCACTGCCGGACTCGTCCGGCAATTGAGCTGTTTAGTGAGCGACA
>Ga0183100_1001159_pt1 | contig 14357 bp, 13 predicted proteins | sample Biomet2_FD_127789 | JGI IMG/M metagenome (GOLD analysis project Ga0183100, IMG submission 127789) | Microbial communities from bioreactor (seeded with anoxic lake sediment) at LBNL, California, USA - Biofuel metagenome 2 | ecosystem: Engineered > Bioreactor > Anaerobic > Unclassified ...
CAGAGCGCGCGTGATAACCGTTTGCCACAAACTCCCTTCTCAGCTGTTCAAGTTTGCGTACCCTCGTCACATCGGTAATCACTGCCAAGGCAGATTTGGTTTTCTGCCCCTCAATTGGGGAAGCGTAAACCATAAATTGCTTTTCATTGGGCGCACCTGCTAAAAATTCTTTTTTGGCTTCGGATGAATTAATCGCATCCTTCATCAGCTTTGCAATCTTACCGATCAGCAGGCTGCCTTCCAGCCTGCAACCGTCTCTCAGGCTGAATTTTTGAAGCTGGACGCGTGCACTGTGATTTAAGAACAAAATTTCGTTTTCTTCATTGATTGCAAGTACGCCGTCATCCATACCCTGAAGTACACCTTCAAGTTGATTCTGCTTGCTTTTCAATTGGGAAACAGCGGCTTCAGTGCTTTCCGCCATCTTATTAAACGACTGGGCAAGCTCACCTACTTCATCTTTGTATTCTCCGTCAACCCGGCTTGAATAATCCCCGTAGGAGATTTGCCGTGCAGTATCGGAAAGCCGGTTAAGCGGCTCGGTCATTCGGTAAACCAAAATACTGGTGACAATACAAACAACCGCAATACCCAGAAGCATACTGAACAACGCAACAATCCAGAGTCGGTTAATCACTGCGTCAAGGTCAGCCGTGGGCAATGCCGCACGGATAAAGAACTGATCCTTAATATAGACCGCTTTGTAATAATAACGCTCATTCAGACTGGCGCTGATGCGCGTATCATAGCCGACCCCGTTTTCACGAGCCTGCAGGATTTCGGGCCTGTTACTATGATTTTGATTAATCTCTTCCTTTGCGCTGTCCCCTGTCACCTTGCCGTTCAAATCGATAATGCTGATACGCATCTGCTGACCGGACTTTTCAAGTTCGGCACCAATATCCGTTGCGGCAACTTCAGGATTTTTACGTATCTCATCTGTTTGCGTAGACAAAATGCTGAGGGCCGTGTCGAGCCGTTTGGTAAACTCATTTGTATACTGTTGCTGTACCTGCAAAGCCGCCAGCAAAAAAGCAACAATAAACCCGGCTACGATAATCGCTGCGTTGCTGAGCACCAATTTTTTTTTCATAGCCGCCTCCGATTAATTTATTTCAACAAATTTATAGCCAACCCCACGTACGGTTTGAATGAAAACCGGCTCATCAGGGTTATCCTCTATCTTTTGGCGCAAATAGCGCACATGAACATCAACCGTTCTCGTATCACCGAAATATTCCACACCCCATACTTTATCAAGCAGTGTGTCACGTGTAAGTACTTTGCCGCTATTTTTCATAAGTATCACCAGCAAGTCAAATTCCTTTGCGGTGAGTTCAATCAAACTATTTGTTTTTGTAACGGTGTGGCGGGTAATATCCACACTTAAAGCGCCCCTTACAAGGATTGGGTCAACCTTTTCTTCCTGTCGGCCGGTTCTGCGGAGTACCGCGCGCACACGGGCACAAAGCTCTTTTATGCTGAACGGCTTCACAATGTAATCATCCGCTCCCATTTCAAGACCGAGTACGCGGTCAATTTCCTCGCCGCGGGCGGTCAGCATCAGCACCGGAATGGCGCGTGTGGCTTCATTTTCCCGCAGCATACGGCAAACCGCAAGGCCGTCGGGCTGGGGCATCATCCAGTCAAGGATGATTGCGTCGGGGCTGTGCTGCTTCACGGCGTTTAAAAGCTGCGTGCCGTTGGGGAACTCAGCGGTTTCAAAGCCGCTGTCCTTCAACCCCAGGGCAACCAGCTTACGTATATTCAGCTCGTCGTCGGCAATATAAATCAGCGCCATGAGTATCCTCCATTAATCTTCTTTTGTGTTCAGGTCGGGATGAACTCCGGTTTCCATATAAATAACCCATTCCGCAATATTAGTCGCGTGGTCGCCCATACGTTCAACGTATTTAATAATAAACAGCAGGTCTACCTCACGCATCACGTTTTGCGGACTTTCCGTGATAATGCCGCAAACCTCCAGTATGATCTTTGAGAACATCGCATCAACAATATCGTCACTTTCACAGACTTCACGCGCTGCTTCAACATCACGGCTGAGAAATACGTCCATCGCGCGGCGGAACATATCGCGTGCCGCCTCAAGCATCTGTACCACATGGGTAATGGCAAGGCTGTTCGTATTCAGTTCGCCCACCGTTAAAATTTCGCAGATATCCGCGCACTGGTCGGCCTCACGCTCGATATCGGTAAGAATTTTCAGGCATGCTGCAATCACACGCAGGTCGGTGGCAATTGGCTGCTGTAAAGCAATCAGGTTCATGCAGAGCTTTTCAATGGCATGCTCCGTCTGGTCAATTTCATTGTCGCTGTTTGCAACCTCGGCGGCCTTTTCCAAGTCCATGGTGCGAAGTGCCGCAATTGTTTCTTCAATACGCTGGTCAACGGTATTTCCCATATCGGTCATTTGCGAAATCAGGCTCTCCAGCTCGCGGTCAAAGATTTTTCTCGACATGATAGTTCCTCCCTGTATTATACATATAAATGTAAAAGATAGCTACAAAAAACATAAATCGTTTTATGTAGTCGGTAAATCAACCAAACCGTCCGGTAATGTAGCGCTCGGTGCGTTCATCCTTAGGATTATTAAACATGGTGAGCGTGTCGGTAAACTCAACAATTTCACCCAATAAAAAGAAGGCGGTCTCATCCGCGATACGCGCGGCCTGCTGCATGTTATGCGTTACAATAATAACGGTATATTTTGCGCGCAGATCATCCATTAAATCCTCGATTTTCAAGGTAGAAACCGGGTCGAGCGCACTGGTGGGCTCATCCATCAAAATAATATCGGGTTCCACAGCCAATGCGCGCGCAATACAAAGGCGCTGCTGCTGCCCACCCGACAATCCAAGGGCGGACTTTCTAAGTCTGTCCTTAACCTCTTCCCAAAGTGCGGCGCTTCTTAAGGACTGCTCCACAATTTCGTCAAGCTTTTGTTTGTTTTTAATGCCATGAACACGCGGCCCATAGGCAATGTTGTCATACAGCGTCATCGGAAACGGATTTGGTTTTTGGAACACCATTCCCGCTCGTCTGCGCAATAAAGTCACATCGGTGCGTGGGTCGTAAATATCCTCGCCGTCAATTGTAACTTTTCCTGTTATTTTACAGTTTTCAATCATATCATTCATGCGGTTGAGCGTTTTCAGACAGGTGGATTTTCCGCAGCCCGAAGGGCCGATAAAAGCAGTTACCTTGTTGCACGGGATCTCCATATTTACATTTTTAAGCGCCTGAAAATCTCCGTAATATAAATTTAAGTTCTGAATTGATATTTTACTTTCCATATTGTTATCCTTTCCTGAGCGCCCTTGACAGCAATCCTGCGAGGCGGTTGAGTAGAAACACTAAAATCAGCAGCACCGCCGCCGTCGCAAACGCAATGTGCATCGCATCGGGTGATGCGGCTTCACGCGCTGTTTGGTACAAATGTAATGTCAGAGTACGACCGCTGGCAAAAATCTGCTGAAAAAAGCCCTTTGGCATATTATAAGACAAACCGGAGGTAAATAAAAGAGCCGCGCTTTCTCCAACAATGCGCCCCATGGCAAGGATGACGGCGGTTAGCACACCGGGCATGGCGCAGGGCAGCACAATTCCCATTACGACACGCAGTTTTCCCGCGCCGAGTGCCATTGCGCCTTCCTTGTAGTTGCTTGGAACGGACAAAAGCGATTCTTCGGTCGTACGGATAATCGTCGGCAGAATACACAATGACATGGTAAGGCAGCCGGCCAAAATCGAGGTTTGCAGCCGGAACAGGATGCAGAACACCGTGTAACCGAACAGTCCGAAAATAATGGACGGAATACCGGACAGTACCTCCGTTGTAAAGCGAATCGCTTTGACCAGCCTTCCCTGTTTCGCATACTGAGTAAGATAAATCGCCGAAGAAATACCGATCGGCGCGGAAATCAGCAGCGTGATGACGACAATATACATGGTATTGATAATCATCGGAAGAATGCCCTTTAATTTGTCATTCGTTTCAGAGTACGCCGTTGAGACAAAGCTCCATGAAATATATGGTACGCCGTTAAACAAAATGTATAAAATAATTCCTAAAAGCGTGATCACAGTAATTGCCGCCGCCGCATTGATCAAAATTTTCAGAACGGTGTCGGAGGAACGCTTCTTTTTCCCGTAAAGTGAGCTACTCGGCATCCATCTGCACCCCTCTCTTTGAAATATAGGTAAAGCTGATATTAACAATCATGATAAATACGAACAGTACCAAACCAATGGCAAACAACGCCTCACGGTGCAAACCGGATGCATAGCTCATCTCCATGGCGATTCCGGTGGTAAGAAGCCGTACTGTTCCCAAAAGGGACGGCATGTTGGCAACGTTGCCCGCAACCATGATAACGGCCATCGTTTCGCCGATTGCGCGCCCGACACCCAAAATGACGCCCGCAAGAATTCCTGACCTTGCCGCGGGAATACTCACCTTAAAAATAGTTTTTGTCGGTGTGGCACCTAGCGCGAGCGAGGCTTCACGGTAAGCCTGCGGCACCGCTTTTAATGAAGTTTCGGTTACACTGACAATCGTGGGGAGCACCATAATGGCAAGAATCAAAATGGCAGCCAGCAGACTGTCCCCAATGGTGTTGTTTTGGAACGGCGGAAAATTGCGGATTGCCGGAACAATGACAAGCATTCCAAAAAAGCCGTAGATAACGGACGGAATGCCCGCGAGCAATTCAATTGCCGGGTGTACAAGCTTTGCCACGCGCGGCTTAGCTGTTTCCGCAAGAAAAACCGCCGTTAAAATTCCAATCGGCACACCGAGAACAATTGCGCCGATTGTCCCTGCGATGGATGATAGAATAAGGGGCAAAATACCGAACAGCTGGGCTTCCGCGTTCCACTGGGTTCCCAATACAAAGTGGCCCAGACCAATTTTCATGATTGCAGGAGCACCCGCCGCAAAAATATAAACGGTGATCATGATGACAGAGCCAACGGATACACAGGAAAACACCAGAAAAATTGATTCGGCAAGCCGTTCCGTACCCTGTGTCCAAAGTGATAAGACGGAGCAGACAATTCCGGCAATCAGCACGTAAATTGCCGGCCAAAGGTAGTCGATTGTAATCTTGCTGATGTTCAGCTGCGTTACCGCCGTTTGTATGTTGGAAGTGGTAATCAGCACAATCAGCGGCGTAATACCTGAAATTACATAGGCCGCGCCGGCAAGTGCGGGCTTCTTGCAGAGAAGCAGCACAATTCCCGCAATCGCCATCAAAGCGCCCGCGATAACAGATATCCTTGTTAAAAGAGGTATTGTTACAAGTCCGCTCAGTTCCGGTCCCTGTACACGAAATCCCTTGACTGTTGCAAGCTGAAACCCACTTACAATATATGTCGTATTTTTAAAGACAAAGCGAATGTAAGGAAGAAAGAAGAATGTTAAAACGGAAATAAGGCCTAACACTACTGCTAAGCCTTTTTTCACTTTATTCTTATTTATATCTCTTTGTGCGCTTTCCGCGCTTTTCATTGATATGCTCATTTTACTGTTACCAGACCGGTTTTCTTAATAACTGCCTGTCCCTCGTCCGATTTGATGTATTCGAACCATGCTTTTATCAAATCACTGTCGGTACCTTTTTTGTAGATTTCAATGAATGGTCTTTGCGCTTTGTAAGTTTTATTAATGATATTTTCTTCACTGGCCTTTACGCCGTCAATACTGACTGCCTGAATTGTATCGTTTACAGAGTCAAGTGATACATAGCCTATGGCACCTTTATCGCTGCCAACCTTTGTCACAACTTCGCCGGTAGAAGAAAGTTCAGCGGCATACTTGGTTTTTTTAGCAACTTTAAAAATTGTCTCAAAACCATCACGCGTACCGCTCGCAGCCTCACGGCCAAGCACTGTGATTTTTTGGTCCGCACCGCCGACGGCTTTCCAGTTGGTGATTTCACCGGTAAATATCTTAGAAATTTGGTCGCTGGTCAATGCGGAAACTTTGTTATCCTTATTAACTGCAATCGCAATACCATCGATTGCGATTTGTACAATTTCATAGTCGCCGGGTTTTTCTTCATCCTTCATGTTTCTGGAAAGGTCACCGATTAAAGCTGTGCCCGCGCTGACTGCTTTTGCAGCATCGCCGGAGCCTGTTCCGCTCTTTTCCACTGTTACGCCCGGGTACTTTGCCTGAAAGGCTTCGCCAAGCGCCTGGCAGACCTTTGCCATTGAAGTTGAACCGTTTAATGTAAGCTTACCGCTCAAGTCCGCTGTCGAAGCAGCTTGAGAATCAGCCGCCGCACTTTGCGGAGCAGGTGTTGAAGTGGTTCCCTGAATTTCGGAGCTACAACCCGCAAACGCCACAGTAGAAAGCAGGAGTGCGGCTGTTAAAATAGAAGATACGATCTTTCTCATTCTTGGTAATCCCCCTATAAATTTTGTTCAGTTCTTTAGTACAGTTTATATATTAAAGCTTCAATGTTAAATCCATGTTAAGCTTAGTTTAGATTGAATTTAAATAAAATATACACATGTACCGATATTGCTGTTCTCCGCCAAACAAAACTTTTGAGAAGCTGTGCCGGATTGATGATGATATAAAATCAGACTTGCAGTAACCTCTATAAACGAAGTGTTATTTCACAATATATTTAAAATCAATTCGAAATATTTTGTGAAATTAAAGGTTGACGAATGCATTAAAATAAGTTAAAATTACTTATCAGTTTAAAGTGATAAAGCATTTATGACTTTAAAGTATTAAATGTGTTTGCAATAGTGAGAGGATGGGTATTATGAAAAAAACAATTGCGCTTCTTTTAGCGGGCGTCATCGCACTTTCCGCTTCGGCTTGTTCCGCAACAAGCACCACTGCTGCATCAAGCAACGCAAGCGCCGCGTCGCAGGCTGCTTCCACAGCAGATCAAAAGAAATTTAAAATTGGCATCGTACAGCTTGTTGAGCACCCCGCACTGGACGCAGCTTACAAAGGTTTTGTTGACGGGCTGGCAAAAGAAGGTTATGTGGACGGTAAGAACATTACGCTTGATTATGAAAATGCACAAGGCGAACAGCCAAACTGCCAGACCATTGCGAGCAAGCTGGTCAATGATAAATCCGACCTGATTCTTGCAATCGCAACACCGGCCGCGCAGGCGGTTGCGAACACCACTAAGGACATTCCGGTTCTGGTCACGGCGGTAACCGACCCGGCGGATGCAAAACTGGTTGCTTCAAACAAAGCGCCAGGCGGCAATGTTTCCGGCACCTCCGATTTAACTCCGGTTGACGAGCAGATGAAACTGTTAAAGCAGCTGATTCCGACCGCTAAAAAGGTTGCGATGCTCTACTGTTCCAGTGAAACCAACTCAAAGTTTCAGGTTGAAATTGCTAAGAAAAGCGCCGCGGCTCTTGGGCTTGAAACAGTTGACGCAACGGTTTCCAATTCCAATGAAATTCAGCAGGTCGTACAATCCCTTGTCGGCAAAGTAGATGCAATTTACGCACCGACCGATAACATGATTGCCGCCGGCATGGCAACAGTTTCCATGGTAGCGCAGCCGGCAAAGCTTCCGATTATTGTCGGTGAATCCGGCATGGTGAAAAATGGAGGCTTGGCAACATACGGCATTAACTATTATAACCTTGGTCTTCTCACTGCAAAGCAGGCAGTCAAGATTTTAAGGGACGGCGCGAAACCGGCTGATATGCCAATTGAATATTCCACCAACTGTGACTTAACCTTGAATAAAGATGTCGCCGCCAAAATCAACGTAACAATTCCACAGGAACTACTGGATAAAGCCGCCACATCCAGTAAATAAAAACAAAAACAAGGCTGCGTGGCGATAGGGTACTTACCCTATCGCTCATGTTGCGTTAAGGAGAATCATTCATGGGTATCTTTTCGTCAATACAGGGCGCAGTCGCACAGGGTGTGCTCTGGAGTATTATGACGCTCGGCGTATACATCACATTTAAAGTCTTGGACTTTGCCGATTTGACCGTTGACGGAAGCTTTGCGACCGGCGGCGGAGTTTCGGCAGTTTTAATTTCACATGGTATGAATCCTTTTTTGTCCCTGCTGATCGCGCTGATTGCAGGCATGGCTTGCGGGTTCATCACGGGATTCTTACATACAAAACTTGAAATACCGGGTATCTTAGCTGGAATTCTAACTATGATTGCTTTGTACTCCATCAATATACGGATCATGGGTCAGGCAAACATTCCGCTTCTTGGTGTTTCCACTATTCTCACAACAATTTCCGCCTTGTTCCCAGCCCTCAGCACAAATGTCGTATCGCTGATTCTTGGCCTCATCATCGCAGCAATCGTCATTCTACTGCTGTACTGGATTTTCGGCACAGAAATCGGCTGCGCCATTCGTGCGACCGGCAACAATGAGTACATGGTACGCGCGTTGGGCGTGAACACCGACAAAATGAAAATTATAGGTTTGGTGCTCAGCAACGGTCTGGTTGCACTTTCCGGCGCAATGGTCGCGCAAAGTCAGGGCTATGCCGATGTGGGCATGGGCACGGGCACCATCATGATTGGACTCGCGTCCGTTATCATCGGAGAGGTCTTGATGGGAAACCGATTCTCGTTTGCCTATAAATTGATTTCCATGGTGGTCGGTTCCGTCCTTTACCGAGTGATTATCGCTTTGGTTTTGTGGCTTGGCTTAAAATCCACTGACCTCAAGCTGCTGACTGCCGTCATGGTAGCAATTGCATTGGCAATTCCGGTGCTGAATAGAGTATTGCAGCCGGTGAAGAAAAAACTGGATAAAATATTGCTTCCTGTAACAAGAAAACTGGATCAGTTACTGCAGCCAGTGCGAAGAATGCTGAACAGAATCCTTCAGCCATTAAACCGATTATTAGACAGAATCTTTCAGCCTTTGATTAAGAAGCTTCACAGAAAGCACAAATCTGACGAAAGTGAGGAGTGAGCAGAATGATTCAACTGACAAATGTTTATAAAACATTTAACGCCAATACAATTAATGAAAAAAAGGCGCTGGCTAATCTGAATCTTACGATTGAAACCGGCGACTTCATTACAGTAATCGGCGGAAACGGCGCGGGCAAGTCCACCCTGCTCAACCTCATCGCGGGTGTTTTCCCGTGCGACGGCGGTCAGATTATTTTGGACGACGTTGATTTGACCAGACAGCCGGAATACAAACGCGCGAAACTTTTGGGTCGTGTTTTTCAAGACCCGATGATGGGTACCGCATCGGAAATGGGTATTGAAGAGAACCTTGCAATGGCATTCCGCAGAGGAAAAAAGCGTGGGCTCCGCTGGGGCATTAAGAACGAGGAACGCGCTTTCTATAAAGAAAAACTCCAAACACTGGAGCTTGGTCTTGAAACACGACTTTCCAACAAGGTCGGTTTACTTTCCGGCGGTCAGCGTCAAGCTCTTACGCTGCTGATGGCAACCCTGCAAAAACCGAAGCTGCTGCTTTTGGATGAACACACCGCCGCACTTGACCCCAAAACCGCACGAAAGGTGCTGGAACTGACCGACGAAATAGTCGGCAGGGACAATCTAACTACGTTAATGGTTACGCACAATATGAAGGAAGCCATTCGGATGGGCAATCGCTTGATTATGATGCATGAAGGCAAAATTATTCTGGATATCAAGGGGCAGGAAAAAAAGGATTTACAGGTCAAAGATTTATTGCAAAAATTTGAAACTGCAAGCGGAGACGCAATGGATAACGACAGAATGCTGCTTTCGTAAGATGCATTTTTTCAAAAAGGGGACACAGCGAATTTTTCGCCGTGTCCCCTTTTTTTGATTATGATTAAAATTCGATTTTCCTTACTGAAAAGTCCGCAAAGAGCTGAATAGCAAACATTACAGCATCCCTTATACTCTTGTAAACAGAATCTTACATTCCCCTTTGATGGTGTACTTGCCCATGCCCGCGGGGACAAAAATACTGCCACCTTTTTCAATGGAAGTTAGTTCTTTCTCACCGTTCCATAAAGTTGCTTTGCCGTCAAGACACAGGATGGAATGGAAGCTTGTACTGTCCGCATTCATCTCCGCCTTCGTGGTAAGTTCCATTTCATACACTGTAAAATACTCACATGAGGCAAGCAATGTGCGGCTGTAACCGTCAAAATGCTCCGCTTTGTTGAGCGGCCTTGCCGGACTTGGCTCAAGTTTAGTAACGTCAAGCGCCTTTGCAATATGTAGCTCGCGCTGTTTACCATCCGCACCGATTCTGCCGTAATCGTAAATACGGTAGGTGGAATTGGAACTTTGCTGGATTTCGGCTACTAAGATGCCCGCACCGATTGCATGAAGGGTACCGGACTCGATGAAAAACACGTCACCGGGATGTACCTCCGCCTTGTGCAACACTTCAAGCAAAGTGTTGTTCTGAATCCTCTGCGCAAACTCTTCCTTGGAAATTTGTTTTTCAAATCCGTAGTAAAGGCTCGCATCCGGTTCGCTTTCCACAACATACCACATCTCGGTCTTACCGTAGCCGCCCTCATTTCTCAAGGCGTATTCGTTATTCGGATGCACCTGCACAGAAAGACGGTCCTTCGCATCAATCAGCTTGACTAAAATCGGAAACTGCTCAAATTTGTCGCAATCGATTCCGAGCACGCCCCTGCCAGTACGGTCAATATATTCTTTTAACGTTAACCCCGCAAATTCACCTTCCGCAATTATCGACAGGCCGTCCTCATGGCAGGACAGTTCCCAGCTTTCGGCAAGCTTTTGTGCAGAGCTTTGCTGATGATATTCTGTTTTCAGTTTTGTGCCGCCCCACAAATAATCCTTACAGGGTGCAGTCAATTTTAATGCTTCCATTTTCTTGCTCCTTAAAATAATAATTTGTCATGAGTAAATGGCGTTCGCCCGCGCGGCGGTTACGATTCCAATAGAAATCTATCTTTATCATACCGCGCTGAATACCAAATGGCAAGAGAAAATACAAATGCACATTTTGTTGATATTGCTGTATGAAACTGCAAAGCTCGGCATCCAATATCATGAAATTTTACCAAATTTTAAATTGGCTCTTTACTTTAGCGTGCTAATAAGGTAAAATACTAATATCACATGAGCAATGAACAGAAATGAAGTGGGGTATTATGATGAAAAAACTATTATCCATATTATTAGCTGCGGCAATGGCCGTTTCTTTCGCTGCGTGCGGCAATACAGCAACATCCACCTCGGCGGCGCAATCCACTGCCAACGCACAATCTACACCGGCAGACGAATCGTGGAATAACGTTGAGAAAGCCGGTAAACTTGTGCTCGGTCTTGACAACTCATTTCCGCCAATGGGATTTGTCGACCCCAAAACGGGCGAACTGGTTGGATTTGATATTGACGTTGCAAAAGAAGCCTGCAAACGGCTCAAAATTGAATTGCAAACACAGCCAATTGATTGGGAAAATAAAACTGCAGAACTGAACAACGGAAACATCGACTGCCTCTGGAACGGCTTCAGTAAAACTGCGGAGCGGGACAAGGAATTTAATCTAAGTATTCCCTATATGAAAAACGAACAAATCATTCTGATCAAAACAGACGCCCCCTACAAGAGCCTTGCCGACCTTGGCGGTAAGACTATCGGCGTACAATCGGACTCCTCTGCGGAAGCTGCTCTAAATTCCAATGATGCGTTCAAAAAGACCTTAAAGTCCGTTGTACAGATTGATAACTACTCTAAAGCGGTTCTTGAGCTGCAAAACGGAACTATTGATGCAATCGCAATTGACGAAGTTGTAGCCCGCTACTACCTGACCAATAACCCGAATGCTTACAAGGTGCTTCAGGACAGCGGCAAAGACGCGTCACTTGCCACCGAAGATTATGTAGTCGGGTTCCGCAAAGCCGACAATGCATTAAAAGTGAAAATCGAAGGCGTTTTAAAAGAAATGGCTGCTGACGGAACGTTGACCACGATTTCAAAAAAATGGTTTGACAAGGATGTAAACACGGTTGGTAAATAAAGATTTGACGACGGTACTGCACGGCACGGAGCTGGATTTTTCCGGCTCTGTGCCTTTGGCTTTTTTATAAACTATCAATTTTGGAGGTGCGCGCTCATGAATTATCAGGTGCTCTTAACACAGATGCTGGGAGCAACGCTCATGTCGCTCCGCATATTTTTTATTACACTGATCTTTTCATTGCCGCTTGGGCTACTCGTCGCTAAGGGGCGCATGTCCAAGCTTAAAATCATCAATATGCCGGTAAAACTGTACATATTATTAATGCGCGGCACACCGCTGATGCTTCAGCTTTTATTCTTCTTCTACGCTTTAAAGCCGCTATTCGGAATCCAACTCGAACGCGTTTTGGCGGCAGAGGTCGCCTTTGCTTTGAATTATGCGGCGTATTTCGCGGAAATTTTTCGCGGCGGCATTGAGGGAATTCCGGAAGGGCAGCATGAGGCAGCCAAAGTGCTCGGATTTACCCGCAAACAGACTTTTTTCCGTATCATCCTGCCGCAGGTAATTAAGCATATCATTCCGCCGATGGGCAATGAATTCATTACCCTCGTGAAGGATACTTCTTTGGCACAGGTAATCGGCATTATTGAGCTTTTAAAGGTAACCTCGAACTGGGTCTCCTCCGCTGTCAACATGACACCGCTGGTTATCGCAGGCGCGTTCTACCTTGTGATGAACGGCGTAGTTACGCGCTGCTTCACCGTTGCTGAAAAGCGCCTCAGCTACTATCGTTAGGAGAATTAAGATGCATATTTTAACTGCTGAAAATATTTATAAAAGCTTTGACGGCATGGAAGTGCTTAATGGAATTTCAATTGACGTCACAAAAGGAGAAGTGCTTGCAATCATCGGACCTTCCGGCTCGGGTAAAAGCACGTTTCTGCGCTGTGTCTCCCAACTGGAAACGGTGGATTCAGGCGAAATTGTCATCTGTGGTGATACATTGGTAAAGAACGGAAAAAATGAAAAGGCTGTGTATTCCGGCAAAGAAGCATGCCGTAAAATCGGACTGCACATTGGCCTCGTTTTTCAGAATTTTAATCTGTTCCCCCACTTTTCAGTGCTGCAAAACATCATTGAAGCGCCTATGCGCGTACTCAACAAGACGAAACAGGAAGCCGAAGCGACGGGGCGCGCACTGCTCCAAAAAATGGACTTGTCCGATAAAGCCGACGCCTACCCCTGCCAGCTTTCCGGCGGACAGCAGCAGCGTGTTTCCATTGCGCGTGCGTTGGCGATGAACCCGGATATCCTCTTTTTTGACGAACCGACCAGTGCGCTTGACCCTGAACTGACCGGTGAGATTTTAAAGGTTATCCGTGAACTCGCAGCCGAGCATATGACGATGGTCGTCGTCACGCACGAAATGAAATTCGCACGAGACGTTGCGGATTATGTTGTGTTTATGGACAACGGTGCCATTGTTGAACAAGGCAGCCCGGAACAGCTTTTTGGAAACACGCAAAATGAACGTACCCGTTCTTTCCTGTCAAGGTTTAACGAGAATTAGTTTATAATAATAAATCCGCACTGTGTTTTGAAAACCAGTGCGGATTTTTATTTTATCTGTGAATTGGTTCAGTGCGTTTTTTCAGCCAATCAAGTTCCTTGCCGGAAAGCGACGGGGAAAGCTTTGCGTAAACCATCTTGTGATAATTGTTCAGCCATGAAAGTTCATCATCGGTCAGCAGCTCCACAAGGACGCCGGCAGTATCAATTGGGAAATAGGTAATAATATCGAATTTGTAGAACTGGCCATATTCGTTATTTTCAAATTCTGTGACAAGCATGATGTTTTCGGTTCTGATTCCGTGCTTGCCCTCCTCATAAATACCGGGCTCATTTGTGACCGTCATTCCCTTTTTAAACACAACATTGTTGCTGATCCTCAAATTTTGCGGACCCTCGTGAACACTGCTGAACATACCAACGCCGTGACCTGTGCCGCAACGGTAGTCAATGCCATGCTTCCAAACCTGCTCGCGGCAGAGGATATCTATGTTTCCGCCGGTGCAGCCTTCCAAAAATACAGTAGTAGCCAAAGCGATATGTGCCTTTAACACATAGGTGTAATGTTCCTTTTCCTCCTGGCTGAGTTCGCCCAAAACGAAAGTACGGGTAATGTCCGTTGTTCCCTCAAGGTACTGTCCGCCGGAATCGACAAGTAAAAAGCCTCTGTTCTTCAAAGTGCTGCATGCATCCGGTTTTGGGCTGTAATGCATCATCGCGGCATTTTCATTATAAGCAGCGATTGTGCCGAAGCTTTCGCCCATATTGTTCGGCTGCTTTGCTCTGTACTCTTTCAGCATATCGCAGACCGTACATTCGGTTACCGTTTCGCCCTTTTTC
>Ga0183100_1001161_pt1 | contig 14341 bp, 10 predicted proteins | sample Biomet2_FD_127789 | JGI IMG/M metagenome (GOLD analysis project Ga0183100, IMG submission 127789) | Microbial communities from bioreactor (seeded with anoxic lake sediment) at LBNL, California, USA - Biofuel metagenome 2 | ecosystem: Engineered > Bioreactor > Anaerobic > Unclassified ...
CACTATTGCCTGCGGTGAGGGTATTGAGCAGCTCCTCGGGAGCTTTTTCATTGTTGGAGAGTGCCGTCAGGGGGAATGTGGTGACGAACTCCTTGGTCGTCGGGTCCACCAATGCAAAATCTTCGGAATCCTCGTGGTTATTTTCATCCAGCTTACCGAAGCAAACCAGATATGGCAAGTTTTTCGTATTGAAATAGAAAATCAGGTGCATAGGCGTGGCCATTGTGGCCGTGATGCCCTCGGTGTACAGGAAGCCGTCCTTCGTGCTGATGATGCCGCACCCGAATGGCATGACCAGTTGCTTGTTCACAACAAAATCCAATAGATCATGGTCGTAGAAAATGACGTCCACGCCCATCTGCTTCTCTTCACTGTCATACTCGACGCTGTCCAGCGCCAACTCATACGTGGCACCCCCCACGGTCAGGGTGAACGTGTTGGCAGCACGCTCGGCTTTCGGTTCGGGGGTCGCCGCCTCGGTCGGTTCAGGCGTTGCGGCTTCGGCCTTGGCGGTCGTTTGGCTTTCCGTGCTCTGTGCCACCCTTTCCGTCAGGGTGGACAGCTGAATTTCGACTTCCCCCGTGTCGCCTTGAATGGTGAAAACGCAGTCTGTCAACAGAACATTATCCGACAGGCCAAAGTACAGCTCATAGGGATTGCCGATATTGTCGCTGTTGCTATAGGGCGTTATCAAATCGCCGTTGGGCTGACGCAAGCGCGCGCCCGAGTAAAGCTGCTTGTTCGCGTCCTCGGCTTCTGTTCCGCTTCCCGGGTAGGAGAACGCCACCACATGCCCCTCCTTGCCATCCATGCGGTTGGGAAGCTGGAAAGCAGGGGTGTCCTCCAAGGCGGAAATCGTGTAACGGATACCGCCAAGCACAAAGGATGCAGCGGTTGGCGCTCCTTCCCCTGTACGTTCTGCTGCGGCATCCTCGTCAGTGGCTTTGTGCGGCGCCTTGTCCAGTTCAACGATGATGTTCTCGCCCTCCACCCCGGTGGAGATCAGCAGATTTGCGCCGTTGATTGCATCCGGCGTTTTCCCTTGCAAATAGTACAGCATTTCAAATCCGTCCTGCTGAGGCCTTGTGCTGAATCCCTTCTCGGCGTCGTAATCCACGCCCCGAACCCGCCAGGAATATGCCGTATACTCATCGCCGTCGGCGTCACGAAAGCGTATTTCCTCGCTGTGGGTGTCAATATCTTCTGTTGACATCATTCCATAGGGGGAAATCAGTTTAACCATCACCACGGTTCCGTCACTTGGCGCATCCGGATCATTGACGACTTTTGGGTCGGTAGAGACCAGAGCCACGTCCAGCGTATAGTCATCCAGCCATGGGAAGAGGGTACCCGCCTCCGCGAATGCGCTTAGGCAAAAGCAAATCGATAGCACAAGGGCAGCACACAAGATCAATCGTTTTTTACTATATCTGTATGTCTTCATGATAAGGACTCCTTCCTCTTTACTGTTATTTCAAATAACCAAAGGTTAGGACGCTGTCGATCACTGTCACACCAAGCTCCTTGCCCTCATAAGCGGCAGTGTCAAATACGAAGCAGCACTCCTGATCATTATACCAAAGGTCGTAAAGCGCAGTTCCGTCGCTCATTTTAGCGGTGGACAGGGCTTCGGCCAGATTCTCCGCCTGCTGCTGGCCTTGAACAACCTTCAACGTGACGGGTACCAGCAACATGCTCTGCCCTTGCTTGCTGTTCAAGAAGAAATTCTTTGGAAGTCTGCTTCCCTTGAGCATGATATCGTTTCCAACGTTCAGGTCACGAAACGCGTTGCTGAAGATGCCTTTGTCCTTGAACAGCTTCTTTACGGAGGTCATGCTCACGGTATAACCGGCGAATTCCGTCTGATCCGACACCGGGATATACTCGTCGTCGGTCAGGGTGATGACAGCCTCGCTGTATGGCCACGACCATTCGTCTTCGGGATGGAAAACCAATATGGAATCCGGCAGCTTCTTGGCCTTGTAGGTGTAGATATAATTCTCACCCTCGACATTGCCAGTTTTCCATTTCACGGGTTTACCGTCTACGATGATATGAGCCTGGTAGGTCAAAACCAGTTTGTTGTTCTTGATGCGTACCCTGCCGTCAAAGCCTGAAAGCACAAGGGTGACAGTTTTCCCATCGCAATCAATGGACACAAATCCAATCTCCGAGCTTCCCAGGGTCACGCTTTGCGGGGTGGGAACGATTTTCGCCAGGGCGCTGAAAGGGGTAATCAGCATCACTACCAGCAGAAGCGTAAGAGCCGTTTTCCTTCTCACGGAAAATTCCTCCTTATCTTTCCGGTATGCCCATTCTTCAGTCATTTAGCAGTCAACCCGGATTTACTTCTTCGCTTTACCTGTGAACAAGCCAACGATACCCTTCCAGATGCCAATGAACAGCGGCTTCAAAACGTAAAACAGAACCGCCAATATCAGAAGACCGTCAATTCCCATAACACTGTTCATTACTCTTCCTCCTTGAAAACGCCGCAAGGCGTGTCATAGAAAATTTTCGCATTGTCGTACTGAAACACAAAGTGCAGATCCTTATTGGCTGATTCCGGAGGCACTCATATAGAAGAATTAGCGCATCATGCTGATCAACCCCTCAATTTATATTGTATGACTTTTGGTTGATTGTTTGTCTGTATGCTACTTCTGTGGTTTTCCCTTAGCGTTCAGCAGCACTTCCGTCCCGTTTGCATCCAATGCCTGAAACGTCACCTCTGATCCATCCCCTAATGCGCGGATGCTGACATAAGCGGGCTTGACGATCAACTTGCCCTTATCGTTGAGTAGGCCAAACTTACCATCATTCTCGACAAGCCAATACCCGTTACCCAGCAATATTATGGAACTGTAGGTGGGCTTGGCCAGTGGATCACCGTCCGGGTTCATAAGTCCAACCTTACCTTTTTTCTCCGTCAGGTAAAAGCCGTTCTCCAAACGCTTCCAAGTCATGGCACCAGGCTTGACGATCAGCTTTCCGCTTTCGTTGAGCAAGCCGGCATCTTCGCCCTTTTTTACCTCAAAGGTACCGTCCTGTAAACGAACGATGCTGTCGTAAATTGGCTTTGCTAACGTTTTGCCCAGCGTGTTCACAAGCCCCAGCTTATCCTTGCGGGTGGTAGTCCAATAGCCGCCCCCGAGGTTCTGAATGCTGTCATATATGGGTTTGATTACGACCTTTTCATCATCGTTCAACAATCCGAAGCGGTCGGGCGCTTTGGTCATGGTGCTCCAGTTGAATTCCCCAAGCAGTTGAATGGAAGAGCCCTTGGGAAGCGCTTGCTCAGCCATCGCGGGAAGTATGGCGACGCACAGCAGTAGGGTGAAAAGGCATACGAACCAATAGGTAGATCTTGTGATTTTCATTTCCACTTCTCCTTTACATATTTGATTCTGAATGTATTGTGCTGATTAGATCGGGTACCCATACTGTTTGCTGGCAACCTTTCCAAGAATGCATCTTAGCACTGCGCACAATTCATAGATGCATATTTGCGACTTGTCTGATTCCCATTTGCCAACCACATTGATTACACTCTGATAACTGCCCATGCATATCCTCGCCAAGTATGGCCTGGACATATGTCTGTACTGTGCAATTTTCTTGCGACACCCTACCCACTAGGCGTGTCCCCTGTCATCTTTGTCGAAAATACTCGGTTCTGTATGGTTATCCTAACATCTTCCAGAAGCCCTGACAAGATGCTTTGGCGTTTTGTCAATGTCATGTCACTGACAAAACATGATGATCTCTTGATGGACTTGGAATTTGCTGGTATAGTAGTATAAAGATTGTTTGCAGTAGCATGTGAAAAGAACGGACCGTGAACATCAGAGGTGCTTGGCAAATGAAGACATATGAGGCGGACGCAGTATTTCAACGAAACCTGAAGGCTCTTTTACAGCACTTTGAAATATCCAACGCGAAGTTGGCCAAGACGATTGGCGTAGACAATTCGCTGATTAGCCGGTGGCTTGTAGGTTCGCGTTCCATACGCAGATTTCCGGAGTATGCGGAAAGGATCGCCGCTTTCTTTGTGTCTCGTTTGGTATCGGAGCAGGACATCCTCTGGCTGAAGCTGATTATCACAGCGCAATATCCAGAATCCCAGATTGGCGGAATGGCGGATCTGAAGCAGTGGATGGCCTATTGGCTATACCCCAAGTGTGAGTGGAAAGCAAGCGGGCAATCCGCAAAGGTAGAAACGCCTATTTTGCTAATGGATAGTTTTTCACGAGCTATGAACGCTGCGGAAGATGCATTTGGCGCGGATGCGTCCGACTTTGAAAACGAAGTACGTTATGATGTAAAGGCAGGGTTTGCTGAAATTACCCTTCTGCTGCGCTGTAAGTTAGCCACGGCGACCCCTGGTTCGCAGATCAGCATTTACTTGTCCAGCGAAAATCTGTTGTCGGCAATCGACAAGGGTATCGTCGGTGTCATCACGGAGTTTTCTGCGGCAAACGGGCATCATGTCTGCATGCTGATCCAATCCTCCAACAACTCGCAGGCGAACAGCAAGCTGTTTGCTGCGTACATGCCGCTATTAGTCACGGCGCAGCTGGAGTTTATGGCCATTCAAGGTACTCCACAAACCTTTACCACCTCCATGACCATATTAATCCCCAATCAATGTGCCATTACCATTCAGGAAACTGCCATGGGTTCGTCTCCGCCGATCGCCACCGTGATCAATGAGCGGCGACATTTGATCGATCTTGCGGAGAGTTACGAACGCTCCAAGCGATATGCTCGGCCAATGATGAATGTCTTCAATGATAGCTTTGCCCGTAACATCATAGAGATTTTCTTTGAAGAATATGGGGTTCCGGGCAGTCTGGATGTGATCAAGGATGGGTTGAACCCGATGTTCATGCCATTGGAGCAGTTTGGCAAGATTGTTACGGATATGGGGATCATCGGGGGCGAGCATGCATGGCGCTACAACGAGTTTGCGCGCTTCAAAGCTTCCATGGATGAGGTGCTGAGAGCCTCCTCTTTCAGAGAAATTCTATCCATGTCAAGGCTCCGCGAGATCGCGCTCACTGGCAAATGCAGAATGCCCGGCATGTATTTCATGAATATGGGTGTTTGGACAATTGACGCAGAGGACTGCGCAGCCATTCTGGACGGCTACATAAGCTATCTTCAAAACGAGCCAAATTTTTCCGTTGTGATCCTGAACGATGAGGCGCTCTTCAAACCCAACAGTTGCTGGCACATCAAGAACAACAAGCATTTCATGCTTCATTCATGGCACCGGGATGATCCGGTGATGATCTACTCGGATCAACTGATGCTGATTGACGAATTTCAGAAACACTTTGACCAGCTATGGATGGTTGAGAACAAGTCAGGCGTGAGTGACCGACTTGCGATCGAAACCTTGCAGTTTATCGCTGACGAATGTAGGAAGCACATCCGTCCGCACAAAGGTGCTCATAAAAGTACACATGCCGAACAAACCGACTTCTCAGAAAAGGTAATCAATTCCTGAAAGTCCATGCAAAAAGTAGAAAGTATGATATGGGTAAACGATTATCAATGTAACTGAGAAATCCATGGCTCCATAAATATCCGATGCTTCTATTACTCCAATTTGCAGCCATATGAAGATTTGGTCGAAGTATTGAGCAATTCGACATGGTAAGCAGATGGCCCTGACAGACGACAACAAATTGGAATGTGCGATAGGATCGGGCACGTGAACAACCAAATGTTACTTACGCTTGTTATGATTGGTCGTTTTCCTGTTACACTTAGATATGCCCACGCAACTAACGGTGTCTCAAGATTTATTACAAAGAGAGCCGCGTTCAGGGATGGCGGTGGGCGCGGCAATATCTCTCTGTGAGCATGACTAGGGTGCGGATGCGTTCCACCACCAAACTGCATCGTACTTGCCCAGCTACGGTTCCGGCATGGCACGCGCTCACACCACGACAAGGAGGTTTCCAAGGATGAGAAAAGCCGTAGTCTATAGACTGGTATCACTGATCCTGATGCTGATGTATTGTGCAGTAATACCTGCTGCCACCGCGGAATTGACCGATGCGGCTGATCCGACTTCCATACTGGTAGCGGAGCTTCAAACTCTCCCCACGTCGAATAGTACCATCCGGTCGATGGTCGGTTTTCTAGTGTTTGAGTATTGTAATGACGATAACACTTCTGAGGAGGGCTACCGAGCGTTTCGAGACAGGCTGGACGCAAACGGGAATTTAGCGGCGTTTGAAGCCACGCTTGCAAACTTCTTCAACCTGCGCCGAATGCAGGAAGAGGCGCCGGCGCTGTGGGAGTATTACATCAGCCACGCGAACTTCTATAATTCGACCGACACAGCCTCGGATACACGCGAACTGAATACGAAATATGCCGACAATCCCCTCCCCCAAAAGGCGCTGACAATGCTTAAACCCCAGCAGGAAACACTGTTTGAGTACGGTACAGTGTTCTGGTTTCAGGAGAATTTTGAGCAACTATTCGGCAAGACGCTAAAAAAGTTCCGCCCCGCTCAACCCCGTCCTAATCACTGCGTGCTGATAGTGGAGAACGGCAGCCAGCTTGGCATTGACGGTGATGACATCCACACCATGCGCGAACTGAAATTCTCACAGTACGCCAACATTCTGGATCGTCTCGTCTCCTGTTTCGCCCAGACGGATCGACGGTTTTTCTTTGAGGGCAACCCCGATCATGCGGCCATTATTATCCGTATCCGCATCGAGTACCCCGACGCCGGATATTACCGTTCCAATGCTCTCAATACGTGGAAAAGCGTACACGCCTATAACCTGAAAATCACACTCACAGCTTCGGACGCGAAAGGAAAAACAATCGAGACCATGGTTATCGAGAGCGTGTTCGGTTCGAGCCTCACGGCATCTAGCAACACTGTATGGAAAAGCATCCCGGATCTCACGCAGCACAAGACCGTGGGCATATTTGTCAACAATGTGTTAACGTGGGCTAAAAAGCAAAAGGGCTGGTAAAGTAATGCAATCGATCAGTGGATTGGTGTTGGCCGATTGTGAGGCATATTCGGTTTTGAAACGTATATCCGGCATACAAAGCGACCTTTCCCACCAGTACGAGTTATAAGAGACTATCAAAAAGAATCAGGTAGCGGTGTCCATGTGAGATGTGCGATAGTGGAAAGGAAGGGATTTTATTGCGTAGCAAGGCAATGATAGCTATGTGTTTGGCTTTGTTCCTGCTGGTGATGCTTGTCCTAACCGGCTGTGATACCAACAGCCGCGATCTGGAAACGCAGCAAAAAGCGATTGAAATAGCTAAGAACGGTGATTTTACATCCGCTATGGAGACAATGCTGAGGGTTAGTGATCAAGAGATACGCGTCGCAGGTCTGTCGGCAATCGGCGATGTCGCGGTGGCGAATGGTTTGCCTGTCAACGCCTATGACGCCTATTGGGAAATGGGGCAACGCCTTCGGGATTACAGTAGGGTCAACCAGTATATGTGTGCGCTGATCCCCGGCGATTATCAGATTGTTAAGTTGGGCATAACCTTTTATGAAGGGACTGTTGTTACCAAACGCGCCAATGTCAGCTTTGAGTTCAGCGACACTGTGCCGACCCTGAGCTTTCATGGGGACGGTATGTTTAAGACAAACTTTTCCACCGACGCGCTGAATTTAAAGGAAGGATCCGAAATCATGGCACTCCTGAACTTCTCAATAGACCTGACAGGCCTTACCCAATGGTCTTCAGAACCCTATGAGGGAAATGATCCCGGGCTTACTTGCACGTTAAGCAACGCAAACGAGAGCATAACAACCAAGGCGTGCTATTATCATTCCATGGAAACGCTGGAGCTTAGCAGACATAGTTACGTGATGATTAACCGCTCTTTTAGTAACGGCATGAAAATGGAGGGGCTGGTTGAATACAGCTACTATCTCTCGCTGTTGCCGCGCTAATGCCGAAAAGCTTTGCGGCGGTTGAAATAGCGCCTATCGCAGCTGCGGAATGCATGCGAAACGGTACCGTGTTGTTCAAAATTGCTTTTGCTTTAAGCCGCCACATGCTGCGGCGCCAACTGTGCCATCGTGAGTGTATCAAGATCACTCGAATACAGCGACCAGATAACGATCAACAGACCACAAAGCCACTATCCAGGGATTTTGACACTTTGCGCCATTGTTGAAGCAAAACGAAAACGAGACCGTCCCGGATTTTGTGTAAACCTCCAAGCTGTGATAGGATAGAAACAGCATGGAGGTTTCTTGTATGGCAAAGAGCAGAATTACCCCGGAGCTGAAAGCACGCAGGGCGCAACTCGGACAGCTCATGGAAGGCGCGGGGATCAAATCCATGGAGGATATCCAGGAACTGTTCAAGGACATGATCGCAACCTTTGTGAATCAAGGCCTTGAGGGCGAACTGGATGACGAGCTTGGTTACAGCAAGTACGATTTTCGAAACAAGGACACCGACAATAGTCGAAACGGCCATAGCGAAAAGACGCTGAAAACCAGCTTCGGCGACGTGGATATTCAGGTGCCTCGAGACCGCAAAGGTGAGTTCGAGCCGGAACTGGTCAAAAAGCAGCAAACCACCTTGACGGGCGACATCGAGGAGCAAATCCTGTCGATGTATGCCAAGGGCATGACCACCGGCGACATCGAAGGGCACATCAAGGAAATCTACGGGCTGGACGTTTCGGACAGCACCATCAGCCGCATTACTGACAAAATCCTCCCCGTGGTCAAGGAATGGCAGGCACGCCCGCTGCAGGAGCTCTATGCGGTGGTGTATATGGACGCAATCCATTTCCATGTGCGGGCTGAGGGACAGATCGTCAAGAAGGCCGTCTGCATCGTCATCGGGTTGGATATGGAAGGCCAGCGCGACGTGCTGGGCATGTACATCGGCGAAAACGAGAGCGCGAAGTTCTGGCTGACGGTGCTGAACAACCTGAAAAACCGAGGGGTTACGGACATGCTGATCGTCAGCGTGGACGGCCTGACGGGTTTCCCCGATGCGATTGAGGCGGTTTACCCCAAGGCGGAGATTCAGAAGTACGTGATCCGCCAAATCCGCAACACCACGCGGTTTGTGTCCTACAAGGATATCAAGCCGCTGATGGCCGATCTCAAGCGCGTGTACGCCGCCGTGGACGAGCCTGCCGCGCTGGCCGAACTGGATCGTTTTGAGGAACTCTGGGGCAAGAAATACCCCAAAACTGTACAGTCCTGGCGGGCCAACTGGGTGGGGCTGAGTACCTACTTCGAGTATCCGGCTGAGGTGCGCAAGATCATCTACACCACTAACGCCATTGAGGGCTTCAACCGACAGCTGCGCAAGGTGACCAAGTCCAAATCCGTGTTTCCTACAGACGACAGCCTTCTCAAAATGCTTTATCTGGGGATGATGGACATCACGAAGAAATGGACGGGACGCAGGCAGGACTGGGGTTTGATCCATTCCCAGCTTGAGGTTTTCTTCGCCGACCGGCTTCTAGCGTAAGCTGGCAATAGTAAAATCCAGCCGTTCCGTCAATGGTAAATGAACGGCCGCTTCGCGTCCGCCCTTGACAGACCGTTCGGATTTTGCTACCGTTACAGCCAAGGCAGGAAAGCAGGATCCTGCTTTCCTGTCAGTTGTGATCTTATCGTTCTACCCAGTTTTGACGTTTACACATAATTCGGGATAGACCCACGAAAACCCTTGGTAAGAGCTCTCCGATACCATGGCAAGAAGGGCTTCCGAAGCTGACGCGCTAGCCCAGCTACTAGCAAAGCAATGTGTACAACTAGCAGTCTTGTCTTACATCAGAAGGAAATGCTCCTCGCTGTACGTTCGCTTCGTTCGCCGTTGGGTCATGGTTTTTTCCTCCTTACTGTCCCTGTTATTCTACCATGACCTTATTTCTTCTGTCCGATTTAGTGTAGCCAATCCAGACCAGTTTTCCTCATCAACAACTACCCACACTCCAGACCGCCTGATTTGCATGCTTGATATCCAGCCAGCCGAACAGCGGGCAAAATGAGCATACGAAAAAAACAGTTCACGTTGGTGCCCTTCATGTCGCCCATTATTTTCCGGTTGGCGCAGCATAGACGCAGGGGATCCCTTCCTCGTTGGCCCAGGTTTTGGCATAGGATCCTTCTACCACGGTCAGCTTCAGCGCTTTGGGAATCGAATAGCTGCGATCTTTCACATGCTCGCCAAACGGATTTTCGCCGATCACGGCCAGCGTTTCCGGCAATATCACGCTTTTTAGCAGCGACGCCTCTCGGAATGCATCCGAACCAAGCGATTCCGCACCCGTCAGATCGATTGTTTTCAGTCTGGAGCACCCAAAGAACGCCTGGTCGCCGATCGTTTTTACACCACCCTGAAAACGTACTGTGGACAGTTTTTCACATTGTGAGAATGCGCTGATACCCACAGCGTCGATCTCGCCGGTGCAGGATACTTCGGTCAGTTTAATGCAACTGCTAAATGCACTTTCCCCAATCCTCCGTACGCTTGCCGGCAGATTCACTTTTCTCAGGCTTTCACAACCGCTGAAAGCTCCCTCGCCAATCTCCGTCACTGTATCGGGAATCACTATCGATGTGATGGCGCTGCCCGAAAAGGCATATTGGGGAATCTTTTTAAGGCCTGATGGCAGCTGTATGCTTTTCAGATCGACACAAGCTGAGAATGCGCTGTATCCGATCTCCGTGACATGATCGGGAAGGACCAATTTGCGCAATCCGGTATTGTCGAAAGCCTTTTCCCCAATCACAGTCACCGACGGCGGAATGGTGATGGACGTCAGATAGAAGCAGACCTGAAAAGCCGCTTCGTCAATATGGATCAGCGTTTCAGGCAGGATGACGGAAGTAAAATAGCTGTTTTTGAATGCCTCCTTGCCGATGCTGGTCACTGGTTTTCCCTGGATCATGGACGGGAGTTCGAGCGTATGGAGGTCGCTGTCGCCGATATAACCGTCGATGCAGATTCCGCCGCCCTCATCGTCATGATACCTGTACAGAGCCTCGACTCCTATGCCAAGCAGATCGGAAAAGGAGCTGACATCGCTGTTCTGCAGCGCAACAGGTCCGGCAAAAAACTGCCCTCCTATGCCTTCGTCCAGCACGTTTCTCTGGATACTGTCTTCCGGAAAGCACCAGCAGTCCTGTTTTGCCACCGCGCTTTTCATGGTCAGCATATTGATCAACCGGATGGTCAAAACGCCCTTGTACATTGGAATCTTTGCGCCTTCCTGCCGATAGTTGAAAGACCCGTTACGCACATATTGATAGGATATTTGCGCCTGGAAAGACGCGCGGTTGGGATCATCTGTCAGCGTCAGACCGAAACTGCTCAGATCTGCAGTACTCTCAAGGACGTCCTCGACGGATGCAGGCTCAGTCCGATGCTGGTACGACCAGCCGCCCTCCGACTCCCTGCGCGTGCGCGGATCGATGACCGGGTCGCAGGTTACAATATAATATAGCGGTTGAGGATCCGACGGGCGGAACTGAGCGGCGCTCATACCATATTCTTCCTGAAAAGCTTCATCCGTCCAGTTTTTCAGCTTTTCAACATCGTATTCCCCACTTACAACGTCGGCATAGGCAACCATACCCGTGAAAAGGGAAAGAAGTAGCGCTGCAAGAATCAGACGCTTCAGAATAGCAGCCAGCCCTTGCCCATGATTCATGGTCTATCCTCCTTTATGCAGTCGGTATCTGGTTTATCCTCAATTGTTGTGCCCGTGTGAAAGTCAGAAAATGCTGATTGTCGGCATGCGTACCCTTACTTACTTGGCATTATCGTAACAGATATCCTTTTGCCTGTAAAGGGTGACAAGAATTTCCTTTGTTCGCTGGATGATTGAATCGCAGCTCATGATTCTCGGCTGGCAGTCCGTGGGATCCACCTTGGGGATTTCAGTAGCTTCCGCCCAAAGTCGAAGGGAGCATCAGAGTGCTGCAATATTCCTGCCCACGTCGATAGGCCGTCTGCGCGCATGCCCGGGGATTCCCGCAAAGGCAGCATGACAAGACAGGCGTTTAATAGAATCTTTACGGCAGCAAATCAGCCCACCGTAACCGGTGGGCTGATCTGCGCCAACGAATGTCGGTATGGATGGCGGAGTGTGAAGGATTTGAACCTTCTCGGCGCATAGGTACCATTTGCAAGTTGCGGCAGGCTTTGGGTGTCAACCTTCCATGCTTCATCAGGCCACTCCACATACGCTTTTAGAGCGCACCTGCGCCTGCTGCAGCAAGCGCTTTATGGGCTATGCTCGGCAACAGCGGAAATACTGCTCCCATGCCTGCTACATTGCCGACCGTTACAGGAAGGAGCGTGCCTGCCATGAATGACAATATTCTCGCCTACTGCTCCGCGATGGCGCAGGCGCGACGCATGCTTTCGCTCCGGCTGATCACCAAGGAAGAGTACGGCAAAATTGATATCATGATGCTGCATAAGTACGGCTTATCTTTGGGTAGTCTGTTTCGCGACATGACCTTGATTACGGGCTGACGCCGAGGTAACATGTCACACCATGGAGGTGTTAAAATGCCCAAGGTGATAAGGAAAATCGAGCATCCACAACGGCTTGAGCGACGGACACGGGTGGCGGCCTACGCCCGCGTATCCAGCGGCAAGGACGCGATGCTGCACTCCCTGTCGGCACAGGTCAGCTACTATAGTATGTTCATCCAGCAGCATCCGGGGTGGCAGTACGTTGGTGTGTACGCCGATGAAGCACTTACTGGTACCAAGGCAACCCGCGACAATTTTCAGCAGTTGCTGACGGACTGTCGTAATAGTCAGATCGATCTGGTGATCACGAAATCCATCTCCCGCTTTGCCCGCAACACGGTCACTCTGCTTGAGACCGTGCGAGAGCTTAAAGCACTGGGGGTGGATGTTTTCTTTGAAGAGCAGAATCTGCACAGTATCAGTACCGACGGGGAACTGATGATTACAATTCTGGCCTCCTACGCTCAGGAAGAAAGCCTCTCCGCCAGCGAAAACCAGAAGTGGCGCGTGCGCAAGGGTTTTGAAAGCGGCGAGCTGGTCAACTGGCGATTCATGTTTGGATATGACATTGATAAGAACGGTATCCGCATCAACTCCGGTGAGGCCATTGTGGTACAGGAGATTTTCCGACGCGCTCTTGCCGGGGATACCTTCGGCGCCATCTGTCGCGACTTGAATGCGCGAGGGGTAAGCGGTAACTTGGGCGGAAAGTGGAGCGTGCCCCGGATCCATGCCATCCTTAGTAACGAGAAATACACAGGCAACGCCCTGCTGCAAAAACGCTACCGCAACAACCATCTGGAGAAAAAGTTGTGCCACAACCACGGTGAGCTTCCCAGATACTTTGCGACAGAATCACACCCCGCCATCATTGACGAAGCTACGTTTCAGGCCATTCAGGACTTGCTCACACGTTTGGCTGCACAAACTGCGCATCGAGCCAAGCCGCAGCTGAGCGAGTTTACTGGGATGATCCTGTGTCCCCATTGCGGTAAGACTTACAAGCGCGTGACAAGCAACGGAAGCGTTGGTTGGAATTGCAGCACCTATCAGGAGAAGGGAAAGAGATTCTGCCGGGGCAAGAAGATTCCGGAGGATACGTTGAAAGCAGTCTGTGCCGAGGTGCTGGGGTTGGACAAGTATGATGCCGATATTTTCAAGACTAGTGTCGAGTCTATTGCAGTCCCCGAAGATAACAGATTGCAATTTCACCTAAAAGATGGGCGCGTGGTAGATCGCGCTTGGCTTGACCGCTCACGGGCTACCAGCTGGGAACCTGATATGAAAGAAGCTGCTCGGCAGCGGATGTTGAAACAAAGGAGGCCATGCTGATGGCTAGCTCGATTACCTGCATACCCGCGACCAGAAACGTTTTCACGGCGATTCCCATGGCATCCATAACAAAACGGCGTGTCGCTGCTTATGCCCGCGTTTCCACCGACAGCGATGAGCAATTCACCAGCTACGAGACGCAGATCGACTACTACACCAAGCTCATCCAACAGCGCGAGGATTGGTCCTATGTGTCCGTGTATACCGACGAGGGCATCACTGGCACGAACACAAAGAAGCGTGATGGCTTCAACCAAATGATATCAGACGCGCTCGCTGGCCAAATCGACCTGATCGTCACCAAGTCCGTTAGTCGGTTTGCCCGTAACACCGTGGATAGTTTGGTTACGGTGCGTAAGCTCAAGGAACGCGGCGTTGAAATCTTCTTTGAAAAGGAGAACATCTGGACGCTGGATTCCAAGGGCGAATTGTTGATCACGATCATGTCCTCACTGGCCCAGGAGGAAAGCCGAAGCATTTCCGAA
>Ga0183100_1001162_pt1 | contig 14336 bp, 9 predicted proteins | sample Biomet2_FD_127789 | JGI IMG/M metagenome (GOLD analysis project Ga0183100, IMG submission 127789) | Microbial communities from bioreactor (seeded with anoxic lake sediment) at LBNL, California, USA - Biofuel metagenome 2 | ecosystem: Engineered > Bioreactor > Anaerobic > Unclassified ...
ATGAAAAAAATGGCCAGTCCGGCAATCACCAGATGGCCGGGCCGTTTCAACCGAGGCCTAAGAAAAAAAAGCAGTACCCCTATCACCAAACCGGATACCATACAATAAAGCGGAACAGGATGAACACTCAATGACAGAGTATCACTCAGTCCGATCTCGTGAGAAAAAAACTGATGAAGAAAGGCCGGCGAATGGATACCATATTGAATGCCCCACGGCACGTGAGTCACGGTACCATAGCAACACCCAGCCATCAAACATCCGGCTCGTTGTACCATCATTCCAAAGGGAATGGCTATCGCACAAGCATCCATGACCGGATAACGAATCCGAAGCAGTTGTTTGGCTAACCAGATGCCAGCCAACCCAAAAGCCAACGCTCCGATTGCATTTTTAGTATAACCGGCCGGAAACTGGAGGTGCTTTACAAAATACCTGAAATCATCATCAGAAATGGCACCGAACTTAGCTCCAACAATGGTAAACACTTGAACCGTGACAAGCACCAGCAACCAAGCTGACATGGGAAACTTTCGCTTGTACCCTTCAATCAGGCAGATTACTGTCACAACCAAAAATGATAGTTGATAAAACAAATCGTAGTAAAACTGATCGTTTTCAATGTCAATTTTCATTGTCTTTAAAATGGTAAGAAAGTTGCACGACTCAGGAAAGGTATTTATGCCGAAATTTTCCGGTTAAGAAAAGTAGGCGTTCTGCCTTTTACCAGCTAAAAAGACGTTTGTCATAGAACTAAACTTACAACAACTAACCGCTTACAAATGTTTTGAACAGGCCTAAACAAAAAAGCGTACGTTGTGTTAAACAAAGATACGGGCGGGTTGTCGCTCCATCGATCAAACCTTAATCGCCGCACTATGACAGCACAAATCAGAGAACGCCTGAAATTCAACGGCATAGACTATCGCATGGCCTCAGAGCCATTGGAAGGTCAACTGGAGACCCTGAGCAATTTCAATGAATTAAAACCACCTAACGATGCATGCCTGAGAGGTTATTACGGATCCTGGGAAATCAAGAACAACAAACTCTTCCTGGTCGGACTTGATGCAGTCATCAACGACTATGAAACCGTATCACTTACTTATTTTTACCCAGGACAAACCGAAGTATTCGCCAAATGGTACACAGGAAAACTGAGGATACCGCTGGGTGAACGGATTGTCCATGTTCGTTCGGATTACGATTCCGTCTACGAAAAAGACCTGTTTCTCCGTATCCGGAAAGGGGTTCTGGTTAAAACCTGGATCATAAATAACAGCGAGGATGTGACACGGGAAGATTTTCCCTATAAAAAGGAGTATCAGGACTATCTCCGCATGGTGGAAGAAAGAAACAGCATCAAAGATGCTCAGCGGTCCCAATCAAAGCAGCGCTTCAAATCATTCTTTTATAAACTGTTAGGAAAATAAGAACGGCACAATGGAAACCGGAAAACGTTTTTATGGCTGAAACCGTCAAAAAAGCCATAAAAACTGTACATTTGCAGCACCAAAAAACAACGGTATGTCACAAAATAAGATTGGCACTCCACTGCAGCAGAGTGCAACCAAAGTGCTTTTTCTAGGAAGCGGAGAATTATGTAAAGAAATGGTTATTGAAGCTCAACGACTTGGCGTAGAAACCATTGCCGTCGATTCGTACGAAAATGCGCCCGCCATGCAGGTAGCCCATCGCTGTCATGTCATCGACATGAAAAATGGCAACGCGTTGAGAGCTGTCATCAAACGGGAACAACCCGATCTCGTCGTTCCGGAAATCGAGGCCATCAATACCGATACCTTGGTTGAACTGGAAAAAGAAGGTATACACATCATCCCGACTGCCAATGCCGCCCACCTGACCATGGACCGTGAGGGCATCCGCCGGTTGGCCGCTGAAACACTAAAAATGCCGACTGCCAAGTACCTGTTTGCCGAGACACTGGAAGAATTTCAGTCTGCAGTCCGTGAAATCGGCCTGCCATGCGTGACCAAGCCGATCATGTCTTCTTCCGGTAAAGGACAAAGTGTCATCAAAAACCAGGAAGACATCGAAAAAGCCTGGAAATACGGTAAAGAAGCAGCCCGTGGCAATGGCGCTAAAATGATCGTCGAAGAATTCATTACGTTCGATTACGAAATTACCCTCCTCACTGTCCGGACAGCTTTCGGAACCAAGTTCTGCGAACCAATCGGACACATCCAAATAAACGGGGATTACCACGAAAGCTGGCAACCCTGTACCATGACCGAAGCAACCAAACAACAATCGCGCGACATCGCCAAAAAAGTGACAGATGCCCTGGGAGGTTATGGCATTTTCGGCGTTGAATTGTTCATCAAGGACGGCAAGGCTATTTTCAGCGAAGTGTCTCCCCGCCCCCACGATACCGGTATGGTCACCATGGCCACTCAGGTGATGTCTGAATTTGAGCTGCACATTCGTGCCATCCTGGGCCTACCCGTCAACACAACACTGTTGCAGACGGGTGCTACCCATGTCATCAAAGCAGTCAACGAACACTGGAATCCAACGTTCGACATCACGGAGGCCGTACTGATACCCGATACAAAAATCCGTCTCTTCGGAAAACCGTTATGCAAACCAGGCCGTCGCATGGGCGTCGTTCTGGCGACTGCGTCGACAATCGACGAAGCCAGAGCCATTGCCGAGAAAACAGCTCATCTGGTCAAGATTGAATAATACGGTGATTAACACTGATCTATAATAATGCAACGAAGGCTGTTCTGATAAAGAGCAGCCTTTCAATTTTCTGCTGTTTTATTTGGAGTATAAAAACAGTATCTATCTATTGTTGTTGACAAAAACGGTTTGATCGTCAAACAGAGGCTATATAAACAGCCAGGCAGATGGGATGGACAAGGCTGAACCAGCCATTTATCGTCACTGAGAGATTAGTCCTCCTTGTTTTTTTGGTGATCGACCACGGAGTTAATTTTATGGAAACGGCTCCGTTTCTTATTGATAATCAGGGTTGATGGAACAAATGCCAACTTTTCTTTTTCGGTAGCGACTAGTTGGTTCCAAGTCTGATAACTAATGAGCATGAACGTAAAATTATTCACCATATAACTGCCGTCGTCCATTGTTCCCTTACACATTTTTACCGAATCCGGAAATTCGTTCAACAACGAAAGAATGCCCTGAGCAACGATATCAGACGTTGTATAAAGCCCTTTCAGATCCATGATCCGGATGGTAACTGCTTTATCATTCCGTAACAGCCGGCGCGCATACCGCAACAAAAACACATCATCTTCACGGTTCAACACCACAATTGTTTTCCGGATCTGTACAAAGTTTCTGTTCACAAAAACACCCACACTGCAATGACAGTTTTCAATAAAGTAACGCGATTTGTCCTTGATCAAAGATCCAGGGTAGAACACTTGTTTTTCATTGATGTTCCTGTACAGAATACGTAAAAATGGAATTCTGGCCAATAACGGAATCCGTTTCTTACCAGGCATGACAACCATCGAAGAACCGCTGCCCACCAACAGAAAGTCATAGTCATCGTCATTGACTGTATGAACAATCTCATGACCGATGTTATCTGTCACTTTGTATTCCGTTTCGATGGGGATGCCCAACGATTCAGCTTCAGTCCTGACCAATTTGAAGCCTTCTTCCAGATACTGCTCACCCATAAATAAATTGGTATCGGTACCGACCGTGATGTGCAACACATTGACGAACAGGCTGTTCTTGTACCCGTCCAGCACCGTTTTGGCAACATTGAGCAATGGCCTTCCATTATCCGGATTACCCACAGCAACCAAGGCCTTGAATATCCCCAAGGTCTGACGATAAATGCGTTCCTGCTGCTTGTTTTTAGGTGGAAAAACATGCGTAATCAATGACAGCATCGGAGTGGTCATGAACGTAGTTAACAACGCCATAATGACTAGCATGACGAAAAGCGTCGGAGGCAAAATGCCCATTTCATAACCGATATTGAGAACAATCAGTTCCATAAGCCCTCGTGTATTCATTAAAATGCCCATGGACAAACTGTCACGCCAATTTTCTCCCATAAACCTGGCTGCTAAGGCCGTACCACCGAATTTACCAAGAATAGCTACCAGTATGATAATGCCGCAAAGGCCCCATAACTGAGGCGTATTCACCAATCCTATTTCTGTCCTCAAACCGGTAAATACAAAAAAGAGTGGTAGCAGAAAGGTAACTGATACATCCTCTATTTTGTCAATAATGATCTTTCGAAAATTGGTGAGCGGAGGCATGACAACCCCGGCCAGGAAAGCGCCAAATAGCGCATGAATACCGATGACTTGTGTCAGGTACGATGAAATCAGCAGTAGCAGAAAAATAAAGGCCACCATGCTCTTGTTGACAAGTTCTGAGGTCCGGTAGACATCGCCCAGTTTTTTCAAAAAAGGTCGGACGACCAGCAACATCACAGCTATATAAAGAATGGTCATTAAAATTGTAAACAAAGAGCTGAGCATGCTGCCAGTTTTCGAGATGGCAATAACACACGCCAGCAGGCACCATGCCGTAACGTCGCCAATGGCAGCGCTGCCTAATGACATCGTTCCCAGATGCGTCCGGGTGAGGTCTTTTTCCTGAATGATCCGTGCAAGGACAGGAAATGCCGTAATACTCAATGAGATGCCAATAAATAACGCAAACGACAAATAACCGGTGTTGGCTATAGCAAAGTCCTTATACAAATAATAAGCCAACACCATACCAAGAAAGAATGGAAACAAGATGCCGGCATGACTGATGACCAACGTCTCCCTGATTTTATCTTTCAAGGTTGCCAGGTTGAGTTCCATGCCAATGACAAACATAAACAGGATCAAACCGACCTGGCTCAGGTAATAAATATTGTTCAACGAGTCTTGCGCAAACAAGAAGTTAAAAGAGACAGGAAACAGTTTGCCGAAAATAGAAGGTCCGAGAACGATACCGGCCAATATCTCACCAATAACAGCCGGTTGTCCGATTTTGCCAAACAAGTACCCCAAAAAACGGGCAAAAAATAAGATGGCAATCATTTGTAACAACAGCATCGCTGCTGGTTGACAGATGTTGATCCAGACAGAACCGAAAAAGGCATTAAGACTGGCATGACCGGATACCCCAGTGGTTGCAACACCGGAGCCTGCCTGTACCTGTTTTTCCAGAGACTCTCCGTTTATGACCAGAAAGTAAGTTAAGACAGCAAAAAGCGTCAACAAAACTCCGTAAAAGAGCCAGACTTTGGCGTGCTTTGACTTCATGAAATTAGCTTAATGCAATGATGTTTTGCAAAGATAGTGGATTCCTCGTTTTACACAATAAAAAAAATGCCTGCCGGCACCCGGATTCGAGCAATATTTAACCCAAATTACCTGTTTCCTCGCTAATAAAAGTTTTACCTTTGCGGATTACTTCACAAAACAAACTAATTAAAATCAAAAAAAATGTCCGTACATCAAGAAGATAACCGGAAAGTCACCACCCATCGTCTTGTCGAGATGAAAGAGCGAGGTGAAAAAATTGCCATGCTAACCGCTTATGACTATTCCATGGCTAAGCTCATCGATCAGGCTGGAATGGATGTCATCCTGGTAGGAGACTCCGCATCCAATGTAATGGCCGGTAACATTACCACATTGCCTATTACCCTTGACCAGATGATCTACCACGGCATGGCCGTCACAAAAGCTGTCAACCGTGCACTGGTGGTCATTGACATGCCATTCGGCAGCTGCTCCGGCAATCCGACAGAATCACTCAACGCCGCTATCCGCATCATGAAAGAAACCGGAGCTGATGCCCTGAAAATTGAAGGAGGAAAAGAAATCATCAATGATATCAAGAAAATCATCGACGCCGGTATGCCTGTTATGGGGCACCTCGGACTGATGCCACAATCCATCAATAAATACGGAACCTATACCGTTCGCGCCAAAGATGATGCCGAAGCCAAAAAATTGTGCGAAGACGCCCTTCTGCTGGAAGAATCCGGTTGCTTTGCCTTGGTACTTGAAAAGATTCCGGCTGTTGTCGGTAAAAAAATAGCCTCCAAACTACACATTCCTGTTATCGGAATTGGAGCCGGCAACGGTGTCGACGGTCAGGTGCTTGTGATGCACGATATGCTTGGCATTACCCAGGCTTTTTCTCCACGCTTCCTGCGTCGCTATGCCAACCTTCAGGAAACCATCATACAATCGGTCGGCCACTACGTGGAAGACGTGAAAGCGCTGAGTTTCCCGAATGAATCGGAACAATATTGACCAACCCCACAACTTGAGTCAGAAACCGGAGGTCTGTTCAATAAGAACAGGCCTCCGACTCTTTTTAAGAGGCCTAATCAAAGTGGAAAGATTCACGTTTTTTTAATCGATAAGAATGAAGCACCCCGTTTTGGAGAGCAAAATCAGAGTCCTAGGCTTGTCCAAGGGATACACTTTTATTATCGTCCGAAGAATTTGTGAATTGAATAGATTTTGCAGATATTTGCCACTAGAAACTAATTAATCGAAACATCATGAACCGTTCGATTCTAAAACGATTGCTGGTAGCATTGATGGCGCTTCTTCCGATACTATCCGCCGCCCAGATACTTGAACCCATCAAATGGAAATTCGAGCTGAAAAATGGCAGTGGGACTGAAAAAGAATTGTTTTTCATCGCCAACATTGATAAAGGCTGGCATCTGTACACGATGAACCTGCCTGAAGGAGGCCCGGTTTCTACCTCATTCGAATTCGAAAAGCTGGAAGGCGCTACATTGGTTGGAAAAGCCCAATCCCGTTCCAAAGCCATCAGCAAAATGGACGAACAATTCGGCATGACGCTGAGCTGGTTTGTCAACCAGGCTGTCTTTGTCCAAAAAATCAAACTCACCAACCCGTCAGGCTTTCTGGTTCGCGGACATGTCACCTTCATGGGATGCAACGATGAAAGCTGCCTGCCTCCTTCGCCCGCGCCCTTTGAGTTCAAAGGTGGAAAGCCCATCGCTTTAGTTTCCCGGACTGCTAAAGAGGCCAGCCAGCCAGCAACAGGTAAACCTACAGCCACAGTAGCCACACAACAGCTCCCGATCGCAGCCATACAGTTAGCCAAGCCCACCGGTACCAACCTTGCCTCCGATACGACGATGGGCACTACCCGGACAACCACAGACTCGGTACTTTGGACCCCTGTCATCGACGAACTTAAAGCGTACGGAAGTAACCAGTCCGGCCAAAGCACAAGTTGGTGGATCCTTTTCATTACAGGGTTTCTGGGTGGCCTGCTGGCTTTGCTTACGCCGTGCGTCTGGCCGGTCATCCCAATGACCGTCAGTTTCTTTCTCAAACGAAACACGAATCGTGGAAAAGCCGTCCGCGAAGCCATGCTCTACGGCCTTTCCATTGTCATCATTTATTTGCTACTCGGGCTGGGCATCACATTGATCTTTGGTGCCAGCGCACTTAACAGCCTGTCTACCAGCGCCATTTTCAATCTGATTTTCTTTGCGTTACTGGTTCTGTTCGCCGTCTCTTTCTTCGGTGCATTTGAAATCGTATTACCGTCCTCTTGGACCAACAAAATGGATCGAAAGGCCGACAGCACGTCCGGTCTGATCAGTCTATTTTTTATGGCCTTCACGCTGGTACTGGTTTCTTTCTCCTGCACCGGTCCGATCATCGGTACCTTGCTGGTCCAGGCTGCTTCCATGAATTCCATTGCTGGCCCCGCCACCGGCATGTTCGGCTTTGCACTGGCCTTAGCCATTCCGTTCGCCTTATTCGCCATCTTCCCGAACTGGCTGAAAAGCATGCCGAAATCAGGCAGTTGGCTGAACACCGTCAAAGTCGTTCTGGGCTTCCTCGAACTCGCTTTTTCGCTGAAATTTTTGTCCGTAGCCGATTTGTCCTATGGCTGGGGCATTCTCAACCGCGAAACATTCTTGTCGCTCTGGATCGTGATTTTTGCCTTGATGGGATTTTACCTGCTCGGCAAAATCCGGTTGCCTAACGACGATGTCCAAGCACATGTCTCCGTGCCACGCCTGTTTCTGGCACTCTTTTCGTTGGCCTTCGCCATTTATATGGTTCCAGGGCTATGGGGCGCTCCGGTCAAGGCCGTCAGTGCTTTTGCCCCGCCTGCCTACACCCAGGATTTTAACCTGAATCCAAACGAAGTCAACGCCAACTTCACCGATTACGAAGCAGGAATGACAGCCGCCCGCCTGCAGAACAAACCTGTTTTGATCGATTTTTCCGGGTTTGGCTGTGTCAATTGCCGCAAAATGGAACAAGCCGTTTGGCAGGATCCGCAGGTAAAGAAACTGATTGATGACAAGTTTGTCCTCATTTCACTGATGGTCGATGATAAAACGCCACTGACAAAAAGTTATCAGATCGAAGAATACGGTAAAACCAGGACCATCCGCACCGTCGGCGACCACTGGAGCTTCCTGCAACGTCATAAGTTCGGTGCCAACGCCCAACCTTTCTACGTCCTGCTCAGTCCGGAAGGCAAACCACTCGGGCCAAGCTATTCATACAACGAAAACGTGCAGGCATACGTCCGGTTCCTCGAAAACGGGCTTAGACAATTCGCGCAAAAGTAACGCTGCAACGCCTAGTCAGGCGGCAAAAGTAAAAGCGGTTCAATGCCCAGCCTCTTTGGCCGGAAACAATGTCTGTCCATTATTACCTCAGAGTTCGCCACTGGGTTGTTTATTTTTAGTGTTTCTTTTCGCTTAACATCATCACAAAGCCACCATAAGGAGCCACAGGCATCTCCAGTTTTAGTTTTTTACCAGGCACCACGATATCGACCTTTTCAACCTGGTTGCGCGAAGCGGCGTTGTCTGTAATGGCGAAGCCCTCGGAACCCGGTTTGATTAATTTCCGTAGGTCCAGTTTGAACGATTTCTCCTTATTCTGGCCATTGATGCCGGCAACGAACCATTTATCGCCTGATCGCCGGGCCACCACACAATCCAAACCGGGCGTGCCGGACAGAAAATGTGTTTCATCCCAGGTGACCGGTACAGCCCGCAGGTAATCCGTCACACAAAACGGGAACTGGCTGATGTTATCGGGGATCAGACCAAAATGCTGAATCCCGGAAAAGAAGATGACAGGTAAGGCCAGCTCGAAGGCAGCTGTTGTCCGGCGTTCCGGGCCTGAAACACGGTTCGGCCCCAGCCGGGCATTCAAGATTACCGGCGTATAATCCATCGGTCCGACAACATTGCGGGTAAAAGGCAACGTTGCACAATGAGAGGGTTCCAGATCGGCATTGGCCTGTTCGAAGGTGATGTATTCCATACCTTTGACCGCCTCGCATGTGACAAAGTTCGGAAACAGACGCTCCCAGCCTCTTGGCAACGTCGTACCATGGAAATTGACAGTCAAACCATAGTCATTGGCATCCGTCAGGATGTCCTGATAGTAACGCATGAAAAATTGCTTGTCACCTCCGAAAAAGTCCACCTTGATACCCTTAATACCAATGCGCTGCATCCATTTCATTTCATTGCGGCGAGAGTCCGGTTTGTTCATGATATTTTTTGGCGTCTGAGGTGCATCATTCCAGTTTCCGTTGGAATTGTACCACAACAGCAGTCCGACATTTCTGGTCTTGGCATAAGCAGCCAGTTTTTCAATACCCTCCCTGCCTATTTGAACATCCCAGGGCGCATCGATGAGACAATACTTGAAATCAAGCTGATTGGCCATATCGATGAACTTCCGGGATACGTCATACGTCACACTGTCATCCTTCAGTACCAGCCAGCTCCAGCTAGCTTTGCCCGGTACGACATCAAACTTAGCCTTATACAAGGGCTTTACCAGATCGGTGGCCATCGTCGATTCGGCAATCCGGCAAGGATTATCACCGATGATCATCATCCTCCAGGGCGTTGAAGCAGGCATAGACATCGTCGGATACGGGCTTTGTGAGTACAGCCCATCTTCGGTGCCCGGCATTTCAAGTTGGTAAAGTGCGCCATGAGAGTCCTCAGCCAAGTGAGACGCACAATAACCTCCATCGACACCTGTTTCGCTCAACATCACCCAGCTCGTTCCAGGCACTTCGAATAACGCCGGAAACGTCCAGCCACACCCAATGGAAGAAGGTGTTCCCACCGGAACATCGTACACATAATGTTCCTCATAACTGGGATTGGTCCTGGCCCAACCGGATTTAGGCCTGGACAACGGCGTCAGATAACCTTTGGCGTTGGAGGGCAGTTTAAAGCTGCTGTATTCACGAAAAACAGTACAGTCGCCTTTACCAAGTAATTTATATCTGTAAGCGACCCCATCGTTGGATACCCTGAAAATCAAATCCATTTCCTTAGACTGGTAATTAATGAGCGGGATCGTTATTTCTGAGTATTTCACCTTGATCGGGCTTTTTTTGCCCACTGTCAATGAGTAGTTTTCCCTGCCGGTACGGCTTTTGATGTTCGATCTCAGCTTTAAGCCAGTATAGAAAGAACCGTCGGAGGTCTCAATACCCAGCGGAGATTCATCCACGACCAACCGCTTTTTGCGGTACACTTTATAACAGGTTTGCTCGTTGGTTTGATATACGTTGAGCACGACTGAATGGTCCGGGCTTTTATAGACACCATAAAACGGGACCTGTGCCCTGGATAAAGACAACGTCCCGGCAAACAGGATAAGCCAGGCAAAGCAATAGCGGTTCATATCAATAAGTTGGTTTTATGAAAATAATCGGGCTAAATACATGGATCGTTTGAGCTCCATTTTATTCATACAAACATACGAAAAATCATAAAGTTCATCAGCCTCCCCAAAGGGGATGTCAACTATTTTTTGTTACTTTGCAAAGCTGAAATACTTCAAAATAATCTATAAATCGTATGAATACTAAAAAATTCCTTTTAAATGAGAATGATATACCGACACACTGGTATAACATTTGTGCAGATATGAAAAACAAGCCGTTGTTGCCATTAAATCCTGCAACAAAAAAAGAGCTGAAACCAGAAGACTTGTATCCGATTTTCGCAGAAGAACTTTGCAAACAAGAACTGAATTATACAGACCGCCTCATAGAAATACCCGAAGAAATACGGGACATTTACCGCAACTATCGCCCTACCCCGCTCGTTCGCGCCTATGGCCTTGAAAAAGCGCTGGACACCCCGGCTCATATTTTTTTCAAGAACGAAAGCGTCAGCCCGGTCGGTTCCCATAAACTCAATTCAGCCATTGCTCAGGCTTACTACTGCAAGAAACAAGGTGTCACCAACATCACCACTGAAACCGGTGCCGGACAATGGGGTGCTGCCATGTCATACGCTGCTAAATTCTTCGGGCTGCAACTAGCCGTCTATATGGTCAAGATCAGTTACGAACAGAAACCTTACAGACGTTCCATCATGCAAAGCTATGGTGCCACCGTTGTCGCTTCCCCGTCCATGTCCACCAGAGCCGGCAAAGACATCATCACCCAAAATCCCAATTACATGGGAAGTCTTGGTACAGCCATCTCAGAAGCTGTCGAACTGGCAATCAATACACCGAATTGCAAATACGTCCTCGGAAGTGTACTCAACCATGTATCACTCCACCAAACGGTTATCGGTCAGGAAGCCAAAAAACAGATGGAAATGGCCGGAGAATATCCGGATATGGTCATCGCTTGTTTCGGTGGCGGCTCCAACTTCAGCGGTATCTCCTTCCCATTTATGAGCGATACGCTCAACAGCGGCAAGAAAACCCGTTTCATTGCGGCGGAACCATCCTCCTGCCCAAAACTGACCAGAGGCCGGTTCTTATACGATTTCGGCGATGAAGCCGGTTATACGCCACTGCTTCCGATGTTCACGCTGGGTCACAAATTCGCACCGGCCCACATCCACGCCGGCGGACTGCGCTATCACGGCGCCGGAACCATCGTCAGCCAGTTACTGAAAGACCATTACATGGAAGCAGTCGACATACAGCAGCTCGAATCGTTTGAAGCCGCCATGGTTTTTGCAAAATCAGAAGGGATCATTCCTGCTCCCGAATCAGCTCATGCCATTGCAGCTGTGATCCGTGAAGCCAACAAATGCAAAGAAGAAGGCACTCAAAAAACCATCCTCTTCAATCTCTCTGGGCACGGTCTCATCGACATGTCAGCCTATGACAGCTATCTGGCCGGCGATCTGAAAAATTTTGAACTTAGTCAGGAAGAAATTGACAAGACATTAGTCGAAGTTCAAAAAATGCAATAAATTTGTCTGACTGACAAGTGCCGTTCCTGCGTTCGTTGATGGAGCGGTGACGGGGCCTGTCAGTCAATATGATACGATTGAACCCTTTTCCAGAATGAATGAACTGATCGAACATGTTGAACGCTTGTTGACCGAACATGACTGCGTAGTTGTGCCCGGTCTTGGTGGTTTTGTACTCAACGAAGTACCTGTAAGGATCAGCGACAACCGCGATGTGTTTCAACCTCGTGGTAAAGAAATCAGCTTCAACATCAGGCTGACGTTCAACGACGGCATTTTGGTACAATCTTTTCAGGAAACCTATGCTCTGTCTTTCGAAGAAGCGGTGGAACGTGTCAAGGATCAGGTCAGGGCAATCCATGACCAGCTTGATCAAGGCCGTTACCTGGGTTTTGGCCGTATCGGCACCCTATTGAAAAACGAACAAGGTCAGCTGGTATTCCGTCCTGACAATCGGAACCTGTTCTGCCCGGAATGCTATGGCTTGACCTCGTTTGCTTATTCTACGCTTGAAAGCCGTCTCAAGGCTATTCAAGCTGATCACCGCAAAGATGAATTCATCCACTTGCGTTTGCGGCGCAAAGTCATCCAGAACATTCTGACCGGTGCTGTCGCCTGCTTACTGATGCTGCTCATCTCAAGACCTGCCGGCGAGCTACGTGATGCAGAAAACCAACAAGCGTTCCTGCTGAAAAACTGTCTGGTCAGCACACCTGAAATGATGAAAGCTGATTTCAATCAGCTTCCCAAACCTGTCATCAAAAATACGATTCAGGATGGAGCCATCAATGTCGTGTCCGAATCGACTGCCGTTCTCCCGAACACACCGGCCAGTCTGAGATCGAAGACAGCCGTAAAACAAGGTACTGTCATGACAACGATAACAACAGCCATCAAGACGACTCGTCTCCGGAAACGGCCAACGCCATCAACAGATGACATTGACGCCTTATTCGGAATTAAATCGGTCGATACTCAATCGACCATCTCCGCTCCCGTCAAACCGGCAAAAGTTGTACTGACAACAATGACCAAACGGCCTGTATTGTCTCCGACCAGAAAAGCCCTTCAGGCAGCACCAGGTACAACAGTCTCTGATCAGCAGGCTTCCGGCAATTACTACATCGTTGTCAGCAGCCATCCGAGTAAGGACATAGCTCAGGCTTGGCTTGACAGCAACCGTAGAGGTGTCTTTCAGCATGCCAGTATCGTCGAAGGTGATGGTCGTGCGCGTATTTGCATCAATCATTTCCAGAACAAACGTCAGGCAGAACGTTTCCTCAATCAGTTCCGCAACAGCCATCCAGAACACGCCGACGCCTGGTTGTTGTGTGGAAAAAACTAAAAAAATTACATCAAGGTTTTTGCCAAACAGAAATATTTCCTACCTTTGCAGCCGCTTAATACAAGCACAATACCAATTTTAATTCAAACAAATGGCAACTAGAATCAGATTGCAAAGACAAGGACGCAAGGGGTATGCATATTACCACATTGTCGTCGCTGACAGCAGGGCACCACGAGATGGTAAATTTATTGAAAGATTAGGTTCGTACAATCCCAACACTAATCCTGCTACAATAGATTTGAATTTCGATCGTGCTTTGTATTGGGTTCAGAACGGTGCACAACCAACTGACACCACTCGTAACATCCTTTCAAGAGAAGGGGTATTGATGAAAAATCACCTGCTGGGTGGCGTGAAGAAAGGCGCTTTCACGGAAGACATCGCTGAAACGAAATTTGAAGCCTGGAAGCAGAGTAAAGATTCTTCACTGAACGCTCTCCGCTTAACGGTCAAAGAAACTCAGAATGCAGAAGAGAAGAAACGCCTCGACGCTGAAATAGCCTATAACAAGGCAAAAGAAGAAGAAATAGCTAAGAAGGAAGCAGAAATCAAGGCTGCACAAGCCGCTGAAGCTGCTGCCAAAGCTAAAGAAGAAGCTGCCGCTGCAGCACCGGCTCCTGTAGTCGAAGCTCCTGTAGTCGAAGCTCCTGTAGCCGAAGCCCCTGTAGCTGAAGCCCCTGTAGCTGAATAAAAAAACATTCATTGGAGCCTGACCACTGGTTCCAATTAGGAGAGATGGCAGAGTGGTCG
>Ga0183100_1001163_pt1 | contig 14325 bp, 11 predicted proteins | sample Biomet2_FD_127789 | JGI IMG/M metagenome (GOLD analysis project Ga0183100, IMG submission 127789) | Microbial communities from bioreactor (seeded with anoxic lake sediment) at LBNL, California, USA - Biofuel metagenome 2 | ecosystem: Engineered > Bioreactor > Anaerobic > Unclassified ...
TATATGGAAGGATAGGTTTAGAAAGAGGCCAGCTGTTTGCAGCTGGCCTCTTCTGCTTTATCAGAAATATCTCCAACAGACAGCACTAAAAAGACTAAATATTATAAATGATTTAAATTGTTTCAAGGAATATTCTAATTTTCATGAATACATGTATACATGGAAAAATAGCCTGTTTTGCCTCGGTAATGGGTAGAATTTTATTGCTGGTTGACTTATAATAACAGACGGGTATTAAATCGATAGCTTAATGGCATTGCTTTAATGAACTTTGTTAAAATGATTGAGTTTAGCAATACATGTATAAAGGAGCGGATTGGTTTTGAACAGGGGATTTTTCAAGTCATTGCATTTTCAGGTGTTTGCATCGATTATCATCGGTATCTTAGTCGGATATTTATACCCGGCATTTGGTGAAAGCATGAAGCCGCTGGGTGATGCCTTTATCAAATTGATCAAGATGATTATCGGCCCTATTATTTTTTGTACCATTGTCTGTGGCATAGCTGGCATGGGGGATATGAAAAAAGTCGGCCGGGTAGGCGGTAAGGCACTGCTTTACTTTGAAATGGTGTCGACCTGCTCCCTTTTTGTCGGGCTGTTGCTGGTAAATTGGCTGCAACCGGGAGCCGGCATGAATATCGATGCCAGTAAGCTCGATGCATCATCAGTGGCCATGTATGCCACGGGGGCGCAAAGCCATACAGCTGGACAGTTTTTTATGAATATTATTCCGAGCACCGTGGTTGATGGTTTTGCCAAAGGCGAAATTCTTCAGATTCTGTTGTTTTCGATTTTATTTGGCTGGGCTCTATCGAAGCTTGGCAGCAGCGGTCAGAAACTGCTGCATATCATTGGCGACGTATCCCATGTCTTGTTCGGGATCGTCGATATCATCATGAAATTGGCACCAATCGGAACCTTTGGCGCTATGGCATTTACTATTGGCGCCTATGGCATTGGGTCCTTAGGGCCCTTGCTTAAACTGCTCGGAACCTTTTACTTTGCCTGTTTGCTGTTTATTGTGTTGGTTATCTGGCCGATTGGCAAATATGCCGGAGTTAATTTTTTACACTATATCTCCTATTTTAAGGAAGAACTGCTGGTTGTTTTTGGGACGGCCTCATCGGAAAGTGTTTTGCCGCGAATGATGGAAAAACTTGAAAAAGCGGGCTGCTCAAAATCGATTGTCGGGCTTGTTGTACCTACGGGCTATTCCTTTAATCTTGATGGTACTTCGATTTACCTGACCATGGCGGCGATCTTTTTGGCTCAGGCGACGAATACGGATTTAACCGCCATGCAGGAAATCACGATCCTAGCGGTATTACTGCTGACCTCCAAAGGCGCTTCCGGGGTCACTGGCAGTGGGTTTATTGTCTTGGCTGCTACCTTGTCGACGATTCCTACCATTCCGGTAGGGGCCCTGGCGCTGATTTTTGGGGTTGACCGTTTTATGACACAGGGCCGGGCGCTTACCAATCTGATCGGCAACGGGATCGCGACTTTTGTTGTGGCCAAATGGGAAAATGAGCTTGATCGGGAAACGATGCAGCGCCTGCTCGGTTCCGGCGATGCGGAGGAAGCGGAATCGGCAAAAGCTTCTGTCTGAAAATAAGAACATAGGATATAATGCCATCCAGCTGTGATTTATGGCCGATCACAGCTGGATTTTTTGTTGGCTGAAACCTTGATGAGTAGCTGGCAGTAGCTGCGGCAATGATACAAATTGACCTTGATATAACAGGGAAAGGTGGATTCGGGCGAATTCGCTGCTTAAACGTCAAATAACAGCGAGTGCGGGGGGGCCCTGACCTGAGGGGGAGACAGGGCGTGTTTTGGCAGCTAAAACCAGCAGTTGCGCGGCTGAACAAATCCAGTGGAGGTTGTTATAATTAAGACAGGTCAGATAAAAAGGAGATGTTCAGCATGGGAGATAAAAGCCCTAAGAACAAGGAGAAAAAGAAAAAGCGGGCCGAACAAAAAAAGATCCCGCACCATGTTGTTTCGGCAGAAGAAACAGCAGAAAGTAAATAAATCCGTCGACAGCCGCTTTGCGGCTGTATTTTTTTTCGGCCAATACTGGTACGAGGTGGTGCAAATATAAAAATCAGGAATCAGGGCGGTAGAAGATTTATATTGCAGGGGCCGGACAAAAGTATTATACTTATGGTGTTGTCAGCTGTCTTGACAGCTTTGTATACCATAAGAAAGTAGAGACTGAAAAATGGCGAATTTATTGGAAGATATTCATCTGGCAGCGGAGATTGAACAGCTGAAACAAGAACGCGAGGCTGTGATTCTGGCGCATGTCTATCAGCCGCCAGAGATACAGGAGATTGCAGATTTTACCGGAGACTCCTTTGCGTTGTCACGCCAGGCGGCAGCGACGAAAGCAAAGGTTATCGTCTTTTGCGGGGTGCATTTTATGGCGGAAACTGCCAATATTTTAGCACCGGATAAAATCACGCTACTACCGGCAATGGAGGCCGGGTGTCTGATGTTTGATGATCAGCTGGAGAGGCAGCTGCGGGAAAAAATTGCGCAGCAGCCAGAGGCAGTGGTCATCTCCTATGTCAACACCCCGGCAGGGGTCAAGGCATTAAGCGATATCTGCTGCACTTCCTCGAATGCGGTTCAGGTAGTGAAGTCTGTACCGGCAGATCGCAATATTATTTTTGTGCCGGATCGCAATCTGGCTTCCTATGCCGCGGAGAAGACCGGCCGTAATATATATTGCTGGCCAGGGGCTTGCCCCGCGCATGGAAATCTGACCGTTGCAGAGATTTTAGAGGCTAAGTGCAAGCATCCGGAAGCCTTGGTACTGATGCATCCCGAGTGCCCCGCGGAGGTTAGAACTCTGGCCGACTATATAGGCAGTACTTCTGGCATTATTGAATATGCGGCCCAAAGTGTAGCGGCAGAATTTATTGTAGTGACGGAATGTGGGGTTTTGTATCAGCTGGAGCATTGCTGTCCCGGGAAAAAATTTTATATGGCCTCAGCAAAGTTATTTTGTTCAAACATGAAAAAAACTACATTGCGCAAGGTGCGTGATGCACTGCAGACGCTGGAGCCTAAAGTTGTGGTGCCGGAGGAAACACGCTATAAGGCAGAAATAGGACTGCGAAAAATGTTGGAAATTTGCGAGTAGGTGAATTTTGTGCAAAAATACATGATGAATTTTGACAGCCGGAAATTACCCCAGCTGTCGTCGGACTGTCTGATCGTAGGCGGGGGAGTAGCCGGATTGATTGCTGCCTGGTATGCAGCCGAACGCGGCTGTCGTGTTATGCTGGCAGTGAAGGATACCTTGCAGGACAGCAATACAAATAAAGCGCAGGGAGGGATTGCCGCCGTATTTGCTGAGGATGATGATACGGCGCTTCATGCGGCTGACACATTGACTGCCGGTGCTGGTATTTGTGATGAATCGATTGTGCATCTTGTTGTTGAAGAGGGCCGTCAGCAGGTAAAAGAGCTGATGGAACTGGGGGCTGTGTTTGATCATCGGCCTGATGGACGACTGGCACTGGGCCGGGAAGGCTGTCACTCGCGCGCCAGAATACTGCATGCCCAGGGGGATGCCACGGGCGCCGAAGTTGTACGTTCCCTGCTGGCGCGAGTTGAAGCACATCGCAACATAACGATATGCGAGCACAGTTATGTTGTCGATTTGCTGGTCACCGATGGCTGCTGCCAGGGCGCGCTGCTGTTACATAATGGTAAAGAACTGGGCATTGTAAGGTCGACAGCAGTTGTTCTTGCTACGGGGGGCTGCGGGCGTTTGTATCGTCACACCACAAACCCAGAGGGGGCAACTGGAAGCGGCTGCGGCATTGCTTATCGTGCCGGGGCAGAACTGACGGATATGGAATTTATCCAGTTTCATCCGACGGCGCTGGCTTTGCCGGGCTGTCCTAATTTCCTGATTTCAGAGGCGGTTCGTGGGGCCGGAGCACTTTTACGCAATGCCAGGGGGCAGCGGTTTATGCCGGATTATCATGCGCTGGCAGAATTGGCACCACGCGATGTTGTCGCCCGGGCAATTTTTCACGAGATGGGACCAGAAAAGAATGTTCCGGTGCATCTGGATGCCGCTGGTGTTGCCGCGGTAGCGGATAAATTTCCGATGATTGCAGCTACCTGCCGCACTTATGGGATTGATATTGCCCGTGAAGCGATTCCGATCGCCCCGGCAGCGCACTATATGATGGGCGGAATCCGGGTGGATGATCATGGACGAACAAATATCAGTGGGCTGTTTGCCTGTGGCGAGACCTCTTGTACCGGCTTGCACGGGGCTAACCGGCTGGCGAGTAATTCATTGCTCGAGGGCCTTGTATTTGGGCGTCGCGCCGCTGAAGCTATTGCCGGGCAGGGTCCTGCTTTGGAGGGAGGACACTGGCACTATGCTGGTCGGGAAAAATCCTTTACTGTAAAGGATATAGAAGAACTGCAGAACGTGATGACTCGCGGACTCGGCATTGTCCGTGATGCGGGTGGCCTGAAGGCAGCCCAAACCGCTTTAGCTGCGATGCAGGTCGCTGCCGAAGGAACGGTAGCGACCTGCATTTTGGATCTGGAATACCGAAATATGCTGCAAACAGCAAGTCTGATTGTCGAGGCGGCTGAGCAGCGTGAAGAGAGCCGTGGCGCTCATTATCGCCTTGACTATCCTCAGCGGCTGAATCAATGGCGTCACCATATAATAGAAAGTGCAGGAGCGGTTATATGAATTTTAATAACTTTAAACTTGATGACTGGTTGAAAAGCTGGCTGGCAGAAGATATTGGCAGCGGCGATATCACTACCGAAGCCATAGTTCCTCGGCAGGCAGTGACGACAGCGTATGTTCAGGCAAAAGAGACGGGAATTCTCGCTGGGGGGACTATTGCCGCCAGAGTCTTTCAGCTGCTGGACGAGGGGGTACAGACGACGCTGTTGGTTAAAGACGGCAGCCCACTGGCCAAAGGGCAGATTATTGCGGAAATAAAGGGGCCGGCGCAGGCCATTCTCAGCGGCGAACGGCTTGCCTTAAATCTGCTGCAGCATCTGAGCGGTATTGCTACCTGTACCAGTACCTTTGTGGCGCTTGTTGAGGAGTATCCGGTAAGAATTGTCGATACGCGCAAGACGATTCCGGGACTGCGGCTACTGGAAAAATATGCAGTCCGTGTCGGTGGCGGCTACAATCATCGTCTAGGGCTTTACGATGCCGTGCTGATCAAAGACAATCATATCAAGGTAGCAGGGGGAATAAAGCCGGCAATAGAGGCTGCCCGAAAAATGATTTCCCATACCTGCCGAATCGAAGTAGAGGTTGAATCAGTGAATGAGGCCGCCGAAGCCCTGTCTGCCGGAGCGGATATCATTATGCTTGACAATATGGAAGCTGAAGTGATGCGCCAGGCCGTTGAAATGATTGGCGGCCGGGCGGTAACAGAGGCATCGGGGGGGATTGACCGCACTACGGTAGCGGCCGTTGCGGCCACGGGAATCGATGTCATTTCTATCGGAGCACTTACGCATACCATCAAGGCGCTTGATATCAGCCTCGATATTGGTGAAATCAAAAAATAGCCGGGGCAGCTTTATGTTAAGGGTTGAATTTTCTGAAATTTATTATATAATAAAAAGCAGAAAGACGATTCTATCTGTAAAATAAAGGGGGATTTCATATGTTTGGTATGGTGCCTTTTAATTTTAGGAACAGCCCGGCGCGTAATAAGGATTCATGGGACCGTTTGCTGGAATCGGTTTTTGAGCAGCCCCTGAATCCGCTGCAAAAAGTCAGTGCGGCCTTTTCGTCAGTCCGGGTAGATGTAAAAGACAATGGCGACAGCTATGAGGTTACAGCGGAGCTACCTGGTTTTTCCAAAGAGGAGATTTCGGTAACTTATCATGACAAATACCTGACAATTACCGGGGAACATGCGGAGGAAAGCGAGACCAAGGAGGGCGAGAAGTACATCTGCCGTGAACGCCACAGCGGGCGGATTGAACGGTCGTTTTATATTGATGATGCGGATGAGAACCAAGGAAAGGCTGAATTTAAGGATGGTATTTTGAAGATTGAATTGAAAAAGCTGTCAGCCCCGGTTGAGAGCCAAAAGACAATTCAAATTGATTGATTTGAAATAAAGGATAACTGGCAGTGGCAAAAGCCGCTGCCAGTTTTTTATTTGGCGGACAAAGGCAGCAAGAAATTTTTCGGACGGGAGGAAATATTGAGCGAGCAGGCAGGAGTTTTACCCGTTTGCAGGAAATATACTTTATAGAGCTAAAAACGCTAAATAAAGGATGAAAATTCATCTTTAGTTTATAATATCAGTTGTATAGTACGAGGAGGTAATTTATTTGTTTGATGAAAAAGACTGGGAAGTATTTAAGCAGAAATTGAAAAAAAGAACGGGCATTGATCTTGATTTATATAAAGCAGCACAAATGCAGCGGCGTATAGGCAACTTGATGCAGCGCAACGGTCATACGTCATACGCGGCATTTTTCGATAGTATAGAAGGTGATAAAGCGGCATTTGAATCATTTATCGAATATTTGACAATCAATGTTTCGGAATTTTTCCGCACTCCGGAAAAATTTTCTAAATTGGAAACGGATGTTTTGCCGGACTTACTCAAAAAAAGTGCGAAACTCAATATTTGGAGCGCGGGTTGCTCCATCGGGGCAGAGCCATACTCATTGGCGATGATTCTAAAGGATATGACGCCAGCGACGCGTCATCGTATTTTAGCGACCGATCTTGATATTGAAATTCTGGCAAAAGCAAAACAGGGGACATATACGGACAATGAACTAAAAAGTATCTCCCCGGATCGAAAACATCGCTATTTCACCGAAGCAAATGGAAAGTATATGGTAAAGGATGATATTAAATCCTGCATCGAATTCAAACAGCACAATATGCTCAAGGATCCGTTTGAAAAGGGCTTTGATCTTATTTTATGCCGCAATGTTGTAATATACTTTACCGATGAAGCAAAAGATAAGTTGTACCGGCAGTTCTTTGATTCGCTTAAACCGGGCGGGGTCTTATTTGTTGGTGCCACTGAGGCGATACTGAACTATCGCAGCATGGGGTTTGTGAGCAATCAGCCCTTCTTTTATACGAAACCGGTTTAAGTCCGGAATTTTCCGGGAACTAAAGTCGGGACGGCAAATGGAGGCTGAAGCGGAGGGGTTCTATGTATGCCAACCAAAATCCTGAGAGGATGCTGCGGGAAGCTGGCGAAGCAGAACAGCTTGAGCTGCTGCAGGCAACCGTACACCGTGCTTATGAAAAAACGGTGTTTTATCGGCGTCGTCTTGAGGAATATAGGGTTTCTCCGGCAGCGGTAGAGATTCTGGCGGATATAAAAAAATTGCCGTTTACGACCAGATCGGATCTGGTTAAGACGTCACCGCTTGATTTTTTGACACTGCCGGTTAAGAAAACTGTCCGCCTGCGACTGCAGGAAAAATCGAATATTCTCCGGGCTGGTACGGAGGCGGATGTTGCGCATAATATAGAATTGACCAGGCGGGGGCTGACGGCTGGCGGGATTAAGCAGGGGTCGGTTCTGGCGATTGTTGGCGGGCATCCGGAAGGTGCTGTTGATGATGTACAGCATGCGGCAGAAAGCCTTGGTGCGGCTGTGGTCAGCCTGGGTGGCGATTTTGTCCGGGCAGTCGAACTCATTGAGCAACTGGGGATAGATACCGTGATTGGGGATCCTACACGCATTTTGCAGCTGATCGTGACAGCACAGGCCTCCGGACGGGAGATGGAAAATCTACCGCTGCGGGCCTGTTTCTGCCTGAATGATGCTATCCAGAATCCGATCGGGAAGTATCTGAGAATGCGTACGGGTTGTGAGATATTTCCGCTGTATGTGGCCAATGATATTGGCTGTACCGGTATGCTCTATACCTGTCAGGAACGCGGCGGCATGCATATAGCCGCAGACTTTTTTTATCCGGAGGTTGTCGCGTTTGGACAGGATTCGCCGGTGGATGATGAGCAGATGGGAGAACTTGTTGTCACATCGCTGCAGTTGGAGGCCATGCCGTTATTGCGTTACCGGACTGGTCAGGCGGTGATCATGCGCCGGGACTGTTGCCCGTGTGGCCGATCCTCGCCGAGATTTAAGGCCCCCTTTGTCCAGGACAAATAAGCAGGAGACGGGTTAAGTGTTGCAGAATGAAGATTCTGTAACACTTTTATTTTTTAGCGAAAAATATAATAGCGATGAGCAGATTTTTCACTAAGGGGTAAAAATAGAAAGAGGGATTTTATGAAAGAACGGTTTATCGATTTGCTCTTGCGTTCAGGGCGCGAAAATATAGAAGATCTGATCCGGTATCTTGACGAACAAACGGATTTTTTTTCGGCCCCGGCGAGTACGCGTTTTCATGGAGCCTGCGAAGCGGGCTTACTGGAACATTCGCTGGCTGTTTATGATAATTTATGCCGGCTGGCAGCTGCCTATGCGTTGCCGTTTTCCGCGGCAGAAGTGACGATCTGTGCGCTGCTGCACGATGTCTGCAAGACTAATTTTTATAAGCGGGGCAGTCGCAATCGCAAGAATCCTGTGACCGGGGCTTGGGAACAAGTGCCAGTTTACGAGATTGAAGACCTGCTGCCGCTTGGTCATGGCGAGAAATCTGTGATGCTGCTGCAGCAGTATATTTGGCTTAGCCGGGAAGAAATGCTGGCAATTCGCTGGCATATGGGCGGCTTTGACGACAGTGCTTCCGGCATGGGCCGCCGAGCGCTGTCGCAGGCAATGAGCAGCTGCTCACTCGTAACAGCTTTGCATATGGCGGATTTGGCGGCGTGCTATTTTGATGAAAAGTAACGGTTTGGGAAAAAGCCGGATGTTGGAGTTAGGAGTGTGAGGCATTTTGCGTTTTATACATACAGCGGATTGGCATTTGGGCCGGCTGTTTCATGGACAGCATTTAACACAAGATCAGGCATATGTGCTGGAGCAGTTTCATACGGTAGTCAGGGAAAGTGGCGCGCAGGCCGTTTTGATTGCCGGCGATGTTTATGACCGGGCAGTTCCACCGACAGAGGCGGTAGCCCTGCTCGATGAAACCCTGGCCAGGCTCTTGCTGGAGGATAAGGTCCAAGTGATTCTGACGGCGGGAAATCATGACAGCGCCGAACGCCTTGGGTTTGCCAGTCGGCTGCTGGAAGCACAGGGACTGTTTGTGCGCGGGCAGTTGAGCGCGGATCTGACACCGGTTGTACTTGAGGATGATTTTGGGCCCGTGTACTTTCAGCCCTTTACCTATGCTGAACCGGCACTGGTGCGGGCAGTATTTGGCTGTACTGAGATACAGGATTTTGATTCGGCGATGGGCTATCTGGTTGCTGCCGGCCTGCGGCAAATTCCGGCGAATAGCCGGCGGGTGGCGCTGGCGCATGCTTTTATTGCCGGCGGCAGTGAAACAGAATCTGAACGGCCTCTTTCCGTGGGGGGCTCGTCAAATGTCAGTGCGGCTCATTTTAAGCCGTTTCATTACACGGCCCTTGGGCATCTGCATAATCCACAGACTGCAGGCAATGAGAATATTCGCTACAGTGGGTCTTTGCTGAAGTATTCATTCGATGAAGCTGGCCAAAAAAAGGGTATATACATTGTTGATCTTGATGAAAAAGGTGCGGTGAGCATTGAAAAAATAGGCCTGCAACCGAAACGCGATGTGCAGCGCATCAAGGGATTTTTTGATGAAATTCGCTGTAACCGGCAAAAATATCCGGAGTCTGAGGATTACACTTTGGTCGAACTGCTCGATACGCAGGCGATTCTTGATGTGCATGGACAGCTTGAAAAAATATATCCAAATCTGATGCAGATTGAACGCCCCAATCTGAATATTGGGGGAACGTTGCGCGAGGAACGTTTGGATTACCGGTCAAAATCAGAAGTCGAGCTATTTGGTGATTTCTTTCGGCAGATGACAGATGAAAGGCTCGATGAAAAACAAAAAGCCCTGTTTGCCCGGACCGTAGATGAACTGGTTGCCAGTCAGCGGGAGGTGAAAATATGAAGCCGCTTAAAATATCATTTTCTGCCTTTGGTCCCTACACACAGGAGACTGTACTTGATTTTTCCGACCTCAGGGGCAGATCGTTTTTTCTGATTCATGGTCCGACCGGAGCGGGGAAGACAACCATTCTCGATGCCATGTGTTTTGCCTTATATGGGGATGCCAGCGGACAGTTGCGCACGGCAAAAATGCTGCGCAGCAATCAGGCTGATCCGTTGCAGGCTACAGAGGTTCTATTTTCTTTTGCAATCGGCGCTGCGGTTTACCGTGTCTGGCGCAGCCCCGAGCAGGAACGCCCGAAAAAACGCGGGGAGGGGATGACGCTTCGTGCGGCGGATGCACTTTTATATAGGCTTGACGGAGAAGAAAAGCTTGTGGCTCAAGGGTATGCGCGGGTTACCGAGTATATAGAAGATTTACTGGGATTTAAGAGCAGTCAATTCCGACAGGTGGTATTGCTACCACAGGGAGAGTTTCGGCAGCTGCTGACGGCAAATTCGGCGCAGCGACAGGAGATTATGGAAACGCTGTTTAAGACAGAATTTTACCGCCAGATAGAGGAGAGCCTGAAGGCAAAAGCTAAGACGATAGAAAATGAACGGAGCGAGACGGTCAGCCGCCAGGAATTTATTTTAGAGGAAGTACAGGTGAAATCGCCGGCTGAGCTTGTCGAAAAAGCAAAGCTGCTGGATATGACTATTGTCCAGCAGCGAGTGGAAACGAAGGCTTTGCTGGAAAAACAGCAGTTGGCACAGCAGGCAGATACGGCAGCGAAATTGACAGAGAGCCAATTTAAGGCAGCGGAAGAAGCCGCGGCGGAGTTTGCAGCCTGTCAGAAACTCAGTGAAACGGTAGCAGCTTATCGTTTGCGCTATCAGGCGGCAGAAAAAGCAGCTGGTCTGCGTGATTTTGAAATACAGGTAAAGAACTTTGCCGCTGAAACCGAGCGTCAGCAGCAGTCGCTGGCGGCGATAAGGGAAAAGCTTGAACATTGCCAGCAACTGTCGATACAGGCAGCTGCGAGCTGGGAAGCGGAGGAGGCCAAGGAAGAAGAGCGCAAGGCTGCGGATGCCCAGGTGCTTCGCTTTGCCAGCTTCACAGGGCAGCTGGCAGATCTCGAAGCGGCGCAGCAGCAAACTGAAAAATTTGCGGCTGCGGTCCGGCAGCAGGCTGCAGAAAAAGTCAGCGCCGAAGCTGCATTGACAGCTGTGCGCGAAAGCCTTCACTCCCTGCAGCAGCGCCAGCAGAGGCTCCTTGTGGAAGCTGCCCGGGCAGCGCAGCTCCAGATGAAAGCTGCAGAACTTGACTTGCAGGCAAAGCGGCTGCAGACGGCAGCCGCGCTTGAGCAGCAGGTGGAAGCTTCCCGGGAGATCTTTTCCCGGCAACAGGCCGATTTTCAGACAGCGGATGAACTTTATCATAAAACAGCAACAGAATGCGAACGGCTGCAGCATTTGTTTCAGCAAGGGCAGGCTGCTCTTTTGGCAGCGGATCTGAAAACGGGGCAGCCGTGCCCGGTATGCGGGGCGACAAAACACCCGCAGCCGGCATTGTCGACACAGCTGATTCCCCGGGAAGATGAAGTCCGGGCGTCTGGGCAGCGCCGGCTGGAGGCGGAAAAGAGCAGGATGAGGGCGCAGCGCAGTTTTGAAGAGGCAAAGGCCAAGCTGGAAAGCTTGGAAAAACAGCTTAAGGATAGCCGCCGGGAAGGAAGTCAGGGGGAGTCTTTGTCCGTGGTAATGGCCGAGCTTGAACAGACGGCGAAGGAAGCTGCTGCGGCTGGCCTTGCCGCGGCCGAAGTTCAGCGCCTGCAACCAGAACTTGAAAAAATGGCTGTGACGGAAAAACTGCAAGTGCAGCAGGTGGAAACGGCAGGCGAAAGCCATCGGCAGGCCAGCGGACAGCATCAGGCCGCTTTGGCCGTTGAACAAGAACGGAAAAATGCCTTACCGGAGGATTGTCAAAATCCGGAGAAACTGCTGGCTGCACAGCAAGAGAGCTGTATGCGGCAAAAAAATCTCTACGAAGCTTTGGAAGCTGCCCGCAGGCAAAAACAGCAGGCGGATCAGAATTTGGCGGCAGCCGTGGCGGCAGAAAAGGCAGCCGTGCAGGCTTTCACGGAGGCACAAGCTAGGCTAAGCCTTTCGCAGGAGGAGTTTGAACGGCGCTGCCATGCGGCTGGATTTATGACGCTGGCGGACTATGAAGTGGCTGCTGCCTGGAGCGATGAAAAGCGCGAGGAGCTGAAGAACCGGATTCGTGCGTTTGATGACCGGCTGGCGGCGGCAACCGAGAGTAATCGGAAGGCGGCTGCGGCCATTTCAAAGGCTGCGAGGCCGGACCTGAAAAAAATTGCTGAAGAATTGCAGACGGCGCAGACCACCTATAATCAGGCTTATGCACGCTGCCAGCAGGCAGAAGCTGAAAGCCTGCGGCTGCAGGAGAAAATTAACCAGCTCGAATCACTTGCTGAAAAAACAGCAGCTTCTGAGGCAAGATACCGGATTATCGGCACGCTCGCCGCTGTGGCTGGCGGGAAAAATGTACATGGAATGACTTTTCAGCGTTTTGTTTTAAAATCTCTGCTGGCTGATGTCATTGATGCCTCCAATATGCGGTTGAAGGTCATGAGCCGCGGTCAGTACCGGCTGCAGCCTACCGATGAGCGGGCACGCAGAAATGCTGCCGGCGGCCTGGAAATAGAAGTTTTTGACAATTATACCGGCTATGCCCGCCCCATTGCCACGCTTTCCGGGGGGGAAACCTTTTTGGCATCGCTTTGTCTGGCACTTGGGCTGGCGGATGTCGTACAGAGTTATGCCGGTGGTATTCATCTTGACACCATTTTGGTTGACGAAGGGTTTGGCACGCTTGATCCGGAATCGCTGGATATGGCACTTAAAGCTTTGGTTGATTTACAAAAAGGAGGCCGCCTGGTGGGAATTATCTCGCATGTTCCCGAGCTTAAGGAGCGGATTGATGCCCGACTTGAAGTAACAAAGGGACGACACGGAAGCACGGCAGCTTTTACGGTGGGCTGAATCTATTTTATTAGGAGGCAACGGATTTGTTGGAATTTGTCATCGGCCGGGCCGGTAGCGGTAAGAGCTCATATTGTCTGGACGCTTTGCGCGAGCAATTGCGCCAGGACCCAGAGGGGCCGGCCCTTATTTTGCTTTTGCCGGAACACATGACGTTTAAGGTTGAACGCGAACTGGCTGGTAGTGAAGGCATTGACGGTTTTAGCCGCAGTTATGTCTTTGGTTTTCGCCGTCTGGCTCGTCAGATTCTACTGGAGACAGGGGGGGCTCTTTACCCGCGAATTACTGATATTGGAAAACGTTTATTATTATCGAGAGTTCTTGCGGAGCAGCGGGAGCAGCTTTCGGTGATTGGCCGCGCCGCGCATCAGCGCAATTTTGCCGAATCTATGGCCGGGATGATCGAGGAATTTAAAAGCTATGGAATAAGTGCTGCTGCGCTTGCTGTGGCTGCCGAGTCGATGTCGGCGGGAACGTTGCAGGGGAAACTTGAAGATTTGGCAGCGGTATACCAGGGGTTTGATGAAAAAATGGCTGGCCGCTATAATGATGCAGAGGATATGCTAGATATGCTCGCAGAAAAAATACCGGCATCACCACTGCTGGAAAATGCCGAGGTTTGGATTGACGGGTTTGTTTTTTTTAATCCCCAGGAAATGAAAATTTTATCGGCACTGTTATTGCGGGCGAAGGCGGTTCATATCACACTCTGCCTGGAAAACCCCGCAGATCCGCAGTGCCGGCAGGAAACAGCGCTGTTTTACCGGCAATGGAAGACATATGAAAAAGTCAGACAGTTAGCGGGGAAAATGGGCCTGGAATGTCAGCTGCGGGAAATGCCGGACAGGAGAAGATTCTTGCGGCCGGCACTGGCCCATGTGGAGCAATATATGTTTGCTTTTCCAGCCAAGAAGGGCAAAGAACGAGACGGAGTCGCCGTGGTCGAAGCTGCCAATCGGCGCCTTGAAATCGAAGCTGTTGCCGCAGATGTCGTTCGGCTGTGCCGGGAGGATGGCTGCCGGTGGCGCGATATAGGCGTGCTCATTCGGGAGGACGTTTATCAAAATATTGTTGAGACGGTATTTAGCGATTATGAAATTCCGTTTTTCAGCGACAGCAAGCGGCAAAGTGTCCATCATCCGCTGGCTGAGCTCATGCGGTCGGCACTGGAAGCCATCCATGGCTGGCGTTATGAACCGCTGTTTCGCTGCTTTAAAACCGATTT
>Ga0183100_1001164_pt1 | contig 14301 bp, 10 predicted proteins | sample Biomet2_FD_127789 | JGI IMG/M metagenome (GOLD analysis project Ga0183100, IMG submission 127789) | Microbial communities from bioreactor (seeded with anoxic lake sediment) at LBNL, California, USA - Biofuel metagenome 2 | ecosystem: Engineered > Bioreactor > Anaerobic > Unclassified ...
TAAGCACCGGGTAAACATTGAGAAGTTGGAAGAAACGGATACGGAACTGCCGAACGTGTCAGGCGGTTATCTGTTGGAGGTGGACGGTTTTGGCGTGAGAGGGTCTATCGAGGCTGGAGCCAGTTTTCCCGAGGCATTTACCAGTAAACTGGGCAATATCGTTTCCATCAAATATCCGAAAGACGATGAAATTGTTGCGGCGCAACGGAATTACATCATCAATCAGTACAATCTGTTTGAGCAGGCGGTGATGAGTTTTACAACCGGCAAGGATTCATTGTCAAAACTGACAAGGTACCTGGATGTCGATGCGTTTGCCAACTGGTACATTGCCACCGAACAGACGGCCAATCCGGATTGCCTGTGGAGCATTTACCTCAAAAAGCACCGCAATGATGACCGGTTTTATTTCGGGCCGTTGTGGGACAATGACATTTCTTTCGGAAACTGTAACCGGTTGTATTCGGTTGCTTCTGACGGCCGGGCCGAATCTGTCCTGGTGAGGTGTTTCAGCAACAACATGGCAAAAACGCTGGTCAAAAAGATTATGACAGTTCCGGAAATTCAACAGCGGATTGCCGATCGCTGGAAAGTCATCAAACCTGGGTTTAAAGACAGCTTATACAAGTTGATCGATACGACAGCGATCTTGCTGGATGCCTCACAGAAAAAAAATTATCAGATTTGGCCGGTTTTAAATACGGTTGTTTACAATGAACTCGCTGCCAGAGGTACGTATGCAGCTGAGGTGTCCTATTTGAGAAGTTATACCGGGGACAGAGCAAACTATCTGGATGGCTTTTTTACAGCCATGGGAAAAACGACGCCTGTCGATACCATCAACGATCCGGGTGTCTTGTTTTACCCCCAGTCGAATATGTTGTATTATCTGCAATGCCAGAATGACAAATACCTGATGAGTGAAGCTTACGGCAACGGCTATCGTTTGACAGCTTCTACGACGTTGCCTGCCGATCTGGCTACCGCCCAGTTTGAGGTGACCTACACGAAAACTGCCGGAAAGCCTGCGTACTATTTTTTGCGGAATAAAGCCTGCAATAAGTATGTCTATTTCAAGGATACCACCGGATCTGTTTGGCTGGATGCTACCAATAAAACGACCTTTGAATTGTATGTCAGTCCGAATGAAGCCAACCACTATGGGTTAATGGCTGTTTCGCCAATTACCGGCATGAACGGGAAAGGCATTGACTGCAACAATGGAAGTTCGGTTGTAATCTGGCCGACAGCGAACAAAAAAGGTCAGCGTGAATATCAGTTTGTTGCGGCCAATGCGCCTGTTACAGATTTGGAAGAAACTATTTTACAAGCTATTGATCTCCACAGACAGGTGTTTGGCACCTCGGAAGGCATTTTGCTGAGAGGCATGCCAATCGGTGCAGTTGTTAGAGTTACCGGCATCGACGGCAGAAATGTGGCTATGTTGAAAACAACGGATGAAGACCTGATGATCCCTGTCAACAAAGGTATCTACCTTGTCGTGGTGGGAAATAAACGGATAAAGATATTGGTGAACTAATTAATCAATTTTAATATAATGAAACGAGCATGCCTGTACCAGGCACCCAAGCAGATGATAATCGGTATGCGGCGTTCCATCTGTCATTAAAAAATAGTATCAGATGAGATTTACTTATGGAATTCTGGCAGCTGCATTTCTTTGGTTTGGAAGGCCTGTACAGGCGGCTTCCGTCGATAGTCTACAAGTTCCCTCCGAACCGGCACAACAATCGGCAGCTGCCTCCAAAAACGTATTTCAGATCGTCCAACCTGATTACAAATTGAGTCCGTTTACGGGAATGACTAGGCAACATTGGATGGAGGCAGCCCGTTATATTCTGGATGGGGCATTCAGCTATATTCATCAGCTGGATGATCCGATGAAGTTTCCCAAACAGCCCGGAAAGAGTTATCCTCAGGATGAATCAAAAGTTCCGACCGAAAAGCTGGAAGGGCTCTGCCGTACCTTGTTTGTGGCAGATCCGTTACTGAAAGAAAATCCCGATCTGGTTATCCATGGTATTAAAGTGGCTGATTATTACCGGCATCAGATAGGCAACCTGGTGGATCCAACCAGTTCGTGCTACATTAAGCCAAGAGCGAAGAATGGAGGCCCAAGCCAGAACCTGGTGGAATTCGGTGCATTGGCTATTTCCATGTTTGCCATTCCTAATGTTATTTGGGATCCCCTTCCTCAGGCAACTAAGGATGCGTTGGCTTCAACGATGCTGAGCTATGGGGATGGTCCGACCGTGCCCTCCAACTGGAAATTCTTCAATATTTTTGTGTTAAGTTTCTTCAAGGAAAAAGGCTACAAAGTCAATGAGCCGTTGCTGGAAACCTACCTGAAACAATCGTTGGAACATTACAGAGGAGAAGGCTGGTACAACGATAATCCGGCGTTCGATTATTACAGTATGTGGGCTTTCCAGTTATATGGTGTGCTGTGGTCGGAGTATTTTGGCAACAAGTACTATCCGGATTATGCCAGCCAATTTATGGTTAATTTCAAGCCGGTAAAAGAGAATTATCCTTATCTGTTTGACCGGAATGGCCGGATGATCATGTGGGGACGCAGTATCAGTTATCGGTACGCAGCCGCTTCTCCTTTCCCGATGATGGGCTTTGAACACGATCCGGCAACCAACTACGGTTGGATGCGCCGGATTACATCAGGCACGTTGCTGCAATTTATCCAACATCCTGATTTCCTGAAAGATAGTGTTCCGACTCTTGGCTTTTATGGTGCCTTTGAACCAGCTGTTCAGTCTTATAGCTGTCGTGGCAGTGTTTACTGGGGTGGTAAAATCTTCTTTGCGCTACTAGTACCGGAAGACAATCCCTTTTGGACGGCTACCGAGAATGAGGGTGCCTGGGCTGGTGAAATGGCCAATGGGAAGGTCCACAACCTATTCCAGAAAGGATCCGATATCCTGATCACGGATTATCCAAGCATCGGAGCTTCAGAAATCAGGGCCTGGTGTCATGTCCCTATCCTGAATGCCTGGGAAAAGTTTAGAGGCAGCGAAAACTACAACCGGTTGTCCTATAATAGTGCTTTCCCTTGGCAGGCTGATGGCGAAAATGGAGAAGTCGCTATGAACTATGTGTTTAAAAATGCTGATAATCAATGGGAACCACTACGTCTGTACACCTTTAAGAAATATAACGACGGGATCTATTATCGGGATGCAGTTCTTGAAACGAATGATAAGATCAAACTAAAGCTGGCTGACCTTCCGTTGGATCATGGCATTCTACGGGTGGATATGAACGTCAGCACGGACACGACGACAGTCAGACTGGGCCATTATGCTCTGCCTCAGTTGTCCGGACCTGTCACTGAAACCACCCGCATCATTAAGAAACAAGAAGTTCGCATCATTAGCAACGGACAATACCAGTTAGCGATGATCCCTCTGGAGGGTTGGGATTATATGGAAACCATCAAGACAAAAGGACTGCATCCTCAAAGTGAAAATAGTACGATCATTAATGCTGTTGATGCGTTCACACCAGGTGAACAACCAACGCTGTATGTAACGCTGATGCTTTGGAGAAAGGCCGGAGAAGTCTGGAAAGACAGTGAATTGATGCCCATAAAGAAGATCATTTATATACCGGATAAACAGTCCGTCCTGATCCGGATGAAAGATGGAAAGGAAAAGATCATCTGGTTTGATTGATTAAAAAGACGTATCTTCGCACCCCTTTTCGAACTGATATTAGATTGAAACCTTATTTTTCAGGATATAGAAAGCCAGGTGGTGTCAAGGAAGTTCTGTCGTTAGCTTTTCCGATGATGATATCTACTGCCTGTGATGGCGTTATGACCTTCACAGACCGCCTTTTTTTGTCAAGAGTCGGATCAGAGCAAATGAATGCGGCGTTGGGTGGTGGTATCACCTTTCAGACGCTGACCTTCTTTTTTGTTGGGCTGACCGGCTATTCTACGGCCTTGGTGGCACAATATTACGGGGCAAAAGACTTAAAAATGGCTCCCAAAACTGCCTTCCAGGCTATTCTGATCACTGTGGCTGCCTGGCTTGTTTTGTTGTTGATCAGGCCTTTTATAACTGCCTTGTTCCCTGTTCTGCATTTACCGGCCAATCAGATCGGTTATGAGGCTCAATACCTGAATATTCTCATTTTGGGCGGGCTATTTGGTATGCTCAGACAAACCATGGCGTGCTATTTTACCGGAATCGGCCGTACCAGAGTTGTGATGACGGCAACTATAACGGCGATGGTTGTCAATGTTGCCCTGGATTATTTGTTGATATTCGGCCATTTGGGCCTGCCGATGATGGGAGTGAGGGGAGCGGCCCTTGCGACCGTAACAGGTGGATTTTCGGCGTTGATCCTATTACTCATAGCCTATTTCAAACAATCAAACCGCTATACATACTCAGTGATGCAATCCTTTCATGTTGACTGGAAGGTCATGCGGAGATTGATCCATTATGGCTATCCGGCCGGTTTGGAGATGTTTCTCAATTTCCTGGCCTTTTTTGGTATGACCATTTTGTTCCAAGCTCAGGGCCCGTCTGAAGCTACGGCAACATCCATCATGTTCAATTGGGATCTGGTTTCCTACATTCCGCTGTTGGGTATTGAAATTGCGGTGACAAGTATGGCCGGTCGGTACATGGGAGCAGGAAGACCGCAGGTGGCTCACCGGGCGGCTATTTCTGCCATCAAAACCGGTCTGATTTATTCAGCCTTTGTCCTGATCTTATTTTTAACGATTCCGGAAGTCCTGGTCAGAGTCTTTCATCCGGAAATTCCAGGTGATTTGTTTGAAAAAGCCGTACCAATGGCAAAGACAATGATCCGTATTGCTTCCTTGTATGTGCTGGCGCAGGCTGTTGCCGTGGCGATGATTGGAACCTTGCGAGGGGCCGGCGATACGTTTTATACGATGGTAATATCCGTTGCTGCCAACTGGATCGCGTTGCCGTTGATTTGTCTCTGTTTTTTCGTATTTAAACTCTCTGTTCCGATAGGCTGGTTAATGGTGGTACTGTGCTATTTGTTGTTTTGTCTTGTGATATACAAACGATTCCATGCTGAAAAGTGGAAAACGATCAGTGTGATACAACATTAAGCTAACGGGAGTGAAAAACTGAACGTGGAGCCTTTACCTTCTTCGCTGATTAGCCAGATGTCACCGTCCATTTTTTTGAGGAAATCTTTGCACAGGATCAGTCCGAGTCCGGTACCTTCCTCTTGCCTGGTTCCCTTGGTCGTGAAGTTGGTATCGATGCGAAATAATTTTCCAATGTTCTCCGGTTTGATGCCGATGCCGTTGTCTGTAACGGAAACGACCAATTTATTCTCTCTGACTTCGTCGCTGATCGTGATTTCTCCACCTTCGTTGGTGAATTTGATGGCGTTGCTTAGCAGATTCCGCATGATGGTGTTCAGCATGTTGGCATCAGCTAACATCAGATAATCTTGTTGGCAGGTACAAGTAATCTTGATATTTTTCCCATTCGATTGAAGATTGTTGGCCGCTTTGGCATTGTCTATTACTGCAAGTAGCGATTGGGGTATAATATCAACCTGAATGGTATTTCGCTGTGATCTGGACCAATCCAGTAAATTGGTCAACAGTTTGTATCCTTGTTCGGAGAAGTCTTTGATCAATTGTGCATATTCATCCAGCGAATCGTATTGCTTTTCCTTGATTTCTGAAATTAGGATGTCACTGATGCCAAGCAACCCGGCAAACGGATTTTTCAGATCGTGTGAAATGATGGAGAAGAACTTGTCTTTCGTTGCATTCAGTTCCTTCAATTCATTCACATAGTGCTCATTCTGGTCACTGATGTCTTGTTTTTCCTTAAGCGCATCGACCATTTTGTTGATGGCTTTCGAAAAATCGCCAGAGAAGCACACTTTCTGATTTAAATCACCTTCGGAAATCTGCTGAATTTGCCAGGTCAGATGAAGCAGATCAGCCTGAAGTTGTTTGTAATGATTGGCAGAGCTGTTTTTGGCAGGTGGTACGGTATTCAGATTCCCTTTGGATAAATTTAGAATAAACGAATAATTTTCATTGTATTGACCGGCAAACGATTCGATTTCTTTTCTGAGGGTATTGAGCTCTGATGAAGAGGATGTTGGTATCTTGGAAAAATCGTAGTGGACAGGTAGTCCAAGTTTTCCAAGCCGAACGACTTCAATCAATGATTCAATAATGTTGGTATCTTCTGAACTCATGCTGGCGCATTATTTTTTATCAATGGTAAACCGGCAGGTCCGTTCGCCGGTCGACCAACAGTCTATTTCCTTTACGCTGAATGGCTTTCCGGCATAGGTTTCGAAGATACCTTCCAGAAAGCCTTCATCATAATCGCAGACGGTTATGTCGGTTACAGGTAAGCCCGAGCAGTCCAAATCTTCAGAAATGGTTGCCATGAAACTGAGCGATTCGGCATTTACTTTTTCCATTTTGAGGATACCGATGTTGAAGTCGAGCAACTTTTCGTAAAGTTGGGCAATGAATTTGTTGAGCGGTAGTGTGATGTCCAGTATATTTTTACAAAATTCAATGCCGGCCAGCTTCCCTGCTTTCTTTAACAAGGCTCTGGTGAGGCTGTCACCATATTCCTTTTCAAGCACAGCTCTTAACGTATATTGCATCAGCCTGTATGATTCTACCTTGGTGCTCATGCCAAGGTTGGGGCGTCCAACGGTGATGTCGCCAAGTTGGTTCCATGTGAAATGGTAATTGCCCATAAGTCGCCGGATTTGGACACAAAGGTAGTAAAAAAACAGTATGAACCTGCGACCGTGTTCCCGTTAGTCAATAAAAAAAGGGGTTGAAGGCTGGCGTTCCTACTGATTACCATGTCCTCACTCCCTTAATTTCAGCTGATTTGGCTGATGGTTTACTCTCAGATTGATTCGTGCTCTGTCCGTTGAATAATTTCGTCCTGCAGGTCTGACCCAAGATCGTTGAAGTAGTCGCTGTAACCGGCCACGCGTACAATAAGTCCCTGATGTTTTTCAGGATGCTTTTGAGCATCCCGCAAGGTCGCCGCATCAACGACATTGAACTGGATATGATGGCCATTCAGGCGGAAATAACTACGAATCAGACTGGATACTTTCCGGATGGCATTGTCGTCCTCGAAGAAACCAGGGCTGAACTTCTGGTTCAGTAATGTGCCTCCGGTATGCAGGTGATCAATCTTGGAAGCTGATTTCACCACAGAAGTCGGCCCTTGTTTATCAGCTCCCTGTACCGGAGAAATGCCTTCAGAAACAGGTTTGCCCGCTTTTCGTCCGTCCGGACTGGCCAGCATGACACTACCGAAATAGACATGACAGGTTGTCGGTAGCAGGTTGATGCGGTAATTGGCTCCACGTGGGCTGATGTGACCGTTTACAGCTGTGTAATAAATGTTGAAGACATCTGTCAACTGCTTGTCGGCTTTTTCATCATCATTACCATACTTGGGTGTTTTATACAGCAATTGATACCGGAGTTCATCGTTGTCTTTGAAATCCGAATCGAGTGCAGTGACCATATCAGTCAACGTAACCCGTTTGTCTTCAAATACGTGTTTCCTGAGTGCAGTCAGCGAGTCGGTGATGGTACCAAGACCGACGCCCTGAATATAGTTGGTATTGTAACGAGTACCGCCACTGACATAGTCTGTTCCTTTTGCCACACAATCATCGATCAACAATGACAAAAATGGGGTAGGAATGTTGTTGATAAAAATGGATTCGATGGTGTTGCTACCCTGTATTTTGATTTCCGCAAAGTAGTCTACTTGTTGTTTGTAAGCCTTCAATAGCGCCTCATATGAGGTGAATTGCTCCGGCTTACCAGTGTGCAGGCCAAGCTGCTTTCCGGTACGCGGATCAAGCCCGTCATGAAGCGTCAGCTCAAGAATTTTGGGGAGGTTGAAGTAACCGGTCAGAATATAACTTTCATTGCCGAAAGCCCCTGTCTCCACACAACCGCTGCATCCGCCGTCACGGGCATCATTAAGTGATTTGCCCTGATTGAGCAGTTCCTGGATGATCGCATCCGTATTGAAAATCGATGGTTGCCCAAAACCGGTTTTGACGATTTTGACAGCCCGGTCGATGAAACGGTCAGGATTCTTATGGCTGAGTTGTACCATGGAGCTTGGTTGCAACAACCGCATCTCTTCGATGACATCAAGAATCAGGTAACTGACATCGTTGACAGCATCGTCACCGTTTGTTTTCAGCCCTCCGACATTGATGAGACTGAAGTCCGTATAGGTGTTGCTTTCCTGAGCCGTGATGCCAACTTTGGGAGGTGCCGGGTGGTTGTTGAACTTGACCCAAAACGATTCAAGTAATTCGGTGGCCTGGTCACGGGTCAACGTTCCGGCTTCCGTTTCAGCTTTGTAGTACGGATACAGGTGTTGATCAAGCCGGCCGGGATTGAATGAATCCCAGGGGTTCAGCTCTGTGACAACGCCCAGGTGAATGAACCAGTAATGTTGCAACACTTCATGGAAAGTCGATGGCGCATGGGCTGGTACACGGCGGCAAATAGCGGCCATTTCGGTCAATTCAGCCTTACGTGCAGGGTTGGTTTCGATGTTGGCCAGCTCCTTCAGCTTTTCAGCGTGGCGGTTGGCATACAGCATAATGACTTCAGCGACAATTTTCATTGCCTTCAGTTCTTCGGCCTTATTGGCTGATTCGGGATCGTTTTTTACATCGAGCGCGGCGACACTGTCCTCAATATCCGACAGAATATCGAGCATGCCTTTTCTATATAGCTTATAGCCAGCTGCCGTATGTCCGGGAGCCCGTTGCTCCATAAATTCGGTGAAAATACCAGCTTCGTAAGCGTCAAGCCATTCTTTTGTCATGCTGGCCATGATGCGGTCGCGGTTGCTGCGGCCTTTCCAGAAAGGAATGATCACTTTTTCATAGGCCTCTCTCGTCGGTTCGTCAACGCTGAACCAGACTTTTTCGCGGGTATTCAGAATATCGAGGTCCTTAAGTGAGTGGACATTGATCTCGGGATACGTTGGTGTGGCTTTTGGCTCCGGCCCTCGTTCTCCCACGATGAGTTCGTTGTCGTTGATACAGATGGTCTTATTGGCCAGGAGGTATTGAAACGCTTTGGCCCGCTGAACAGGAATGGAATCGTCCGGATTGACGTGATGCTGGTAATATTCGGTTATCAACAGGGCCCGTTCAGCCGAGATCCGGTTGATGGCATGGAGGCTTTGCTCTCTTAATTGTTGAATTCTAGGTGTCATAGTTGTAAATGATAAATAAATGTTTGATAACTGATTATCCTCCGATGGTGGTTTCAAATCCGGCCAGCTCGAAGCGTTCTTTCAAGTCCTTAAGGGATCGTTTGTCCATCGATTTGACCGACTGAAGTTCGTTGACGAGATGAAACCGTTTGTATTTATGAGCGGCCGTGCTGTGGAACGGCAGCAAATCGACGCCGACAGGTTTTTTAGGAAGTTCTTCCAGCAATTTCAGCGTGCTGGCCATATTCTGCTCCGTATAGGTCATGTCAGGAATCAGCGGCAACCGGACGCGGAGCTGATAGCCTTCTGTCAGAAGCCGTTTGAGGTTCTCCAGGATCAGCTTGTTGGAAACACCGGTATATTGTCTGTGATAGGCTTCGTCCACAATTTTCAGGTCATACAGAAATAAATCGGTGAAAGCAGCCACTTCCTTCAACGTTTCCCACGATGCCAATCCGGTTGTGTCAACGGCCGTATGCATGCCGGCGGCTTTACATAGTTTCAGCATTTCCAGCAGAAAATCAGCCTGCATGAGCGGTTCTCCTCCCGAAAAGGTGACACCGCCACCGGATTCTTCCATAAAGATCTGTTCTTTCTTAAGCTCTTCCATCAATTCGGCTGTTTCATACAATTGGCCGACTGTTTCGGTCTCCGTGAAGGTTTTTCCACCCATACGGACTGTTTTAGGGACCTTGGCCATATCGGGACAGATGCCTTCCGGATTATGGCACCAGGTACAATGAAGCGGACAGCCTTTCAAAAAAACCGTTACACGGATACCAGGACCGTCGTGAACGGCAAAACGTTTGATATCAAAAATTAAACCTTTCAAGGGAATAACTTGTTAATGAAACTAAAATAAGTGACGATGTAAAGAATGGAATAGTCCTGAATCAGTCAGGAAAATAAGGTACAAATGTACCCTTTGCCTGGATAGTTAGAGCATCCAGCATTCATATAAGCCCTTTCCGGAAAGATGGAACCAGTTGCCAAGAGATTTAGTAGGATGGGTCATATGATCGGGCTAATTTATTTTGTGCTGCAAAGATAGTGATTTTGTTCGAATCATGTATGATTGGGCCCTCATTTTCTGCGATTTGACAATTCTTTTGCCGGATGAATATTTTTAGTGGCTGACGTGTTTTCCAGCTGAAAAAAAACTATATTTGAAAGGCTATTCTTAACCTGCTAACCTTTTTAAACCATGGACAAAAATCAACAAGGTCAACTGGCGCTAGCCGGTTTGTTTATTTGTATCGGATTAATGCTGGCTGGCCTTTTTCTGAAAAAAGGCATTGAGAATTTCAAAGCAATGGACAGGGTTGTTACGGTGAAAGGCCTCTCCGAAAAGGAAGTAAAAGCTGACCGGGTTATCTGGCCACTGATGTATAAAGAAATCGGAGATGACCTGATAACGCTCAATTCAACCGTGACCATCAAAAATGAAGCGATTGTATCCTATCTGACCTCTCATGGCTTAACGCCCGAAGAAATTACGGTTTCTGCACCTGAAATTGTTGACATGAAGGCGGAACGTTACAGCAATACCCCTGTGACTTACCGGTATAACGTGACCTCTGTCGTTACGGTCGCTTCTTCAAAAGTGGATCTGGTGAGAAACCTCATGAATAACCAAAATGTGCTGATCAAACAGGGCATAGCCATAACGAGCGAAGATTACAGCAATCAGAAACAATTTCTGTTTACCAGACTGAATCAGGTCAAACCCGGAATGATTCAGGAAGCCACCCAAAATGCCAGAGCTTCGGCACTGAAATTTGCACAGGACTCGGAAAGTAAACTCGGTAAAATCAAAACGGCTGATCAGGGACAGTTTTCCATTACCGACAGAGATGCTAATACGCCTTACATCAAGTCAGTGAGGGTTGTCACGACCATCTGTTATTATTTGGAAGACTGATCAGATTGGAGGACTCTTAAACCCAGAAAGATGAATGCCTGAGCCAACGCGGCAGGTGTAGCACCTGACATCTCTGACGAGTCAGCCCCCAGCTGGTTACAGCTAATTTTAGGCCAATAGTAAATTAAAATGAATGTGACATCTGTTCAACGAACAAAAAATACAGTTGCAATGTTAATGATTTAGGACAGGTGGAAGTCGGTTATATGTTTCAGGAAACTTCCGTTACTGTTCTCCTGCAGACAGGCAGACAAACTAAAATCAAAATAGGAGGAACGATCAATGGAACCCAAAATACCGTTTGTTATAACCATTAGTCGCCAGTTAGGAAGTGGGGGTGCGTACATCGGGCAACAACTGGCAAAAAAACTGCATGTTTTTTATGCTGACCGTGAAATTATCAGTGAAGCAGCCAAAAAGCTGTCGGTGAAGGAGAAGGAGCTGGAGACACGAGATGAGAAAGCGTTGTTCTGGCAATCCTTGATTGAATCGTACGCTGCCAATACTGACAATTACCTGCCAACGCAAATTATTGTCCCCATTGACCGGGAGTTGTTTGAAGCTGAATCGGAAATCATCGAACGCATTGCGAAAGAACGTTCGGCTGTGATTATCGGACGGTGTGGCTCGCATATTCTTCGCAACTACCCGAATCATATCAGTTTGTATTTCCATGCCGACAACGTTTCCCGGATCGCACGTATCCGGAAGTTATATGAGAAGTCGGAAGAAGCAGCGGAACGGATGATGCTGAAAAGCGATAAAGAAAGGGGACGGTATACCCATAAATTTACCGGTGAAGACTGGAACGATCTGAAATTGTACGATCTGACAGTCAACACCGGTGTATTGGGAATGGATGGTACCGTAGAACTGGTTTTGAAATACCTCAAAGAAAGAGGCATCAGCTAAATAGGCTTATAATTGGTAAAGCAAGGCATTGATATTCATGCCCGCACCGACGGAAGCAAAAATCAATTTGTCATTTTTCTGAACCGAGTGATTGTTCAGTTTCTCTTTCTGTATGAGATCGAACAACGTAGGCAAGGTTGCTACCGAAGAATTTCCCAATGACGAGATGGTCATTGGCATGATGTCTTTCGGTATTTCGAGGTTGTATAATTTATACAAGCGTTTAAGGATGGCATCATCCATTTTTCCATTTGCTTGATGAATCAGTATTTTGTTGATGTCTTTCAACGAGGTGTGGCAACTGTCGAGGCAATCCTTGATGGCCTGAGGTACGTTTTCCAGTGCGTATTGATAGAGTTTTCGCCCATTCATTTTGAGAAACAGATCGTTCGGATCTTTAAAATCCGGATTATAGGAAACGCCCATATGAAGCATATCTGCATAGTGCAACGCATCTGTTCTGGCTTTATGCCCGATGATACCGATGGGGGTATCGCTTTCTTTCCCTTCCACGATGGTCGCTCCAGCGCCGTCAGCATAAATCATACTGTCTCTGTCATGCGGATCACTGATTCTTGACAAGACGTCGGCCCCGATCACAAGAATCCGTTTGGCATCACCGGATCTTAAGTAATAATCAGCCTGAATCATAGCTTGAATCCATCCAGGGCAACCAAACGAAATGTCGTAAGCCACAGTCATCGGATTTTCTATGCCTAGTTTTTGTTTGACTCTTGCGGCCAGGCACGGGACGTAATCGGCTCTTAGGGTATCTGGTCTTGTGTCTCCAAAATTATGAGCCAGAATGATGTAATCCAACGATTCTTTGTCAATGTTGGCCGATTTGATGGCTTCTTCTGCAGCAAGCTTGGCGATGTCTGATGTCTTAAGCTCTTCAGAAACGTATCTCCTTTCGGTAATGGTCGTTATTTCCTGAAATTTTTCAACAATCTCTTCGTTCGCTTTATTCAACTTTTCCCCGTTGGCATCAAAAAATTCATTTGATAGAAATTGCTCGTTCAAGATGCGCTTTTGGGGAATGTAGCTTCCTGTTCCGGTGATGATGCTGTAAATGCGGCTCATAATTCGTTTGTGATTTTTAACTAAATTTATGCAAAGGAACAAGCCTTTTCAGGTATCTGCAAATCAAAGGGCTTTTGTGTACCTGATGTGGGCAAATATTGCTTATCAGGGACGAAAGTACAAAATATGGGGTGAATTTAATTAACCATCGGTACAAAAACGACCTGGAAAATGGTGTTTTCGTGTAAATTTCCTGCTTCATCTTTGTTCACGAGCAATAGCATTTGCAATGATCGCCCGATAGGTATGACCATTCGGCCTGGACTTGCCAGCTGTTCGATGAGTGCGTCCGGTATGGCAGGTGGTGCAGCCGTTACAATGATGGCATCGAATGGGGCGGCCTGAGGGTATCCGTCATAGCCATTTCCCAGAATAAAATGGATGTTTGTATATTGGCTGATAACGGGATTGGTGGAGGTAAGTTCGTGCAGCTCAGGAATGATTTCCATTGTGTACACTTCACCGGCCAACTCTGCCAATATAACAGTCTGGTAACCGGTACCGGTTCCAATTTCAAGTACTTTATGGCTCTTATCGAGCTGTAGCAACTCGGTCATTTTGGCAACAATATAGGGTTGGGAAATTGTCTGACCGCACCAGGAAGGCAACGCCTGATCCAGATAGGCCAACCGGCTGTCATACTGTGGGACGAACAGATGCCTTGGTATCTTGGACATAACGGAGAGTACCGTTTTGTCATGGATACCTCTGGCCTCAAGTTGGTCTTTAACCATCCGTAAACGCGCCTCTGATGCTGTCTCTTTGGTCATGATACGCTGTCTGAATCTATTGAATACTGGTTTGCCATTACCCAAAGAACATAACAGAAAAAGACAGCCGATTGTTTGCCAAAACCGGTTTACTGGTTGACTTATTTGTTGTCCAATTGCCCGAATACCTTTTTTAGTAAGAGGGTTACCCGGGCAGACGGGTTTTCCCTAATGGCTGTTTCTTCTTGACCAACTTTCAGGAACAGGCCGTTGAGGGCTTGCTGCGTTACATAGGCAGTCAGGTCTGTACTGACCGCTTTGAGTCCGTAGATGGAGCCTGCCGTTGAGTTGGCGACTTTGTTGTAGGCGGAAGTCAGTGCATACCATG
>Ga0183100_1001165_pt1 | contig 14292 bp, 11 predicted proteins | sample Biomet2_FD_127789 | JGI IMG/M metagenome (GOLD analysis project Ga0183100, IMG submission 127789) | Microbial communities from bioreactor (seeded with anoxic lake sediment) at LBNL, California, USA - Biofuel metagenome 2 | ecosystem: Engineered > Bioreactor > Anaerobic > Unclassified ...
TATGAGGAGGGCGACGATGAAAAATACAGGTTTTGCTACTCGCTTCATTCGTAAATCCTCCAATTTGTGGTTTTCTGTGAATCCTCCCAGACGTAACAGAATTAATTATATTGTTATTGCCTCAAAAAGTCAATCAATTTGACAATATAATTAGTATTTGTTAGCAAAAATCAAAAAGAGGAGCAACGCTCCCCTTTCTTTACTTATTTAACAGTTTTTCAGCAGCCGCCAACTGTACGCAGATACAAAACAAATCCATTGCCTGCTGCAGTTCAGCAACCGGCGGATACGTTGGAGCCACCCTGATATTGCTGTCGTTCGGGTCTTTCCCGTAAGGATACGTTGCACCGGCGCCCGTCAAAACAACACCGGCCTCCTTGCAAAGGGAAACAACACGTTTTGCGCAGCCGTTCACCACATCCACACTGACAAAATAGCCACCGTTCGGATTGGTCCATGTTGCAATACCCTTACCGGCAAGTTCTGACTCAAGTTTGTTGATCACCGCGTTAAACTTTGGCTCGATAAGTTTACGGTGTTTCTTCATCTGCTCTATAACTCCGTTTAAATCTTTGAAGAAATAAATGTGGCGCAACTGATTGAGTTTATCCGGGCCGATTGTCTGGTAGGCATAATGTTCCCTTAAAACAGCAAGGTTACTTTCGCTCGCTCCCATAGCTGCGACACCGGCACCCGGAAAAGTAATTTTGCTTGTTGAGGCAAAAAAGAGCGGCATATCTGTATTGTGCGTTTTCCGGCATTCATGCCATAAATTCAGTAGGGTATCCGGAGTATCCGTCAGGTCATGTACGCAATAAGCGTTATCCCAGAAGATTTTGAAATCCTTCGCCGCCGGTTTCAATTCTGCAAAGCGGCGTACTGTTTCATCAGAATACGTAATACCGGTCGGATTGGAATACTTTGGAACGCACCAAATACCTTTCACACTCGTATCATTTGCAATAAGCTTTTCCACAACATTCATATCGGGTCCGGTTGAAAGCATGGGAACAGGAATTAGTTCAAAGCCAAAATACTCAGTAATAGCAAAATGCCTGTCATAGCCGGGCGACGGACACAAAAATTTGATATGCCCCTGTTTGCCCCATGGCTCACAGCCCGCAAATCCATGCGTCATTGCGCAGGAAATCGCATCAAACATCATGTTAAGACTTGAGTTGCCGCCAACAATAATATTGTGGTCATCAACGCCCATCAGTTCGGCAAACAATTCGCGCAGCTCAGGTAAACCATCCGGTACACCGTAATTACGGCAATCGTCGCCGGTTGAAGAGTGCATATCGGATGTTGAATTTAAATTATCAAGCATCTTCATGGAAAGGTCAAGTTGATCTGTGGCCGGTTTTCCGCGCGCCATATTTAACTTCAGACCTTGCGCCTTAAACTGATTATAACGTTCCTGTAAACTTGCCTTGACTTCAGACAATTCCGAAACTGACATTGATGAAAAGTCCAATATGAGCATCTCCCTATAATAATATGCAAAATAAGTATAAAAACCTATACTATTTTAACCCAAGCTATGTAAAAATGCAAGTTAAAATTAGTTGTCTTGCATTTTTCTCGCTATTGCTCATTTATTGGATACTTGTATACAGTTTTCTGTATATCTCGTCAAGAATGCCTCTATTATTCGCTCTGTTTATGACATCAGCAATTATTTTAAATATCCTGCCAACTCCTTATCCACTTTTTGAATATGATTGAGAAGCCAATTCATTAAAAAATAATTTGTTTTAGAAATAACTGCTATGGAAGCACCATTTGCTAAAATATCTTTTTTTAAATCAGCTATCTGTTTTTTAAAAAACTCGTGTAGTTCTTTGTGTTCTTTGCATTTGGGGTAAGTGCTGGCACGTTGCAATTTTTCCTCGTCTGAAAAATGCTTAATCGTATATCCTTCAAGAAACTCCAGTGTTTTCACGATTTCTTCCTTGCCTTTTCCCTGACTGCACGCAGCAAAAAGCTGATCAATCCGGTCACAAAGTTCCTTATGCTCGCTGTCGATAAGCGGCACCTCAATTTTCAAACTGTCTTTCCACATTGCCATAAATCATTGACACATCCTTTTTAAAATTCCGCAGTCCCCGTGGTACGTGGGAATGGAAGTACGTCGCGAATATTCGCTATACCGGTGAGATACATTACAAGGCGCTCAAAACCAAGGCCAAAGCCGGCATGCTTTGTGCCGCCATAACGTCTTAAATCCAAGTACCACCAATAGTTTTCATCATTTAGATTAAAATCTTTCATACGCTGCAGTAATACATCCATACGCTCCTCACGTTGACTGCCACCAATAATTTCGCCGATGCCGGGTACAAGCAAGTCAACCGCAGCGACGGTTTTGCCATCGTCATTCATACGCATATAGAAAGCCTTAATTTCTTTCGGGTAATCAGTTACAAATACAGGCTTACCGAAAATCTGCTCAGTCAGATACTTTTCGTGCTCAGTCTGCAAATCCGTACCCCAGTCCACCTTGTATTCAAACCGTTCATTGTTTTTCTTTAAGATTTCGACGGCTTCCGTATAAGTGACACTCGCAAAATCGGAGTCAACAACATTATGCAGACGCTCAACAAGTCCCTTGTCTATAAATTGATTAAAGAATGCAATGTCATCCGGACAGGTTTCCATTACATAGTTGATGACAAATTTCATCATGGCTTCGGCCAATCTCATATCATCCTTTAGATCAGAAAACGCGATCTCCGGTTCAATCATCCAAAATTCCGCTGCGTGGCGCTGAGTATAGGATTTTTCTGCGCGGAAGGTCGGGCCGAACGTGTAAACCTTTCCAAAGGCCATAGCCATGCACTCGGCCTCAAGCTGACCGGAAACCGTAAGTGAGGTATGTTTTTGGAAAAAATCCTGTGCATAATCAACTGCACCATCCTCGGTACGAGGAGGATTGTCTGCATCGAGCGTAGTCACATTAAACATCTCACCCGCTCCCTCAGCATCACTGCCGGTAATCAGTGGAGTATGGACGTAGACAAAGCCGCCTTCGTTAAAAAACTTATGAATGGCAAAGGCAGCCGCCGAACGCACGCGAAAAGCCGCACTGAATGTGTTGGTACGCGGGCGTAAGTGCGCAATCGTACGCAAATACTCAAGCGAATGGCGCTTTTTCTGAAGAGGGTAATCCGGTGTTGAAAGGCCCTCTACTGTTATTTGTGCAGCATGAATTTCAAATGGCTGCTTAGCCTCCGGTGTAATAATCAGCTCACCGGTTACTGCAACTGCTGAACCCACATTCAGCTTTGTTACTTCTGTGAAGTTATCAATTTTGTCCGCCTCAAATACAATTTGAATCCCTTTAAAGCAGCTTCCATCATTCAGTTCAATAAAACCCAGCGCCTTAGAATCACGAATTGTACGCACCCAACCACAAACTGTTACGATTTTTCCGCCAAATTCTGCGGTTTGAGAATACAATTCAGTAATTTCAGTTCTCTTCAATTTGATTCCTCCTAAATTTGAGAATATACAGATATATTATAACACTCCGGATTGCTGTGCAATACTAAAACAAAGGATTTTCTTTAAATTTACAAATATCTGTAAATTAGGACTTGATTTTTTGCAGAACATCCGATATAATATCATAGTTGCTTAAACAAAAACAACATTATTACAATTTGGAGAGGTATTCTAATGGTAAGGAGCCACATTGGAAATGTGGTGTGCCGCAAGGCATTGTGCGTTCGAGTCGCATCCTCTCCGCCATCTTATACACAGCTTGAAAGCAGGCTGTGTATTTTTTTTTGCCTTGCTCCGCCCACAAGGCAGGTTCGAGTCGCATCCTCACAGCAAAAGAAACACAGCATCCGCTTTTGCGGATGCTGTGTTTTTGATACTATGAAAGTCAGCGGGAGCTCCGCTCAAGTAACGGAAAAACACAATAGAGCCTCTCGGTATAGACTTATTTCTGCCACGGATTTCTAATTTTTTACTGGTGTAATCTTATCGGTCTTCGGGTCAAGCTTATAATAGGACGGCGGATTTGACTTATCCCCTACCTCGTGCAGCTGAAAACATGTATATAAAATATATCCGTCCCGATACTCTGCGGTGATGGAGGTACTGCCATTCAATCCGTGATAAGCATTTACATTCACATTATATACCTGAAAAGCGTCGGTACCGCACACTTTCGTTTTTTGCGAGCCATCCAGTTTCACCTTATCAATTTCATCTAAATTAGCTAAATAATACACCCATTCGCCCGCCACGCACGGCGCTAACACGGGATCATTTACAATGACCTTATCTCCAGTACCATCTGTCCTTTTGATATGAAGCTTATATTCATCCTTATTTGTGTCGTATGCCACCCAATCACTGTCATTTTGTGATACTTTGCTTTCGACTTTGGAAACAGCCTTTCCATCGCTGGAAACCGCTTCGGAACTCACATTTAGGGAAGAAGCCACTGCTGAAACCGATGAAGAAGAGGGTAGCTGCGAAGCGGATGACGAACTGCTAACCGCCGCTGAACTGGCACCGAAATTTTCTGCCTTTTGCCCACTGGGCGCATTGCAGCCCGCCGCGGCGAAAAGAAGTGCCGATAGACAAATCACCGTAATTTTACGGATTTTCATAAAATGCCTCCTAACAGTTTTCAAAAAATTTTCTTTGATATATCCACATTAATCTCTATAATTGACTGAGAGAAATGTATAAACCTAAGCGCAAAAGTAATTTTTATAATCCCTATATTGACATTTAATATTATATCACGTGGAAGTAAGAATGACAGTTTCAATTTTGTTACCGCGAATATCATTTGTATAACTAATATTTATGTAATAACAATAATAAACACTGCAAGATGTTGCTGAACGAACCAGGATTTGCTATAATGATATTATAAATTAGCTGGGGTGGTGTCATTTTGAATAAGAAAAAAAACAACAAAATCGCTGCTGTAATTGATATTGGTTCCAATATGCTAAAGATGAGGGTATCGCAGTTAAAAAAGACCGAAATTGTTGACATTGATATTTTAGAGTATCCTCTGTGTCTTGGTCATGAAGTTTTCGCGAACGGAAAAATCAGCTTTGAAAGTTTGCGTGAACTTTCCGGTATTCTTCATGGATACAGTGTAATCATGAGTGAATATGGCGTTGGCCAATGCAAAGTTGTTGCGACCACTGCTTTAAGAGAAGCCATGAACCGCTTTTACGTGGTAGATCAACTTAAAATTCAGAATGATATGACCGTTCAAGTGCTGGAAGATGATCAGGAAAAAACTCTGATTTACTCTGAAATTTTGAACTCAATCAATACAATGGAAAATAAAAAGGGTGAGAACGCGCTGATTTCATACATCGGAGCTGGTACAATCGGATTTTCCGTATATAACGGGAAACGTATGATTTTCTCTCAGAACATACCTATGGGGGCGCTAAAACTTCATGATATGCTCGCAAATATCCAGGAACTGACGGAAGACTTTTACACGGTTGTGGAAGAATATCTTGATTCGATTGTTGGCCATATCCGGATTCCATTTAATAACGGTATTGTTTCTAATCTGATTTTAACCGGGAATGAAATTCAGCTCATTGCAAAAATATGCGGTGTAGAGCTTGAAAACGGCCGTTACACAATTCCGGCCAGTATGATTACCGATTTATTTAAACAGATACGTTCTATGTCGCAGGAAAAGATCAGTTTGCAATATGGAATTGATGAAGAGACCGCCGAGCTGATGTACTCTGCGCTGGCGATTTATATCCGTTTGATTGAATTTACAACTTCCGATGTAATTATTTCACCAAAAGTTGAGCTGTGGGATGCCCTGATGCGCCAAATGCTTATTCCAAAAAGCGGCGATGAATACTTTGAACACGTCAGAGCAAACGCAATTTCATGCGCTCAGGAGATCGCTAAGACCTATAACTGCAACCAAAAGCATTCGGACAATATCAGAAAATTCGCTTGCAGAATTTTCGACAAAATGAAGGGCGCGCACGGACTTGACCACCGCAAAAGGCTTCTTTTGGAATTGGCTGCAATTTTGCATGACAGCGGGCATTATGTAACAGCCAAGCAACATCTTCTTAGTACATTTGACCTAATTAAAAACATCGACATATACGGCATGACCGACGAAGAAATGTTGATTACGGCGTATGTCTCGCGCTACAACGAATATGACGTTCCGAATTATGAGGATGTTCAATTTATCCGACTAAGTGACAAGAATCGACTGATTATTTCAAAACTCGTGGCAATTTTCAGGTTGGCCAATGCTCTTGATAAAGCACAAAAGCAAAAGCTAAGTGATATTAAGGTGAGACTTGAAAACGACAGACTGCTGATAACGGCAGAAAGCAATGGAAATTTATATCTTGAAAAATGGGCGTTTGAGCAATGTGCGCCCTTCTTCAAGGAAGTATTCGGATATAATCCGGAGCTTATGATAAAATCATCGCTGATATGAACTACAGTAAAAGGCTGAGTGGTTAGAATGATTGATAAAATCGATAAAAACGACAAAATTAGAATTCCCTACATCAACCGTGAATTAAGCTGGATGGATTTTAACGCCCGTGTGCTTGAGGAAACTTTTCAAAAGGATAACCCTCTGATGGAACGCATCCGTTTTTTAGCAATTACCGCCTCAAACCTTGATGAGTTTTTTATGGTTCGAGTCGCGGGGGTCAAAGAACAGGTGAATTCGGATTATCGCGTTGAAGATCCGTCCGGCCTAACTCCAAAACAGCTATTGCCGCTGCTTTCAGAGAAAATCCATTTGTTTACAGAAAGGCAGTACTCCTGCCTTCACCGTTCAATTGCTCCGGCGATGAAAAAGAACGATATTTACTTTCTGTACCCAGATGAAATGAACGAAAAACAAAAGAAATTTATTTCAGATTATTTTGACAAGGTACTGTTCCCTGTCTTAACTCCGCTGGCGGTGGACACAAGCCGACCGTTCCCCTTGTTGGCAAATAAGAGCCTTAACATCGCCGTCAGATTAAAAGGGATGGAGGATTCCTACTTTGCGGTGGTGCAGGTACCGTCGATTCTCTCCCGCTTTTTGCAGGTTCCGTCCGATAAAGGAAAAGCGTTTGTTCTGCTTGAAAATGTAATAATATATAAGCTTGAAGCGCTGTTTGAGCTAAGTGATATTCAATCTGCCAGTCCGTTTAGAATGACGCGGAACTCCGACCTCGACATCGACGAGGAATCAGAGGACTTATTAATTGAAATACAAAAGTCCATCAAAAAGCGTAAACGCGGCAAGCCCGTTCGGCTCGAAATCTTGCAGCGGTGCGATGCGGAAACCAAAGAATTTCTGATTGATATCCTTGACATAAACAAGGAGGAAATTTACGAACTGCCCGGCCCTCTTGATTTGACATTTTTTTCAAAATTTGCGTCCATTCCGGAATGCGAAAGCCTTTGTTTTAAACCGATTATACCTGTTTATCCCCCTGCCGATTTCTGGGGATACGAAGATATTTTCGAGGCAATTCGTGAAAAAGACAGGATGGTTCACCATCCCTACGAAAGCTTTGAAATTGTGGTGGATTTTGTCCGGAAGGCCGCTGAAGATGAAAATGTGCTTGCAATCAAGCAGACGCTCTACCGTGTGAGCGGACATTCACCAATTATCGCCGCATTGATTAAGGCCGCCGAAAACGGGAAGCAAGTTACCGTACTGGTAGAGCTAAAAGCTCGTTTTGATGAAGAAAACAACATTATTTGGGCAAAGAAGCTTGAAGAAGCGGGCTGCCACGTTATTTACGGTTTGGCTGGATTAAAAACCCACTGCAAGATTCTGCTTGTTGTCCGACGTGACGAGGACGGAATCCGCCGTTACGTCCACATGGGCACCGGAAACTACAACGATTCCACCGCAAAGATTTATACGGATATCGGCATTTTTACCTGCAAAGAGCCGTATGGAATTGATGCATCTTCCCTATTCAATGTATTGACCGGATACTCCCGTCCTCCTGAATACAATCGTTTTGTGGTCGCGCCGCATGGTATGAGAAGTTTTTTCCAGCGGATGATAGAAAAAGAGATTGCCAATTCAAGCCGTGGACTTCCTTGTGGCATTACAATAAAGGTTAATTCCCTTGTCGACCCACAGCTCATTGAATTGCTCTACAAAGCCTCACAGGCTAATGTGCCTGTTAAACTATTGGTAAGAGGAATCTGCTGCTTAATTCCGGGGCTACCTGGTATCAGTGATCACATCACAGTTTACAGTATCATTGGTCAGCTGTTGGAGCACAGCAGAATTTTTAGATTTGAAAACGCAGGCAATCCCAAAATTTACATGGGCAGCGCCGACTGGATGCAGCGCAACCTTGACCGGCGTGTCGAGCTTGTATTCCCTATTGAGAACGAGGATTTGCGTCAACGTGCGTTTGCCATTCTGAACTTAATGCTGAGCGACAACCGCAATATGCGAATCATGCAGCCCGATACGGTATACACCCACATTGACAAACGAGGTAAGGCTCCATGTAATTGTCAGACTGAATTTTCACGTTCGGCACAGGAATCGGTAAAGAAGCTGTCAGAGCAAGACAGCAATAAGCCGTTCAAACCCATACGAAACGCGGATATGATAAAATAAAATGAGTTTAATTTTAGAAACGAGAGTGAAAACATGAAGAGAATCGGTATATTAACAAGCGGAGGCGACTGTCAAGGCTTGAACGCAGCAATCCGAGGCGTTGCAAAGGCGCTTTATGTGCAGTTTGGCGAGGACGTCGAAATTTATGGCATCAACGACGGATACCGCGGGCTGATTGAAGGCAACTACAAGCGTATGAAGCCGGATCATTTTTCAGGTATTCTTACCCTTGGCGGCACGATTCTCGGCACTTCACGCCAGCCATTTAAGCTGATGCGTGTAATTGATGAGAACAGTGTGGATAAGGTCAAGAATATGAAGGATAACTATAAAAAGATGAAGCTTGACTGCCTTGTAATTTTAGGCGGAAACGGTACACATAAAACCGCAAATCTACTAAGTGAAGAGGGCCTAAACGTTATCACTTTGCCGAAGACAATTGATAATGATGTTTGGGGCACTGAAATGACTTTCGGTTTTAGCAGTGCAATGGAAATTGCAACAAATGTATTGGACTGTATTCATACAACCGCAACTTCACACGGAAGAGTCTTCATTGTAGAAATCATGGGTCATAAAGCCGGTTGGCTGACACTGCATGCTGGAATTGCCGGAGGTGCAGATGTTATCCTGTTGCCTGAAATTCCCTACAACATTGATGGAATCGTAAAAACACTTGCACAGCGCAATGAACACGGCAAGCGTTTCTCAATTCTCGCTGTGGCAGAGGGTTCGATTTCGCAGCAAGAATCCCAAATGAGTAAAAAAGAATTTAAGAATGCGAGAGCCACCATGCAATACCCCTCCATTTCCTATCGCCTTGCACAGGAAATCAGCGAAAAAACAGGTCAGGAAATTCGGGTAACCGTTCCGGGCCACTTTCAGCGCGGCGGCAGCCCCTGTCCATATGACCGCCTGCTTGCAACGCGTTTTGGCACTGCGGCGGCAAGGCTGATCGCTGAAAAGAAATACGGCAACATGGTTGCTCTGCAAAACTGTGTTATCGTTCCTGTTCCCCTGCGCGAGGTCGCCGGTAAATTAAAGGGTGTTCCAGTTGACAGCGACATTGTCCAGACTGCACGAGATATTGGTATCCATTTTGGCGACTAATTAAGAAAGAAGAGTGTTTTATGAGAATCGATCAATTTAGAATTATGAGAATAATCAGGGCAATCAGCGCGATTTCAGTTGTGATGATCGTCATTACCACAGTACTTAACAGCTGCCTTGCTGTTAAGTTGTTTCGCTGTATTGACTCCGCACAAAAAGCCTTAGCCAAAGTCGACAAAGCCGCGGAGTTGTATATTGAGGACAATACAAAATCGAACAAAAATCCTGACTAATTGAGAGCGCACAAGCAAACCGGCAATTTCGCAAAGAATTGCCGGTTTGTTGAATTAAAGGCTTGATAAGGACTTAAATCTTGATATATACTTGCATTTTCTATACACTTGTGTTAAAATAAAATTCGTTCATTTCCGGGTGTAGCGCAGTTGGTAGCGCGCTTGACTGGGGGTCAAGAGGCCGTGAGTTCAAGTCTCGCCACTCGGACCATAATGATAACAGGGCAAAAATGTTAATTTTTGTCCTTGTTATCATAAAATTAAATGTTTAGAGTAAAAACTAAGCACTTAATTTTATGATAAAGGCTCCCACTATCGCAGCGGTAGCTCTACCATAAAACCTTGTCGATCAGAATTCGTTCCTGCGGCATATCCACTTTTTGTGCAGATATGTTGTTCCACGTTTTCAGGGAGTTCAGAGGTTCGCTCATCTCTTCGCTTAACTGATATAAACTCCGGTATCTATTCTGCAAGGTATTGCAAGTAAACTTACACGAGCATTTGAAGTTGTGTTTCAAATGTTGGTCTTTGTTTACTTAGTATTGTCAAAGAGCGCTAACCTCGCACAGTGATGAATCACTTTAAGAGGTTCACAATGTTGAACATTGTGGAAGTTGAGTGAAAAAACAAAAGTCTGCACCCTCACTGTCCAATAAGGGTACAGACCTTGACATGTATCCGAAATGCGTGTTAAAATAACAGCACATAAACGGCGTTCACAAGTCATAAGCGGTCGTTATTACCCTTATGGCGCATGGCGGCTAACTGTTTCTGAGGCAGTTAGTTGCCTGTGGATGCTTTTTTGTTAGTCCACGAAAATAATTATAATATAAAATTTGGTAATTTGCAAGTTTTTTTACTTTTGTAATTGGGTCGGATTTTCCGGCCTTTTTATTTTGCCTGAATGGTCTTTAGCATGGCATCTTTGAGATCAACGCAAGCAAGTACTCCCATTGTCCATCATAAACAAACTGCGAAGTTCGTTTTTGCTTTTGAGTTGCCCAGTGTGCTCATTTATGGAAGTTCACACAGACTTGTCTGATACCGCAAGCGTTAAGGGGCGGTAATCCGGCTGATATATCCTGTTTTTTTCCCCGCTTCACTGCTTAAAAGAAATACATCGTTATTTTCGCCAATAAATATTGTTCCCACTGTGGGAAGGGAAGCCGGCAGTTGTATGCGTCCAAGTTCCGCTCCGTCTTGAAGGCTCAGAATGATAAAACTGTCTCTGCTGTTTTTATAATCGTCCAGATAGACGTAGCCATTCTTTGCAGCGATAGCAGGGGAAGCACTTGCCTTGATGTTGTTCTTCTTCCACAGCAGCGTGATACTCCCGTCGGCTTCTATTTTATTTGCGGTGACGAGATTGTTCAGTGGATCATAGTAAATGACAATGTTGTTGAGATAAGTGTCGCCACCAACCATAAAGAAATTGAAGCTTGGCTGATCTGTTGAGAAAGCATTTGCCGATTTCATTGGTGTATTGCTGTTTAAAGTGGATTTTGTATATAGCTTGATCGGCGTTTTTGCACCGGGGGCGGTATTATCTGCAAAAACCAACATGTTGATCTTCGGCAACAACATCGGCGAACTGCCTTGGGTGCTTTTATCTGTTTTATCTCTGTATTTTGTGGAAAAGTCGTGATCAAGCAGAAACCCTTTGTCTGTAATTTTGTATCGCAAAACGTCTTGCGCGTTCACATGATAGAGATAATCCCCATCTATTGCAAGTCTGGCGGATGAGACCCTTGCCTTTTGTTTCAGATCAATTTGTAGGGTGTCAGGGTCTATCAGTAGCAAATATCCGTCAAGATTGGCGTTATTGATCAGATGAAACCCTTTGAGTACAAGCTCTCCGTTATTGAGCGCCTGAAGCCCGTTGTAGGTCGTCCAGTAAGCGGTTAGGCTGTTTCCGGTCTTTGGCAATTCCACGCTTTTTACGATCTTCATTTTTACCGGATCGATTTTATAAAGGACTGACTGCGATACCGCGTAGACGTAACCGTTGGCATGCATAAGCAGCCCGCCGGTGTAATTGACAGTGTGCCCCTTATTTAGCTTCAGAATGGTCTTCTCCTTTGATACTGAGTTGATTTTGGCTACATAAGGGATGTCTTTGCTGAGTACATCCGCTACCGTATTGGCCATAATCTGATATCTCGGTATGTTTTTGCCCGCCTCAATCGACTGTGTAAAGGTTGTCAAAAATTGAGGGCTGCCGCCAATCACAAATATTTCATTTTGATCTCTAGTATATCCCCATGTTGGCATATCCAGCTCCGTGCTAGTTACCTGAAGCATGGTTTTATCAAAATGATCCGGCAGCCCCCCCGAGAGTACAGCATGAGAGCGAATCAGATCGGCATGTTCGCTGGGCCATGTGGTGTTATAATAGCCGGATCTGAAATGATATTTGTTTTCACTTACTGCATCTGGTTTTGCTATTGTCAGCGCCTGCTCCTTTGGCCCGGGGACGATTTTACCAAACATAAAAATCTGCAATAGCGTTATTGCGCCCAGCACCAATAGCACTGTGGCTGAAGCAATTATCGTTATCCTTTTTGCTTTTCGTATCTTTTTCACGCAAATCACACTTCCACTTTTGCCGAATTTACGGATTTTTCTGATAGCTGTCGTTGAGTTCATCCTGAATGACATACGCCGTGCCGTTAATCTGATAGGTGACGTCCTGATCCAGGGTGCGCACGCGATAGCTCCAGCCTTTTGGCAGTTTCAGCCGCGCGCCGAGCGTGTCCAGATCTGCAATCGTCAGATTTTTGTCAATTTCACGAGAGCCGGATTGCATGGTATAAACTTCGTTTTTGTCGGAAACGAGCTCATATACTTTTTCACCTTTACGAAAAGTATATGTCGTTTTACGGTTCACCTTATGGATACCGTAAGCTGACCGGTTTTTTAAATCCTTAAGAGAAAGGTCTAAAATTCCCGGCTGATTCATTTCATATCTGGCTATCGTTTTTGGGGTTCCGTTATAATAGCCGGTGATTTCGTCCATCGTCCAGAATCTGGGGCCGTTTTTTATAACCGTCATCGCACCGAATTGCTTTTTTATAGCATTCGTATCAATCTTTGCAAAGTCCTTCTCACTGATGCATGTTTTCCCGGTGTCATTGTAGACGCCGGCCCTGATCTGATTAAAATATCTGTAGACCACAAGAAACTCGTTGTATGGCTTTCCCCGTACCTCCTGCGGCTTTGGATCGCGCACCTCGGTTTGGGTAACACTCATAAACTGTTCTTTGGTATTTCCGCGTATCAGTGGATAGATTACGATTATTAAAATAGCTACAATGAGTAGGATTCCCAAAATGGTCATTGCTTTTTTGCTGATTCTTGTGTTCATGGTTATGCTTCTTTCGTTTTCGTATTGTTGATGCCGCGTAAAATCTGAACTCTGCGCTGATAGGCATCCATTATGGCGTTTTTCGCCAAAGGGTGGACGATAAATTGCATCAACAAGTCCCGGTTGCTTAGTTCGAGGATATTCATAAGCTCCTGAAATCCCAGATTGTCGTATCCAGATTTTATGCGCAGTTCATTCAGATTGCCTTCCAGTATTTCAGCCCGTATAACGCTGAAAATTTCTTTTAATTTTTGCTGCAGGCGATAATCCATCCCCAAATACATATTTTTAAAGAATGCCTGATATTTTTGATCCGAAAGCAAGTGCAGATTATAGGTAAACATGGCTTCATATACGGCAAAAATATCGTCCGGCTGCGAGGCGAGAAAGTCCTTTAAAAAAGCATAGGCCGTTTCATTGATAACAGTACTGATGATATAAAAATACAAATCGTCTTTATCCTCAAAATACTGATAGAAGCTTCCTCTGGAGATATCGGCCTCTTTTATGATCTGATTAATTGAAGCCTCTGCATATTTTCTACTGGAGAACTCCTGAATCGCAGCTTTCAGAATTCTCTCCTTTTTCTGTGCATTGATTTCGAAAAAAAGAACTTTTGGCATAGCAGCACACTTTCCGATTTCTTAAAACGACAGGTTGTCATTTTAAGAATATTATAAATGACATACTGTCACTTGTCAAGTGACAATGTCAAATATCCGTATTTCGATGATTGACACTTCCATATAATATAAACAATTTGGATTTGTTCCGGCTTCTGGTTATTCCGCAAATGAGCAGTTAGAATGGAAGGAGAGGCTATACATTGTGCTCATTTAGCGAAGATGCCTTGCAAATAAAGTCTTGTCTCTTTAGCAACATATTCGGATTTGAAATACTGTATCATGTGGCTGCAATCAAGCTGGATCAATCTGATTTTACTCGATTGGTTGGCA
>Ga0183100_1001167_pt1 | contig 14268 bp, 4 predicted proteins | sample Biomet2_FD_127789 | JGI IMG/M metagenome (GOLD analysis project Ga0183100, IMG submission 127789) | Microbial communities from bioreactor (seeded with anoxic lake sediment) at LBNL, California, USA - Biofuel metagenome 2 | ecosystem: Engineered > Bioreactor > Anaerobic > Unclassified ...
GTCGGTTTCCGGCGCCGGTTTCAGATCAGGGACAACCATAATGACATAAGGACCTGTCAATGTCAGTCTGACAATGCTGTCTGCAGCAAAAGCCTTGCGGCATAACCGGTACGTCTCGTTCAGGTTAGTTTCCACCGTCAATGACGTCGAAACAAAACCGGCCGGCACCATGCCACCGCGAGGGGCTGCTAAATAAACGACGGCCGGCTGTCCTACCTTGAATGCCACCACCTTCGTCTCATACGAGAACGTCGGTTGGATCCATTCGGCACCCATCAGTATTGACGGGATCTTGCAGAACCGGCCGGAACGGTTTGAAAACAGCTGATCACCCGTATTCAGCCAATACCGGACTGCGGTCTCAGAAGATCGGTTCATCAGCGTTTCTAGTATTGTCCGGCGGGGCATGCCAGGCGTTTGAGTCAATGAAAAAGGCCGCTCAACGAACTGGCGGATCAAACCGCCAGCCGGTTTGGCCGGTTTCAGGAACGGATTTTTTGAAGCGATGGCAATAGCCGAAATTAGGGCCTGACCGGATGCAACATACGGGAAAGACACATCCAGCCTGCCTCCGTCCACATGCACCAGGCACGTCCGTTTCAAGGCACCGTCATGCCCAGCCTCCCGCCAGATATCCAACGCTTTGATCACCGTTTTTCCATTGACGGCCACATCAAAGTTGCGCCAATTGTCACAATTCAGGCCTCCTCCGGTACCATACCACGGTTCCGTAAAATACAGTTCGACCAGGTAATCACCGGGAGTCACCGGAAAATGAAACGCCAACTTGTTCGTCCCGTACCGGAATGTCTGAAACAATGGCCAGTCTTTGGTACCGGCAATCGGATCGTTTGTCATCCGTTGGCTGGCAAGTACCGGATGCAAGCCGTTGAAATCACCGGCCCATGAACCGGATCCCCAGCTGTCCTGTTCCTGGCCGGCCAACACCCTGTCTGCCATCCAATGCTGGCCATAGACATCTTTGTAGTCTGGTCCTCCGCAATTGACACGGTAGACATACCGGTAACCCTTCCGGCCTTTCAGACAAACAGGTTTCAGCGAAAGCTGATCATCCTGCCCTACCGTTTTGTACAACAGGTTGAGATGAGGGGCCTGCGGCAACTGATGCAAAAGGATACAGTCTTTGGCTACCGGTTTTCCACCGGCATACCCGACAGCATACAGTACATTGTAGTTGATCATGACACTGTCCCACTGAAAATGCCCCCCTCTTCCTGATTGCCGGCGCATGCCCAACGAACAGCCGTTCACATCGTTGAACAGTTCCACAGAATCGCAGTTCGAATACACGACCAAGCCATTCTTCCTGCCGGGTGCCGTCCACCGGTCAGGCCAGGTATGTGAAACAATGTACACCATCGGACTGGTTTCTTCCGGTGCATAATTGGCTCTGTATAAATAATAGGCATCAAGCGGTTCACCCCAAGCGGTAAACAAGCCTTTGTAATTGACTGGCCCGATGCGGTCTATCTCTCTGCTAGCTTCTTCATTTTGAAGGCGGCCTGGGTTTTCATGTGAATTGAACAGCCACAGGAAATGTCCGCAAACGCTGTCCCTGACATGTCCGGCCAACCGGATTTTCTGTTCCAAAAGCTGGCAACACCGGTCTTCACTGTAAGCTCCATTCTGCACAAACCCACCTTCCGTATGCAAGTCCAGCGTTCTCCAGGCTCCGTATTCTCCATTGAGCCATTGCCTGGACAGTTCTTCGCCATAGGCCTCCGGATCCCCGCCGTACGTGCCTGACCAGTTCTGTATAACATTCCAGTCGGTGCCTTCTCCACCATTGCAGGTTGTGATCAGTCGCTGGATGGAAGCCGTCGGATCGAGGTTGCGGATCAAGTCCGTACATTCTCTGGCAAAATCTTCAGGCAAACAACTTTCATTCTGCAAGCCCCACAAGATTAGCGATGGACTGTTCCGCCGTTCGATGACCCATTCTTTGAGCAACGTCTTGAAATTGGACCTGAAAGCGGGGGTATCAAACCAGACATGGGCTGAAAACTGGGACCAGAACAAAAGCCCATTTTTGTCTAGCAAGTCTTTATACAACAGATTATGAGGCTGATGAGCATCTCTAAAGGCATTAAACCCGGCCGCTTTGATCTGTTGCACCCTCGATTCGATTTGTTTATCGGAGAAGGAATGGCTGATGCCCAGCTGATGTTCGTATTCCCCGATGCCATTGAGGAAAACTGGCTTATCGTTGATGTACAGCCGATGGTCACCGTCGTTGCGGGTCTGAGGCCAGCTGACGGTTCTGAAACCATAGGGTGTCCGGAGCTCGTCGATGACCTTGCCGTCTTCCTTCAACAGGGTAATCAGGGTATACAGAACCGGCCTTTCCGGAGACCAGCGTTCAGGTGCCTTTTCCATGGTCAGCACCTGCTGAATCGTATCTTCTTCACCCGGATCGATTTCCAGGTCGTTGACAGACCGGGCAGCCATGATGCCGTTTTCATCCACCAACTTGCTGACCACCTGAATACTTCGAATGATTTTTCCATAGTTCTTCAAGGTCGTTTCCACCTGCGTCTCCGCACCATCCGGACGAATACTGCCCGGTTCATTCCAGAGGAACACGCCGAACGGTTGGACCCGCACCTCATTTGTCACCACCAATGTCACCGGGCGGAAAATGCCAAGTGGCTGAGAACCTTCCGAAAAGCCCATTTCCCCTGAACAGCCACCGCAGATCCAAGGCAAGTCTGAAATCATGGCAGGTTGTTCAGCTTTGACCATCAACTCGTTCCATCCATTTTCATGAAGTGCACCGGTCACATCCAGCGTAAACGTCGTCAGTCCGCCTTGATGAGTGCCAATTTGCCGGCCGTTGACAAAAACGGTCGCATACGAACCAACCCCCTCAAAATAGAGGAAGCACCGGTTACCCTCAAGGTCTGCAGGTGACTGAAACGTTCTTTTATACCAGGCTGTCCCATGCAGATTCCCATGCTTCAGCCGTCTGTAACCATAATACTGGTCCCAGTTATGCGGGACAAAGACGGCTGTCCAGCTTGAATCGCCGTCCAACCTGGATGACCAGGCTCCATTCAACGACAATTCTTTTCTAAACGGTGTTGGCTCCGGTTCCGGAAAACGGACCGCGCTACGCCCCACCGGTTTTGACGTAGCCAATGCAATGCCCCGCTGGTTAGCTTGATTGACAGCGCAATAGAAATGATATACGACGCCGTTGTGACTGATCACACACGATTTGTGCGCGAACAAATCATCGTACGATTCCGATGGATAGATCAGCTTTTCTCCTTTCCAATCGGTCCAGTGAATCAGGTCGTAGGAACAGCAGAAATTGTTATAGGCTTTGTAGGGAACGCCCGGGCGGAAGGCCGAATAGTAAAATAGGACAAACAGATCACCCATTTGCTGAACATCGGCATCACCGGTAATGCCACCTTCATGGTTGACCACCGGATTTCCGGCATACCTGGTCCAGTTCTTCATATCATGGGACAACGCAATGCCGATTCGCTCCCCCTTCACATTGGAAACCGGGTTGACACCGCCGGCATTATAGAACATGACAAAGGGAGCGCCGAGGGTCGACTGCTTGTCCCACATCACTGAGCTTTTATATTGAGTCAGGCTTTCCCACCAGCCATTGGCCGGATCTTCAGGAGAAAGGACCGGTCTGTCAAAGGTTTCCCATTCATGTGCTTCCCCGATATGGCCAGCCGTATGTGCCACACCCACCTTGAGCATCCCTTGTTCATACCCGAGCGTATTGCCGCCGATATATGTCATCCAATATTGTCCGTCAACTTTCCTCACGTGATAACCGCCTCCCCACCGGCGATCAATCAATGACATGAAACCACCTCGCTGATTGGCATCCCAGCCAGTGTCTTTGAATGAAAGGACTTTCCCCAAAGACCTCCAGGTCAGCAAATCGGAACTTTCGGCCAGCCAGGTTTCATATCCCCGGCCGTCCTTTCCTTCCTTACCGTTGTAAACGAGGTATGTCATGTACCAATCACGGCCATGACGGAAAACAACCGGACAATCCATTTTATAGTCATTCCGGTCGGGAGCGAGTACCAGGCCGTATTTGAAAGGTGTTTTGACAGCCTCATAGACTTGCTGCATTCGAGCTGCTGAAACCGGATCAGGTGTGGGCCGTATGGCTTCTGTATGGCTGATTTTACCAAGAGCGCCAGCCTCTTTACCGGTTGAAGCAACCACCTCACTGACAGTCCATGTCAACATGACCGCCACCGATAAAGGCACGTACTGCCTGAATAAATTCTTTATATAAAAACGTTTATAAATCACCATATCAGCTAATTAGAAAATTTTAATAGAACAGCCAGTCTATCGATTTCTTATCGGAAAGCCCGGCATCTCTAACCGGAACCGGTTGGGTTCCGTCTGTAAAGCCAAGCACCAGCACCGCTCCTTTAGGCAACGTCAGAACATGATTTCCAGCCGGAAAGGTAAAGGTATGAATATCCACCGGCGGTTGACCTGTTATGGCCAACGCATTGGAAAGGCGGGCTTCTGCCTGTCCGTAATCGTTGGCACTGGCGTCTGTTTCAAGTCTGGATGGAGCCAGGTAGTTGACCTGCACCGTCCTGAAATAACCAACTAGCACGGAGACTGGTTTGTTGCAACTGAAACGGATTTCGGTCGGTTTGGTCTGCTGATCAGCATAGTGCCACCGGATGCCTTTCAGGTGCTGCAACTCCTCAGCAACCTGGACAACCGGACTCTCCCTGTCGGCAAATGCATAGGGCGCATCCTTCAGTGTCACCAGTTTTAAAGAGGTGTCGGAAAGAGTGACATCTTCAGCATTGAGCGGTCTTCCGGCCGGTTCAGCCAACTGCCCGGACCTACCGCATTTCAGTTTTTCCAGGTTCGTTTCGAAGCTGGATAATTCTGCTTCGTAAAGAGGCAGCAAGTCCGCCCAGGTCTTGTTTTTTCCCTCATCTCCCCCTATCGGAATGCGTCGTTGTTTTGTTTGCATACTATTAGCATACAGGTAGCTATCATTTGTCAGTAAAACCAGTTCTTTATACTCATCCAGACTTTTCCGAAGGTAAGGCAAGGCTTTTTCCAAGTCGGTCAACTCGTTTGAATACGGAAAGCGCATCACCAGCGTCGCCGCCATGACTTTGTCGGAAAAAGACCGGGCAAACGCCGCCATACAATGGACATCATTTTTCAGGCGGGTAAATTCTGCCTGATTGGCTGTAACGGAGGTCACCTGGTCAATGGCCTTGACGGCAGCATCACCATGAGCGACAGCTGCCTGAATAACTGCCACAGGATTGTTGTCCGAATGAGAAGCGCCCATCCATTCCTTGCTGACATAATCAGCCAGCCGCTCTCCGCCCGGATCACAGGAATTGATGAAATCGGGAAAACAATTCCAGCGGTCCGGATTGATCAGCTGGCTCATGAACGAACCGAGCAGGAATGTCTGACGATTGCCTTCCGTGATGGCAAACTTACGGGTCAGCATCGGTGCAATTTCACCCATTTCTTCGTAAGCTTCCAGTATCAGACGGCTCTGGTCTCCACAACCATAGTTGACAGCCAATTGTCCTGCCCAATACGCTTTTTCCTCGTCAGGCTGCCTGTCTACTTTCCAGGCATATCGTCCCCACGCCTTGTACCACATCCAGTCACGGTCTGTCTGATACAGCCGGGGCTGCACCTTGTCAGCGGTGTACGGCCAGTCCCAGTAGGAAGCCTGCGGATACAAGTGCAACCCATTGGCACCCTGAACCGTATGCATGGCGTTCACACATTTACGGATAAAACCGGGCGCGCTCCAACGGAACGGCTCCAGGTTGGCCAGGATATGGACATTTGAAATATGAGTTGAACCAAGTTCACTTAAGTCCTTGTGTATCTTACTCCAAGGGCCACCTGGTGTATAGGTGACCAACGACTCTCCGGTGTACTTGTTCATAGTATACAGATTCTTGTACAATAGCAGCGCTGAATCCATCACCATCTGGCAATTGGTATCGTGCGCCCGCAAAATAATGGGTACTTCTTCTGTCTTCCCAAGTGCCTTCAGCCCATCCTGTACGCCTGGGATGATGGTTTTCGTAAACCATGCCACGTCATCTTCGTAGGTATTCATGGCTTCGCCCAGACAAACGAGCAGACCCACGTTCGGGTATTTTTCAATAAAGGCGGAAATGGATTTGCGGGTATAATCAGCCAGCAACGGTGTAATCGGACGGTTTCTGTCCTGCGTCTTGATGCCGTAATGCTCGGCAAACGGCTTTGAAACAAGAATGTTATAAAACATCTGAATCACCCAGATGCCGCGTTTGTCGGCTTCTTCCGTCAGAAACCGGAAGATGTCTTCGTTCTTGCGAAAATCGGCTTCACTGACTTCCATGGCAAACGGATAGTCTTTGAGTTTCACCAAGGAGGCAAACGGGTGACCGTTCCACAAATACAAAGAGTTCATGCGGTTTTCCAACAACATATCCAGGTATTTCACCCACATGGCCTTGTCATAAAACCAGGGAAAAATTTCCGTTGTATAGGGATATTCATAAACCGTCCGGCCAGGCAGATAATAAGGTTTCTGAAGACCGACGCAAGCACCGCGCAACACCATGTCCGGTTGGTCTGACACGTTCAGGCCGGCGGGCAGGTGACCTGTCTGCTTGATACGGTCACACAACTCCATGCAGGCATACAATGTTCCTGTGGCATCCACGCCTCTCAGCACAATTGTCTGACCGGTTGAGCAGATCTGATACCCCTCTTTATGCGTTTGCTGCGGCATGGTTAGCTTGCAACGTTGAACACAGGCCGTCATGGCCGGATCACCGGTTTCAGCGATCAGTAGCTGGGAATGACCGGATTTCGAAGGCCACCGTTTCTTGACATTATTTAAACCAACTATTTCTTTTTTAACCACATAGCCGACTGATGTTAAAGCAGTTTCCAGCTTTTCCACACCGAAAAGGATCCTGACCGAAGCCGTTTCAGATCGGTATAAGGTCACGGTTTCCGCTGCCAGATAGTAGGGCATCCATCCCAACAACACGATAAGCAACTTTCTGATCATTTGGTTAATCCATTAACGGGTAACAACGATTTCCTGGCCATCACCTTTCACCAACAGCCGGAAATCGCCTGAAGCCATTTTTTCAATCATGCCTGTCGAGGCTTTCGGTTTTTTGGCAGCCTTGAAATACAAATAGCCCTCACCTTCTGACGCACTGACCTTAATGGTCCTGGCGTTCGCGTAGACCTTGATTTGCCCGTTCGGCGTCGGGACACTGCCTTTCAGCCAGTTCAAATCACCAAGTTCCGGACGGATTTCAAACCTGGAATACCCGGGAGCGACCGGCTTGACTCCCAGAAAGTACTTACCCAGTAAATAGACGGGACTGGCACCCCAGGCATGGCACAAACTTTTCCCGTAAGGGCGCTGGTACATAGCCAAATGCTGGACGCCGGTCTCTTCCGGATTGTATTTTTCCCAAAACGACGTGGCACCGGCCTTCAGCATTCCACCCCAGTAATGGCGCATTTCATTCAGCACATAATCCGTTTCACCCATTGTGCACATGGCTTCCAGTTCATAGAACCGCATGTAAGGGGTTGAGATCTTCATGATGCTGTCGTTGAGGATGACATGTGTCTTTACCGCTTCTTTCTGTTTGTCTGTCAGGTAATTGAAAAAGATGGCGAACATATTGGTATAACGGGTCACCACACCATCACTCTGGCCGTTGACTTTGTTATGAACGAATGCTTGCCTACTTTGGTCCCAGAATTCATTCAACAGGATGTGCTTAACGCTGGCAGCCAACGCTTCATAACGGGCCTGATCGGCTGGTTTGCCGACCAGACCGGCACATTCAGCCATTGTTTCCAAGCTCCTGCAATAGAGCAGTTGCTCAAAACTGACTTCTCCTTGCTTTGACATCTCTTTGTCGGTCCAGTCGATAAACACCCAATCTCCGGGCAAACCTTCCAATAGTCCCCGGCTGTTCCTCCGGCTCAGGACAAACTGCATCATGCTCTCCATTCGGGGATACAGTTGCTCGATAAACGTTTTATCTCCGGTATACAAGTAATAATCGGACAGACTAAGAAACCAGTAAAACGTGTAGTCCATGATGGTGTTGATGTGGCTGGTCACCGGGTCTTTTCCCCTCAGCAGCTGAATGGTACGCTCTACAGTCGGTGAATCGAAAAACAAGTAATAATTCATCAGATAACTCTGGTACGCGTCTCCGGACCAGACCCATCGGTCACGCTTGATGCCGTCGATGAAGAATTCGCGGGTGGTTAGGTGTAAGGTATAATCGCTGACATCCCAGATCCTGTTCAACAAGGTATCGCTGCACCTGAAACTACCCCTTTCGGTAACCGGTGCAAATTCATACAGCATGCTGATTTGCTTGAAGGTGGCGCCTCCATCCGTTTCTATGTACAGATAGCGGTAAGCCTTCGAATCGTTTACCTGCAACTTGGCAACGGGCGCAGTTACCTGAATCTGGTCCGTCGTTTCACAATGCAACGTATCAGTTGCCTCTTCTGCCGATTCCCCGTAATAAATCCGGATCCATCCTTTCCCCTCAACACCTTGGAATAACGGAAAGCCCATCGTTTCCTTGCCGAAATCAACCAGCATGCCTTTACCTTTCGGTTCCATGCTGACGGCAGCCATCGGCGAAACAGGTAGCTTATAGGCAGAGGGCAAGGCGGATGATGTATTAAAGTTCCAGCTACCGGCGTGCCTGTAGATGGTCCCTGACTTGCCGGATGTTCTGCCGGAGGCATCGATCCATTCTTTGTCCTCAAAGGTGGCTTTCCACTGAGATCCGGTGGCCACGGTCTTACCCTGAACATACAACGCCGGTACCCTGTCGAGACAAAAGACCTTGATGTTCAGCGAATGTTTACCGGCCGGCAACAACACGTTGTCTGGCATGCCAGGATAAAATTTTCCATCAAGTTTGACATTATAACGTCCTTCTGCACAAATTGTTATAGTTTCCTGTTCAGCCAAATTCAGATCCGTTGAAAACTCGACCAGACTATAATGACTGTCCATCTTCCAGAACGGCGGAAAAAAGGTGCCGCGTTCTGTACGGCGGTTTTGCAGGTTGTTTCCCAACCACAGTTCATAATCACCAGGATACCAGATCCAGGTTGCATTGGCCGAAAAGGCCTGAACCGTTGCCTGCAGCAAGATAACCAACAAGAGTAATTTTCTAAAGGTCCATTTCATTTGATCATGATTTTAGTTAAGGGTAGAGGTAACGGAACATGCCGATAATCATAGGCTTGGATAGCTGGTACAACAGGCTCGTTTCATTCGTTCATACGTTTATAGGTTGATGATATGCCTGCATTTGCCTTAATGGTTTCCGGAACCTGAGGGCCATTGTTTCCCATTTCAAGAGGGCCATTCCGGTTATACCCGATGTTGGCTTCCGTACACCAGTTGTCCCTGACAGACAGATAACCGCTTGCTTCATCAAGATAAATATAATAGCCTGTTTTTTTATCTGGGACGTAGGACGGTCTGCAGATATCACGGATACAGTTCCCGGTTATTGTGGTGCCAGGTTGGGAAGATAAGGTATAAATGCCTCCGCAATGATAATTATGTTTTCCGAAATGATACACCAGGTTGGCATGGATCCGGTTGTTGACCATGCAATTGATGGTTCTCGTCCAGCCCCACCCGACACTGATTCCCGAACAAGACAAATCATACAGCTCATTGTGCTCAATCGTCACATCACGGACATAGCCGGCCAGAATGCCCGGACAGCCCCAATACTCATTGGCTGCATCGTGAATGAGGTTATTGCGTATGGTCAGCTGCCGGCACAGTTCCCTGTCATCATACGGATTGTACGGTACATGCGTCTCGACACAAGCATCTGAAAACTTCCCGGCAATGAGTGCACTCCCGGCAATGTCGTTAAACTGACAGCCTTCTACCATGTCGCAGGAGGAGCCCTGTACAAAATCAAGGCCCCCGGCTCCGGTATGCACAAAATGGCAGCCTTCAAAACTGGCATTCCGGACATCCTGCAGCTGAACGGCTGCCGGTTGACGGCCAATCCAGGCCTGATTATCCAGAGTGGCCTTATCCGGTGTGGCCTTATCCGGTGTGCCAGGCACCTGCAATGGATAGGCATCCAGCAAGTACATGCCAGCCTGAAGGGGAATATAGCCTTGCCTGGATGGACGCAACCATCCCGAATGAGCAAACGTCACCCCTTTCCAATGGACATCGCTGACCGGATGTTCCTTTGATCCCAGGACAGTGACCAACGTTTCAAGGAAAGGGACGACCACTTCTGCTTCCTTCATCTGTTCATTAGCCCTTGGATAATAGTATAACTTACCGGCCGACCTGTCATGATACCATTCACCCGGTTCATCCAACCATTCAATGGCTCCGCTCAGCCGAAAAAGAGAATTACCTTCGGCGGACAAAACGGGTTGTGACCACTGATGTTCAAATTCCAGCCTCGATTCCGGTTGATAGAAACGCAGTGTCAACGTTTTTCCGTGTGATTCAACCGATTGCACCCGCAGCAACGCTACTTCCCACATTTGATGAATAAAAAGCTCTAATTCACAAGGTTTTACGAATTTTTTCACGCCTGGACCCGGAATACGAATAGCCTTGTTAGTATAATCCACATCTATTATTCGCAGCATCAAACTATCCGATGAATTCGAGGCAGCCATCGCTTTATTTCCGTTCACCCAAACTTGCCTGAAGTCGACCGTTTGACCATTCACTGACGGAACATCGGTCACCCAAATTTTCTTTCTCAAGCAGTTTTTCAACCCTTTCACTTTTCCTGAAACCGGTTTCCAATGCTCCACAAAAACGCCACCACTCAATACCGGCGTTTCTCCGGAAACCGCCTCGATGATGGTCGGACTTTCAGGGGTACCGGAATCCTCCGGGCGAACCAACAACGGTTCAGACAGAGAATAGATCCCCCCTTTCATGAAGATATGAATGCCACCCTGCACCGATGGATCATTTAACCGCCTGAGCTCTCTGGCCTGGCGGAAGGCTGACAGCAAACTGGCTTTCGGATGATACATAGAACCGTCATTCAGGTCATTTCCCTGAGGAGAGACCCAGATGTCCGCTGCCTGCAGGTTCAGACACCCACAGACCATCAATAATCCGGTAACCAGTATACTTCGTTTCATTGCGTTCAGCATCCGTTAAAATAAACAGACAAACCAATCATGACCGGTAGAGATCGAAGCAAAATTGATCTTGGCACGAACGAGACTGACCTGCCGGCGCTCCACACATAAACCGTAAGACCTTCCTGAATATCCTGAAGATCATATTGATCATCGTTTGTCTGTCTCATTGCTTTTCTGGTTTCAATAATTGATGCTGTAGACAGGTAAGGCTTTTCAAGTATTTGTAGGCTGGTTCCAGGCCAGCTTTCAACCGGATGGAATCGGCGACCATCGGTCCATTGTTTTCCCAGTTGTTTCCCGGCCCGTTGGCATTGGCCAGAAACTTCGCGGCAGGACACCAATTGTCGCGCACCGTGATATAAGACGACCCTTCGTCCGTATACAGATAGAACCAATGGTTTGGATCGTGCACATAGGCCGGCTTGTAAATGCTGTCGATGACGTTTTCAGATAGGACTGTTCCTGGCTGAACAGACAGCGTATAGATGCCACCCACATCGTACAGGTGTTTCGCATAGTGGTGCACATAATTGGCAAAAACCCTGTTGTCCCGCATGCAATTGGAAGCCTTGGTCCAGCCCCAGCCCAGACTGATACCGGTATAGGAAACTTCAGAAATTTCGTTGTGCGCGATGTTGATGCCACGCACATAGCCTGCCGCAATGCCGGTACAGCCCCAGTCTTCGTTGGTCACATTGGTGATGTAATTGTCCTGGATCGTCAGCTGACAGCATAGTTCCCGCTCATCGGCCGGATTGTAGGGTAAATGAGTCTCAACGCCCGGATCGGAGAATTGCCCGGCCTGAATGCCGTTGCCGGCAATGTCCGTAAACAAGCATCCCCGTATGGTATCTTCTTTTGTACCTTTTCCATAATCAATGCCACAGGAACCAAGATGCTCAAACCGGCAACCGGCGAAGGAGGTCAGGCAAACACCATTCAATTGAACGGCAGCCGGCGGACGTCCTATCCAGGCTTGATTATCGAGACCTTTGTTCGGATTGCCAGGCGTACCCTTTGGTTTCAGCCGGTAGGCATCCAACAAATACATACCGGCCTGAAGCGGTACATGCCCCTGAGTGGACGGCCTCATCCAGGATGTAAATGAAAAGGTCAAACCTTCGAACGTCAGATTGGAAACCGGTGCATTCAAGGTTCCTTTCACCTCCATCAATGTTTCCAGATAAGGGGCCACCACGGTGGCCTTATTCAACACTTCACCGGCCCTGGGCCAGTAATAGAGCATCTTTGCACGGGTATCCAAAAACCATTCGCCTGGCTGATCGAGCAATTCAATGGCATTGCAGAGATAAAACGGAGAGCGGACCGAATCGACCATCATGGGCGTTGGCCACGGATGCTCAGCCTGAATGCGGGCCTCAGGTTGCTGAAAGGTAAACAGCACTTCCCCACCCTTCTGTTCCATGGTTTTGATCCGCAAATCGGCGATGGCCCATAGTTGATGGATAACCAGTTCGAGAGAAGCCGGCTGTTTCAGACCGAACCTGTCTGTCCAGCTGGCCGGCACACCCATCGTACCGGTCAGTTTGTCCCAGCTGGTGATGCGTGGCAGGCTGTCGTTGCGAACATCACGGGCACGGACAGCTTTGACGCCATTCACCCACAATTGCCTGTAGACTAACAAATGGCCGGCAACTTCCGGCGCTTTTGCCTCCCAAACATGACCAGCCGCACCTGCCGGCAATCCTTTCACGGATTTCGCTTTTTTCCAGCCTTTAACCCGGATGCCACCACTGAACACCGGTCTTTCTCCGGCTACGGCTTTGACGATGGTCGGGCTTCCGGGTGTTCCGGCATCTTCCGGTCGAACCAGCACCGGTTCCTGTAACTCGTAAACACCGCCATGAACCTGAATAAAGATGCCTCCTTTTACCGACGGATCATGCAATCGCCTCAGCTCTCTGGCTTGACGCAACGCTGACGGAAGGGTTGCCTTCGGTTGCATTGATGTACCAGGATACTGGTCGGACCCATCCGGAGCCACCCAGATTTCGGCGGCTTGGCTGGTCAATCCCCACAGAAAAAAAACGAGTAGCACAACTGATTTTTGCGTTCCCCAGGATTGAGACAATCTGTGTTGACGATTCATCATGGCCGTATCGCTGCTCATTCTGGTTGGAAGATTTTTTTCAGATAACGGGCATTGGCCCCGTAATTACCCCTGACATTTCTGGCATCATTGGCATCGCGGGAACGTTCCATGACCAGCCATCCCTTGTATCCCATCTTGTCAAGCGTCCGTTTGATGGCCGGCAGATTGATCTGCGGATCGTTCTGCAGCCAGTATTTGTCTTCATTCGTGCAATGAATCTGGCAAATATGTTCCGCGCCCAATCGCTTTAATTCCTTCAGCAAATCCCGTCCACCTTTAAGCGGATTCTGAAAATTGAAATAAATCTGAATGCCCTTGCTGCCGATTTCTTTCAGCAACGCCAGCTCTCCCTTTGCATCCAGTGAAGTTTCGATACCGATGACCACACCAGCCTTTTCAGCCATTTGTCCGATCACTCGCAGCCGCCTGATTAATTCGGCTCTCAATTCCGGATGCCGGATCAAGTCGCCTTCGACGCCCAACGGTAAAAAGCCCACCTTCACTCCCAGTTCCGTCATCAGGTCAATGCAGTCCTGGACAGGAGTGACATAATCGGTTCGTTTAGCCAGCGACTGAGCGTAGAATCCTGACATCGCCACAGAACTAAACCGGATCCCAACATCATTGGCTTCCCGTTTGAACAGCGCCAAGGTGGCTGAATCTTTCAGCCGGTTGTCAAATGTCGGACGATTGCCGAGTGGCCCCATATCCAGTTCAAGTCCGTCACAACCAATCTGACGTGCCAGCGAAATGGCTCCCGGTTTCTGACGCTTCAGCAACATCCAGTCGCAGACTGAAATCTTATAGCGCGTCCGGTCATCATCCGGGACCACGGCCGTTTTCGTGCCGGGCCATAATCCGTTTCGAATGGGTTTCAGGATCAGTTTGGAAGGATCGATCTTTACATATTTGATGCGCTGCCGCCTCCAGGTATA
>Ga0183100_1001169_pt1 | contig 14258 bp, 12 predicted proteins | sample Biomet2_FD_127789 | JGI IMG/M metagenome (GOLD analysis project Ga0183100, IMG submission 127789) | Microbial communities from bioreactor (seeded with anoxic lake sediment) at LBNL, California, USA - Biofuel metagenome 2 | ecosystem: Engineered > Bioreactor > Anaerobic > Unclassified ...
ATTAGTAAGGGAGTGACAATTTCGGCATGCAGGAACGCCCTACGGGCAAATGTTATTGCTGAGAGAAGTTTACCTGAATTCATTAGCATAGTTTCTGCAGGTGTTACTAGGCTTGCTATATTACAGAGACAGGGATATAGCTATATAAAGCCATAAATGACAAAACTTTTTACAGTATTTAGTATTTTCTTCTAAGAACATAAAATTAATATATTGGGGAGTGAGGCAATGAAGAATTGTATTGTACTTGCCGGAATGACATTAAAAAACAACTAAAATATTAGGGGGATTTATTATGTCTATTCCGGAAGAAAAAATATTTCCACGTACAGGTGATATGCAAACCATTTATCTTAGCTCTATAATTACCAATCCCAATATTCAAGTTGGCGATTATACAATATATAATGATTTTGTAAATAATCCCATTAACTTTGAGAAAAACAATGTTTTATACCATTATCCTATTAATCATGATAAATTGATTATTGGAAAGTTTTGTTCTATAGCTTGTGGTGTTAAGTTTATTTTTACAAGTGCTAATCACACCTTAAAATCTTTCTCGACCTATCCTTTTCCTTTGTTTTGGGAGGAATATGGCTTGGCACAGAAAGATGTTACACAGGCTTGGGATAATAAGGGTGATATAATTATTGGCAATGACGTATGGATTGGGTACGAAGCTATTATTATGTCCGGAGTTCATATAGGTAATGGCGCAATTATAGGAACAAGGGCCGTAGTAACAAAAGATGTTGAGCCATATACAATAGTTGGCGGTGTACCGGCACAGTTCATAAAAAAACGTTTTGCTGATGAAACAATTAAAAAATTGCAAACTATTTGTTGGTGGGATTGGGATAAAGAAAAATTGCGATATAAAATAAATGATATTATGTGTGGAAATATATGAATGCGAGAAATAATATAGAGAATAGAGGATAATATGCGAAGTTTGGTAATATATAGTTCTAAAACAGGATTCACAAAAAAATATGCAAAATGGCTTGCTGAAGATTTATCAGCAGATATCATTGATGTTACTGAAGCAAAAGCTGATACGCTGCTAAATTATGATACTGTAATTTATGGTGGCGGTTTATATGCTATAGGTATTAGCGGCATAAAATATATAAAACAAAATATTAGCAAACTGAAAAATAAAAAAGTTGTTGTATTTGCGACTGGGCTATCTACTTCCAGAGATGATGTTGTAAGAGTAGTTAAAAATCATAATTTTACTGCCGCGGAACAGAAGCAATTACAGTTATTTTATTTACGCGGTGGTTTTGACTACAGTAAATTAAGTCTTTTGTATAAAGTAATCATGACATTCTTGAAATGGAAGCTAATGCTGAAAAGCAAACACAAGTTAACCACTGACGAACAAGGAATGCTTGCTAGTTATGCTAAGCCGGTAGATTTTACACGCAGAGAGAATTTAGAGGAAATAATGGCGTATGTTAATTCTTAAGAGTATTTTGTTGATATGTTTAGGATTTCGCGTGTTAGGTTATACTTATTAGTAAAAAAATGCAAGGAGTATTTTTTGAGGTTAATAAGGGAAGATAATAAATATGGTAATCTTAAAGACATCAGAATTAAACGTTCTGATGTCTTTAAGTCTGTGTGTTATTTTTATGGTATAATATTTTTTGAACAAAGGAATGCTTGGCTTATGAAAAAGCGTGCCTAATTGTGAGTAAATTTTAAAATATGGAATTTAGATTATTTGTAAAAATAAAAAAGGTGATGTTGTATGCAACTACTATTTGCTTTGCTCGGTGAGATGTGTATTTCAGCCATGATCGCTTATTTACTTGGACGCAGCAAAAAGATTATGTATTATGCAATGCATCCTTATTCTTGGTCGGCATGGGTTTTGTTTACTGTTATTTTTTCTTTGTTGTCTATTATTTCTTCATATTATGGAACAAGAATAGAGGGGGCTTTGGCAAGCACTCGTATTGTTGGAACTTTAATGGGCGGTATTATTGGCGGCCCTTATGTAGGTCTTAGCGTTGGTATTATAGGCGGTTTGCATAGATATTTTCTGGGAGGATTTACTGCTTCAAGCTGTGCCGTTGCTACTGTTATAGCTGGTATTATGGCAGGTTTAGTACGTCATCGTATTGGTTTCATAAATCTGAAGTGGCAAGTTGCAGCATTGGTAGCCTTGAGTGCAGAAATATTGCAAAAAGGTCTTACGCTAGCGTTTGCTAAACCATTTGAAGCGGCTTGGAACTTTGAGGTTATTGCCGCTTTCCCAACTACTAGTGTTACCGTGATTGGCACTGTATTGTTTGTCCTTATTATGAAGGATATGCAAAATCAGTCAGAATTGGCTGGTGCCAGGGCTGCACAAATTTCATTAGCAATAGCTAATGAAACACTGCCGTTCCTTAAAGAGGGGCTGACAATAGAGTCTGCCCAAAAAACAGCTGAAATAATTACTAGGTTAGCAGGAGAAGCGGCTGTATGTATAAGCGATACCCAAAAAACATTAGGGTTTGCGGGTATTAGTTCTGACCATCATATTTGTGGTCATCCAATAAATTTCTCTAATACATTCAAAGTGCTTGAAACGGGAGAAACTATTACTTTTAATGACGGCCCATATTGTGGGCATCCGGATTGTCCATTGACTTGTGGGGTTATAGTACCGTTAACTGTTAAAAATGCGCGGGTTGGTACTATTAGAATCTATAAGACAAAGCATAATGCCCTTTTGCCTATTGATATACAAATAGCTGAAGGGGTAGCTAGAATGTTATCGACGCAGATTGCTCTAGCTGGTATAGAACAACAGCGCAGTTTAAGGGAACAGGCTGAATTCAAGGCTTTACAGGCGCAAATTAATCCACATTTTCTTTTTAATACATTATCTATTATTATGTGTTTTTGTCGTACAGAACCGGAGACAGCAAGAGAATTGCTGGCGAATCTTTCAGAGATGCTGCATTTTTCCTTTGCCAGACATGATGGTCTTGTAACTTTAGAAGAAGAATTTAGCAGCGTAGAAGCATATCTTAATATTGTCAAAGCAAGATTTGGCAGTCGCTTGACTATAGAAACGTATCTTGAAGATGATTTAAAGGGGTGTCTGATTCCAGCTTTTACCATTCAGCCCATAGTTGAAAATGCAGTGAAACATGGTTTATTTCCCAAAACCAGTGATTGTCATTTAAATATAAATATTTCTAAAAGTGATGGTAATTTGGTGATTTCTATTATGGACAATGGTATTGGGATGAGTGCAGATAAACAAAAAGTTTTACTTTCTTTAAAATCTGAAGGTATTGGGATTTCTAATGTAGTAAAACGCATCAGAGGACTATATAAGGAACGAAGCGAAATTATAGTTAAGAGTGAAGAAGGCGTTGGGACTACATTTACGATTAAGATACCTTTTGAAAGGCGAGCTGTAGCATGAAAATACGCACAATAATTGTTGATGATGAATTGCCAATTTGTGATGAAATTGAATATCTTTTACAATCACATGCTGATATTGAAGTTTTAGAAAAATTTGATCAAAGTCAGGCTGCTTTAGACTATATTACTAAAAATAAGTGCGAATTGGTTTTTTTAGATATAGAAATGCCAGGCATGAGCGGGTTGGAACTTGCTGAATGTATAGGTACAATGGAGGTTAAGCCGTTAATAGTTTTTGTAACGGCATATGAGGAATATGCTGTGCCTGCTTTTGCAACACCTGCTGTTGGCTATATTACGAAGCCTGTTACCCAGATTAAACTCACAAAGGTTTTGTGTAAGGTAAGAGATTTGCTGCCAGGAGTTCGTAAAGATCCACAAGATACACAAAAAATAAGCAGGGTTACTGTAGTCAAAGATGGAAGATTATGTCCTTTGGCAAAAAGGGAAATAATTATGGCACATGTTAAGGATAAAGATGTGTTTGTTAGGACGGAAGCAGGCGAATTTGAGGTGCAGATGAATTTGCAAGAATTGGCAGACATTTTATGTGATGCACCTTTTTTACGTGTACATAGGCAGTACATTATAAATTTAGATTTTGTGGAAGAATTGATACCATGGTTTCATGGTTCTTACATGGTTCATATGAGAGGAATTAAGGGTGAAGATATTCCGGTTGGACGGACACATCTTCAAGAGTTAAAAAAACTTTTGGGATTTCGATAAAAAGGATTAGTTTTTATATTCCCGTTCGTAATTAAATAATATAAAAAAGTTGTTGACTAGAGATGATAACACTCTCTAGTAAACAACTTTTTTGAATTTTTGCAAAGATAAAATTAGAATATCCCTAAGAATTTCCAATAAGTGTTTGCGAATATTAACAAAAGGATATAGCCGATAACTGTTATTGGCAAGCCAACTTTTATACAATCTTTTGCTGTAAATGTATCTGTGGCAAAAGCTAGGATACCTTGAGGGGAGTTTACCGGGAGAATGAATCCAAAGCTTACTACAAATTGTAAAAGCATAGTAATATCAATAATATTTAGACCTTGTATATTGAGACTTTTTAAAACAGCTATCATAATAGGAATCATGGAAGATGCTACAGCTGTAGCACTAGCAAAACCAATATGAATTATAATTAAAAACATAGCTAGAATCGCGAAAACCGCGAAGACCGAAAGAGAGGACATACCAAATCCTATAACTATTTGATTGGCAAGCCAGGCGGCGGCTTTAGTAGAAAGTAAGGCGGAACCCAAACTGATACCGATACCAAAAAGCACCAAGGTCCCCCAAGAGATTTTCTCTTGGGCTTGTTTCCAGGTCATAATGCCAATGCCTGGCAAAAACATAATAGTGACAGCAATAACCGTGGAAGTTGTAGTATCAATGGGGTGCAGCACCTTTTCAGTTACCCAGAAAAATAGTAAGGTAATGGCAATAGCCAGCAATTTTTTTTCAGAACTCTTCATGGGTCCAAGCTCCGAGATAGCTTTTTTAACAGCGGCATCTCCGCCTATCACTTCTTTAGTTTCCGGAGGCAAAAGTTTCATGCATACAAAATAAAGACATATAGACATAATGAAAGCATAAGGGGCAGCAGCGATAAACCAGTGGATCCAAGTGATGCTTCCATTTAACTGCTTTTCAATGAATCCTATAGCTACCATGTTTTGGGCAGCAGCTGTTTTGATCCCTATGTTCCAAATGCTTGCGGCATGTATGGTTGCAATCATTAAAAGAGCAGCAAATCGACTATTATTTTTCATACCAAAAGCAGAAATTATACCCAAGACTATAGGAACTATGCAACCTACACGGGCAGTAGTACTGGGAACAAAAAAAGCTAAAATAAAGCCGACGAAAATCATACCGGCAACTATGCGATTTGTTTTAGAACCAACTTTAGATAAGATGCCCAAGGCAATACGCTTATCTAGATTCGTCTGCATCATAGCAGCAGCTAAAAATAGGGCTGCACCCACAAGAATTGTTCCGCTTGAACTAAGACCTGCAAATGTCATTGATACAGCTTTGCCAAAACCTATAACCTGTGTGGGGTTATCAAGAGCTGGAGCTGTTCCCAACGAAACCAACATTAATGACGCAATAATAGCTGCACTTACAGGATAAGTAACTGCCTCAGTAATCCATGTTATGACTGCAAAAAGTAAAACGCCAATAATGCGCTGACCGGCAATAGACAGACCTAAGGGGGTAGGCAGTAGCATTATAATTGCCATTGTTGCTAAGGCAATTATTAAGCCATATTTTTTAAATAGTGACTCATTGTGTTCATAAGGTGCCTGCCTGATAATGCCATTTGACAATGCTACATTTTTTGCCATAAAGACCACTTCCTTTTTAAGATGAGCTAACTAGAATAATGCTCCTACTATAATTTTAATGGCAAAGTTTAAAAGTAAGAACCTTTTTCAGCCGAGCGGTTAAAATTATTGACTGAATTGTAATAGAGCTGGTCTGAACTGTATGGTAATTTGGTTTATTATATATATTTAGTATCTAAGAGTCTTTTTACAAGGCTTAAGTATGTAAAAATATGATGCAGAATAAACCCACGGTATATACTTTAGTCTGTTGAGCTTGTGAAGCATGGAAAACAAAAAACTAGTAGTTTCGCGGAAAAGGGGTATTGTTTAGGCAAAGAGGATTCCTCTTTTGATATAAAGAAAATTTTTCACGCGGCTACTATACAAAAAGGAAAATTGCTTAACTATTAGAAGCAATAGCGTGTTTAACTTGTAATTACTTTTTGTTAAGGGTTCACTAGTTATTTGGCTTTGTAATAAACCAGAGGAGTTTACACCTGCGTAATTTAAGGCATTTAGAGGTTGGTAAATCTTTTTATGAATAATACTGCTACAAAAATTTATGCAAAAACTTGCAGGACTTGGCAAAAATATTGACAGACAATTCTCACTATGCTATAAATAAATAAAAGCTATGCAAACGATTGCATAAAAAGATACAAACGATTGCAGCTTAGTTGTGTCCCTGATTTTTTTAATGTTTTCTTTAACATATGCGCAGTGTTTTAGAAAAACAAAGCAGGAGCTAAAGTGTAAAGGAAATCTAAAGGAGGCTTTAATATGACTCAGAAAAAAGTGATTAATTGGAAAACAATATTCCCTGCTATCTGTATCCCATTGAACGCAGACTATAGTATTAATGAACCTGAATTAAGAAAATATGTAAATTGGCTAAGTTCTTTTGACGAAATAGGAGGACTTGTATGTAATGGACATACAGGAGAAGTAACCGGGTTAACAAGAGCGGAACGCAAACGTGTTGTGGAAATAGTTGCAGATGAAGTCGGCGACAAGGTAATGGTTATTTCCGGTATTAACTGTGAAAATACAGCTGAATCTATTGAGATGGCAAAAGAAGTTAAGGCTGCCGGTGCTGATGGAATCCTTCTTATGCCGCCTCATATGTGGCTCCGTTTCGGTATGAATCCGAATGCTCCGTTTCGTTATGTTAAAGATGTAGCGGAAGGTGCTGACGTAGATATTATCGTTCATTTGTATCCGGCTACATCTAAGGCGTTCTACCCTGTAGAAACTCTTATAAAGATGGCTAATGAGATTGAACATGTAAAATGTATAAAAATGGGTACGCGTGTAACGGCTATTTATGAACATGATATTAGGGAATTACGTAAAAATTCTCCACAGGTTTCACTTATCACATGTCATGATGAAACTTTGCTGACTTCTATGTTCCCTGGAATGGATGGCGCCCTTATTGGTTTTGCCGGTTGCATACCAGAGCTAATTACGGAAGCATGGAAAGCTATGAAAGCAGGAGACTTTAAGCAAATCCGTTATTATGATGATCGCATTTATCCGATTAGCCAAGCAATTTATGGTGGCGGACAGCCTTCGGGAGAAGCTCATGCTAGAATGAAAGAAGCCTTGGTACAGCGGGGGATTTTCACTTCAGCCTTGATGAAATTGCCTGTTCTACCATTGGGACAAGAAGAAAAAGATTGGGTAGCCAAGGGAGTTGAAGAATGCGGCTGCGGAAGAGTAGATTTAGTTAAATAATTGAAACACAGGATAAATTGCAAAGAGTATTGGTAAACCTAGAGCCTTCTGTTAGAAGATGGCGGGAGGCGTCTATTATTTAAAGCCCCGATTTTTTTTACAAAGAGGTAAAAATTATGAGAGAAAATATTGCTGCGGGTGAAGTTATTCAGTATGAGGATGACGCAATAGAGAGGTTACCTTTATCCAAGCTCATTGGGCGCATAGGTCCGGGACTTATTTTGACAGGTATTGTTATTGGTCCAGGTGCTATTACTACTGCTGCCATGATTGGATCGGGCTATGGATATTCATTGATTTGGCTTATGATTCCGATTGCCTTTATGGGCATTACATTCGTGCTTTCTACTTATAGAATCACGTCTATGACAGGAATGCCTATTATTCATGCTATTCGCTATTTCTATGGTAAGGGCGTTGCTGCCTTTGTTGGTGTAGCTCTTTTTATTGCCTGTTTTTTCTTTACAATAGGAAATATTTCAGGTACAGGTGCAGGCATGAATCTGATCTTTGGCATGAATTGGAAGCTAGGCGCTGTCATAATGATAGTAATACTGATTTACTGTTATTTTTCGAAAGGTGTTTATAGCAAAATAGAAAAAGGAATAACCCTGTGCATTATAGCGATGATTATAGCCTTTTACTATACCCTGATTGGGGTGGGCGGGCCGGATATGGGGCAACTCTTTCAAGGACTCACTCATTGGGGATTTCCTGAAGGCAGCGTACTAACTTCGCTAGGTTTTATCAGCACAAATGCTGCCATAACCACAGGCATTTATGGGACTTATCTAGGAGTAGAAAAAAAATGGAAAAAGGAAGACATGTTCAATGGCATCATGTTTGCTGATTCTATAACTCATATTCTTGGTGTCTGTCTTATTACAGGAGCCATTGTCCTTGTGGGAGCTATCGTACTGCACCCAACGGGACAAGTCTTGAAAGATCCGGCACAAATGGCTGCGATGCTTGTTCCGGCTTTAGGCGGGGTTGCCAGCTTAGTGATGGGTGTAGCTTTATTGGGAGCAGGTTACTCGTCTCTTTTAGGGAATACGCAAAGAGCTATGGTCCTCTTGAATGCGGGGTTTGATAAACCTGTTAACCTAGAGCATAAAAGCATACAATGGGGCTCTATGATTATAATTGCTGTGTGTGCAGTTATTTGCTTTAGCTATAATGGCAGTCCCGTAATGCTTATTTACATTGCTAATGTTCTTACGTCGATAGCTACTCCTGTTGCAGGTTTCTTTGTCTGCTTGTTGCTGTGCAGGAAGGATGTTAATAAAGGTTATCGGCCACCGCGTCTTTTGCAGGTATCAATGGTAATAAGTTATATGTTTTGTTTGTTGCTTACAGGGTTGGCGCTTAGTACTACGCTGCCTAAATTATTTAAAATACTTAGCGCTTCATTCTAAAACTTGTGGCAGGGCGGAATAATTCGTCCTGCTTTTTTGTTTATAAGCATATAATAGACTTAGCCGTAGGGTGAATTGCGTTTGTGTGTTGACCAGTTAGCTAAAAATATGCTATAAATAATTAAAACCATAGCTTGTGTGTGCATAATATTTTGCAAACAGAAATTTGAGCATTCAATGCAACAAAGTTTATTAAAATAGCAAAGAAGGTTAAATATGGCTACTTTAAAAGATGTCGCTAAGTTAGCATGTGTAGATGTTAGTACTGTTTCAAGAGCGCTAAATAACACATCATATGTTCATGCGGATACTAAAGAACGTATCATGAAAGCCGTAGAAAAACTAAGCTACAAACCAAATCTTTTGGCTAAGGGACTACGACAGGGCAAAAGACATACTATAGCGGTTATTTGTCCGACTATTAACATAAGCATTTTTGGAGAAATTACACAAACACTGGAACAAGAGGCACGAAGACTGGGCTATGGAGTTATGGTATGTACGACGGCTAATGAGTCTGCGGCAGAGGAGGCCTGTCTTAATCGTCTGCGGACAGGGTTTGTTGACGGCATAGTCATTGCATCTACAGGAGAAAATCAACATCTTTTGCGAGAGATAGAAAACGACGGTATTTCTATTTTACAGATGGTTAGGAAACAAGATAATACATTAAGCAGTGTTGTCGGCGACTATTATGCCAGTGCCTATGATGGAGTACATTATTTAGTGCAAAAAGGCTGCCGGCATATCGGGTTTATAAATGGATTAATGGAGGTTATTCCTTATCGTGAAAGATACCGTGGTTATAAAAATGCTCTGAAGGAATGCGGCTTAGAAGAATATCTTGTGGAATCTGTGGTACCAAGGGTAAATTATTTTAACGACGGCTATAAGGGGGCTAAAAGCCTTGTAAAGAATGTGGCTAAACTCGATGCTCTTATGGCAGCAAATGATTTACAAGGTATAGGGGCAATAAGGGCGCTTAAAGAATTGCGAATTCCTGTCCCTAAAAAAATAAAAGTAATGAGTCTTACAGGGTTGTCTATTGGAGGAATGCTAGACAATGCTATGACTTCAATGGAAATGCCTTCTAAAGAGATGGGTGTAAGGATTGCTAGACTTATAATAGAAGATATTGAAGCAAGTGCAGAGCATAAACACAATTTACAACATTTGGTTTTTTCTCCGACGCTTATAGAACGCGAAACAACATGATTGTAATTAAGCACTTATGGAAACAGAAAGTTATTATAGAAAATACCAACGGAGGATAGTAAATAGTGGATATATTGGAGGCAATACAAAATAGGCGCAGCATACGTTCTTTCAAAAACCAAGCTGTTCCCAAAGAAATCTTGCAAAAAATATTGCTTATGGGCTCCAAAGCTCCTTCGGGTAAAAATCGTCAGCCTTGGCATTTTCTTATTTTGCAAGATAAGGACAAAGAACAACTTACTGTTTTAATGAACAAAGCAGCATCGGAAAAAGAAAAGCAAGCTGAAAATATTGGCAGCTTGAGGATAAGCAGCAATGCTATTAAAGAGTCAAGCGCTGTATTTTTAGTATACAATTCTTTTTCTAAAGCAGAGCAGGACTATAATCACTATAGACTTTTGATGGATACGCAATCTATAGGAGCCGCTATACAAAATATAATTTTAGCGGCAGAAGCCTTCGGACTGGGAGCTTTATGGATTTGTGATATTTTTCAGTGCCATAAGGAAATTTCTATTTGGTTTAACGAATCAGAAGAATTGGTGGCTGCCGTGGCTGTTGGCTATCCTAACCAAAGTCCAAGTGAAAGACCACGAAAATCCTTAGAGGAATTGGTTGACTGGCGATACTAGGCTAGTGGTTATACTTTAGCTACAATAGTAAAGAGCGTTCTTTGTATAACAATTAAAATAGCTGTCTTAAAATAAGGGCTTTAAGCCCTATTTTAAGACAGCTATTTTTTATAAAAATATATTGTTATTCGATTTTAAAAGTGGTGATTAATCATTTTTTGTGCACAGATTAAAAAACTAGAAATACTATTTAATTCTTTGGGAGTGAGATTTTTCAAGTATAAAAACATGTAATCATCTTTTGCCGCATGGAAAATCTTGTGCTGATGGTAGGCTTTTTCGCCCAGTGGAGTTAAAAATACCTGCACACGCTTAAGATCATTAGGGTCGCTAACCTTTTTTACATAGCCACGAAGTTCCAGTTTTAAAATGTTTTTGGAAATAACTGCACGGGACACGCCAAAATACCGGGCGATTTCAGAAATAAACATTCCAGGAATATCACCCAGTGCTTTAATTAAATGAATTTCTCCTCGAAAGAGGATGATACCTTCGCCAAAATCCATTTTTTTCATTTTGCTGTTGGCAATTGTTTCAATCATGCGGACAAATTGTCCCATTATCTCTTCTTGTTTATCCATATTTTTATTTTAACAGTTATAGGCACCTTATGCAATAAATTTAAAAATAAAACACAGATTGTAAACCTGGTTGACAAACTGGAAAGTGACTGTTAATATTAATAATATAATTAAATAAAAAAGACAGGTGTCCGTAAGGACTTAATGGAGAAGTCCGGTGCAATACCGGTGCGGTCTCGCCACTGTAATGGGGAGCAAACTCAAAAAATACCACTGGAGCAACAATTCCGGGAAGGTTTGAGCAAGCGATGATCCAAAGCCAGGAGAACTGCCTGTCTGTAATCGCCGCTTTGACCTACGAGTGATAGGGAGGGGATTGCCAACTTTATAGTTTGCAATTTACATCTTAAATTACTGTTCGTTTGGAAAAACGGTGCAGTATTTTTTTTGTTTAATTTTTTGGTTGCTTATAATACAAAAAAATTAATTAAGGAGGTTGTATTAATGGATTTTCCTAAGATTGGGCCGGCACGATTTTACCAAATTTTACAACAACAAAAGGAAACACAGGTTTTGCTAGCGGCGTTGCGGTTGGATGTATTTTCCTTTTTGGATCGGCCTATAAATGTAACGGTTTTGAGTGATTTGCTGCATTATGATAATACAAATTTAAACTATTTTCTAAAAGCTCTTGTTTCTATTGGCATTCTACAAAAACAAGGGGAGTTATTTAGTAACACAGAAGAGGGCAAATTGTATTTGTCGAAAAATAGTGAGTTGTATTTAGGCGAGTATTTTTTGTTTTGGGATAAAAAGACCAGCTTAAATAATTTGGAAGAGCTGGTTGTGAAGGGCCCTCAGGCTGCTGGTAATGAAGTACAACCCCATGGGTTCTATGATTTTCATGAATTGGCAAGACTTACAGCAGTTGAGATACGAACGGGTAGAGCACAGTCTTTTTTGCAATCTGCCGGTAAAATATTACAGGAAACTAGTGGTGAAGGATTAAAACTGCTTGATTTAGGCGGTGGCTCAGGCCTTATGGCCATCGAATTTGCCAAACAATATCCTTTGGCTAGGGCTGTTATTTTTGAACATCCAGCGGTAGTTGATATTCCTTTGAGCCAGATTGCCGCTGAAAATTTAGGAACACGTGTTAGCGTTATAGCAGGAGATTTTACTAAGGATGACATAGGAGCAGGATATACTATTGTTGTTGCTTCTGGGATTTTAGATTTTGCGGGGAACAAGTTAGAGGATTTAATAAAACGTATCCATAATGCTTGCAAGGTGGGTGCATATTTATACCTTGTCAGTCATGAGGTTTCCGATGATTTAACTTCTCCTAAAGAAGCTGTTATTGGTTGGCTCTCTAGCCATTTGGCCGGGTTGGATATATTGATGCCTAAAAATCGTATAAAAAGAGCATTGCAAAGCGGGGGATTTCAACCTTTGCAACAAAGTGAGCAAGCAGGAGTTATCGCTAGACTGCAAGGTGAGTGGTACAAACGCATTGAATAAATATTGGGGGAAACTAAAATGAAGAAAAAAGCATTTTTAAGTTTGATACCGGTGTTAGGCTTAAGTTTTTGTCTGCCTGTATGGGCAGGGGAGCCAGAGTTTACACTGGAAGAAATGGTAGTTACAGCCACCAAAACATCTTTGTCAACTAAAAAAGTTGCTAGCGATGTTTCTGTTATTACCAAGGAAGATATTAAGGAACGTAATGCTCATTATTTAAAAGAAATTATAGATTCGCTGCCAGGGGTGGCTGTTAATAGGAGTGGCAATAGGCGTTCTGCCAGTATTAGAGGATTTGAGTCGCGCTATGTTGTTATTTTGATTGATGGTCAACGTTTCCCATCTGAACCTGATGCAACTTATGAATTAGACAGAATTTCACTTGACAACGTAGAAAGAATTGAAGTAGTTCGTGGTAGTGGGAGTGCCTTATATGGTGCAGACGCATTAGGCGGGGTTATTAATATTATTACAAAGAGACCCGGTACATCTAAAACTACACTATATACAGAAGGTTCTTTGCTGGGAGCAACCGGCGATAGTAATCATAGCTATGGCGTTAATTTCGATTCAGGACTTCAAGGCAAAACAAGTTTTACCTTGTCAGCAGGTCAAAGTAAAAATGACGTTTTTTATAAAGAAAATGGTACTACATTTTTCCCCTTTGGTACTCGTACTCATCTTGATGCTAATTTGGAGTATCGACCTAATGATGAAGAAACATGGAAAATGGGTGGCTCTTATTTAAAGGAAAAAACTAACGAGTACGGAACCTTGCAAGGAATGGGAGGGTACACCATTCTTACCGATTTAATAGAGGACAATCAAAGACAAAGATATAATTTGAGCTATCAAAAGCATAAAGGCGAAAAGGAATTGTTTATTAATGGGTATCATTCAATTTGGGAAAAATACAACGATACGATAAACCGTTTGACTGGGTTGTACACGAATAATATATTTGGCTATACCACGCTTTCAGGTCTTGAAGTGCGGCAAAGTCAGAAAAGTGGCGAAAATCATAGAATAACTTGGGGCGGAGAATATCGTCATGAATTGTATCGTGGAACAGGAATAAAAAGCGGTAATGGTACTTTTACTAAAATATTACATGGTACTGCTTATACTGGGTCAGATGTTGATTCTGATTACGGTGCTTTGTACGCACAAGATGAGTGGAGTTTGTCTCCAAAACTCCTTGTAGTGTCATCATTGCGTTGGGATGAAAGTAACAGATTTGAGAGTAATCTTAGTCCCAAAATAGGGGCGACTTATGAGCTAAATGATCACTTACGGTTCAAATTAAACGCAGGGAGTGGGTTTCGCGTTCCCTCTCCAAATCAATTGTACTTAAATCTTAATGTACTCCGTAACGGTGCTTTAGTGAATTTATTAGGAAATGATAAACTACAGCCGGAAAAATCTTTTTTCTATGATGTT
>Ga0183100_1000463_pt2 | contig 14254 bp, 18 predicted proteins | sample Biomet2_FD_127789 | JGI IMG/M metagenome (GOLD analysis project Ga0183100, IMG submission 127789) | Microbial communities from bioreactor (seeded with anoxic lake sediment) at LBNL, California, USA - Biofuel metagenome 2 | ecosystem: Engineered > Bioreactor > Anaerobic > Unclassified ...
GGCTGGAGGACGGCTGGTGGGACGGAGTTCAGAAAATCGGTGATGGCCTGGGCCAGCTCTGGGACAAGGCGCCTGACGGCATCGGCCAAGCTGTGTCCGAAGGAGCCCAGGGCGCGGGGGAAGCATTGAGCAAAACGGCCGACGCATTCGCCACCAACGACGATTTGCAGAAATACACAGGTATCGCTCTCGGCGCAGGGGCGCTGCCCATCGCCGTGGCGGGTGGCCTTGAGGCCGGGCCGATTATCGCCACGACCGTGGCGCGCAATCCGGAGAAGGTCGAAAAGGCCTATGATTTCCTCACCGGCGCTTTTGTGCCGGGGCCGCCGTCCATGACAACTGCTGGAAAATGGGGTGGAGCCGCAGGGTATAGCTTTGACAAAATTATGGAAGAAGTGAGGGCGAGGCGATGAAGCAGGTGCCCGTTTTGGAAATCGCAATGGGTTTAACGTTTGCCTTCATGGGTTGGACAGGTGTTCATGACGGTGAGATGTACCGCTGGGGAGTTGCCATCATGTACCCCAGGATATTCGGGTGGTTGCTCATCGTGATTGGCGTGGCCATCCCTGTTGAGGTGTACATTAGGCGGTCAAGACAAAGTAAGGACAAATAGAGATCCGTATTTGTTTAAACCAGCCCCGGCTCGGCGCTGTCACCGGGCCGGGGCTTCATTTTGGGGGACGACGACGCGGACAGCGGCCGCTTCACGGCGCTTGACCCCTTGGGCGCAAAGGGCGGCGACAACGACTGGTATGGCTACTGTGTCGATGATCCGGTCAACCGGGTGGACGCGTGGAGGCTGGAGGACGGCTGGTGGGACGGAGTTCAGAAAATCGGTGATGGCCTGGGCCAGCTCTGGGACAAGGCGCCTGACGGCATCGGCCAAGCTGTGTCCGAAGGAGCCCAGGGCGCGGGGGAAGCATTGAGCAAAACGGCCGACGCATTCGCCACCAACGACGATTTGCAGAAATACACAGGTATCGCTCTCGGCGCAGGGGCGCTGCCCATCGCCGTGGCGGGTGGCCTTGAGGCCGGGCCGATTATCGCCACGACCGTGGCGCGCAATCCGGAGAAGGTCGAAAAGGCCTATGATTTCCTCACCGGCGCGTTTGACTCAAGCCTCCCGCCTACGACATGGGCTGGGGTAAAAGGCTATGCCGCTAACGAGGCATATAATTGGAGTAAGCAATGAGAGTAAAGTTGTCGGAAATTTACTTCGGGCAAATGTTTGCCGTCTTAGGAGCATTGCAAATAGGCGCGGGCAAAGCCTCTGTCCGTGGTTTTCCCGCACCACTATGGACAGCATACGTCCTGCTGGCCGCCGGGATAGCCATCCCACTGCTCGCCTGGTACTTGCGCAGGCCCGGGCAGCCCCCTGAGATCGACAAGCAATGACGCGGCGAGGCGGCCTTGATACTCTCAAGGTCGCCTTGCATTTTCCAATACGCACTCGACCCCATGGGCGCAGCGGGCGCCGACAGCCACTGAAGGACGGCGACCCGCACGCGGACGGCCGTGCGGTGGATCTGAGCCGGATCAACGGCGTGGCGGTGAAGGATCTGGGTAGCGCTCCCGGACCGGTGGGCGAGAAGGCCCGGCGCGCCGCCGCCAACCTTGAGGAGAGGCTCAAAAACAACCCCAACGTGAATCAGATCATCGGACCAAGCGGCGGGTGGAACAGAGATGACAGGGGCAAATGGGACGAATTTCGGAATACTCCTCAGAGCAGAAAGTTGCTTCAGGACCACCAGGACCACTATCACATCAACGTGTACAGATAGGGAGGTGCCCCATGGTGCGCATGGCGTCACTGCTCGTTTTGCTGCTCTGCCTTGCGACGCCGGCGCTAGCGCAGTGGACGCCGCCCTTCGTCATGGACGATCCGGAGGCCCGGCGCATCGCCGCCGGCGCAACGCAGGAAGCGAAAATTCTCGGGCCATACTGCGCAATGGTGACCATCTTCTCCACCCGTGAAACGGGCGGATGGCGCCTATACGTCGGCCTGGTGGACGACATCTACGACCGGAACTCCCGCGTGCGCATGTGGCGGGGACCGAGGGCAGGCACATGGTCGGGACTTTCCCCGGTGCCGGGCTACGTGCCGCAGGTGTCCGCGCCGAACCCCGCTCGCTACAGGGTCACACGCGGGGTGCAGTTTGCGGATGGCAGGCGGTACACTTCGCTTATGGAGATCGACCTGGAATCGAATCCACCCCGGGTGCATCTGGTGGGGGGGGCGACAAGCGTTCCCGACATCCCGGATTTCTCGCCCCTTGAGGAGATTACGCCGCTCAGCGAGTCCATGAGGATGCTGCCGAGGCTCACCAAGGCCAAATACTTCGTTCGGGGGGGCATGCGCCTGTCCGCATACGACATCCTTCTCGGCGATATTGACCCGGGTCCGAAACGCCCGCCAGAAACCCAGGAATGGCAAAGCACCATGTCGTCGTTTCTGCTGCTCGTCAGCCCGGAGACTCGGCCGGAAAAGGCGGTGGCCTATTTTCTGCCCATGCGCGCGGACGGCTGGCAACTGCGGCGGCAGCTTCCCGCTTCCCCGCGCTACCACGACCGTTTCATCCTCGAGATGTTCGCCGGGTACCTCTACCCCGGCGAGCAGGGAGGGTTGGTAAGGTACTACTCGCGCAACCGGGTGACTGCCGGCATGGACGGCATGTCCGTCACCACGCTGGATACCGGGTATCTGTACGAAGTAGGCTCCGAGAGGTTTGAAAAGGACAGGTCTGCAGCAACTCCGAAGAAGACGCGTTGAATATATGAGCACCAGGACCACTACCACATCAACGTGTTCCGCAAATGAGTCGAAGGGGCGGGCAATGCCTCGAACTCTGGCGCTCTGTCTTCTCCTGATGCTCTTTGCACGTCCGGGGCTGGCCCAAGAGCGACAGGAGCAGCCGTTCTCCCTGATCGATCCGCTCGCCATCCATATCGCCTGCACGGGCACCCTCGAAACGGGGATGCTCGGCCCCTACGAGGCCCAGGTGAGCATCTTCTCCGTGCCGGAGCCGGGCGGCGTCGGAGAACGCCTGCATGTGGGCCTGGTGGATGACACCGTCGACCGCCGCTCAGCCGCACATCTGTGGAAGGGCCCTGTTGCTGCGGGCTGGGCGATGCTTGGACCCGTTCCGGGCTACAAACCGGACGTGACGGCGCCGAACCCGGCGCGTTACCGTGTTCAGCGTAAACGGCCATGCCGGGCGGGCGCATGCAGGTTGAGCTCATGGAGATCGACCTGGCAACCCGGCCGGCCCAGTTGAAGAAAGTCGACTCTGCGCCAGGGCAAGCGAAGCATGGGGAGGAGCGGTCTCTGGACGAGCTGCCCATGAACGAATCGCTTCGCCTCATCACCCGTCTGGACAGGCAGAAGACATTCCGCCTTGGTGGCTTGACCGTGCGCTCTTATAAGATGGTGCAAGGCGTCATCGCCCCCCCACCAAACGCCCTGTAATCCTCAAGCCCTGGAACATCGTGCTTGAACCCCACCTCCTGGCCGTGTCCTCCTCGATGGAATCTACGGCGCGCGAGGCGGTGTATTTTCTCCCCATGCGGCCATCGGGCTGGAAAGTTCGGCAGCAACTGCCGCCAACCGCTTCGGGAAAGCGCAAGCATCGCATCGCGCTGGAGATGTTCGCTGATTACCTCGTGCCCGGCGACCAATGCGGACTGCTGCAACGCTCCGCACGTCATGTCGTCTCCGTGGGCGTTGACGGACTGTCCGTCACGACGGAGGAAACGGGATACCTCTATGATGTGGCGACGGAACGCTGGAACCGGGAGCCTCTTGGCAAGAGGTTTTGACCGGTCTCAACCGGGTGTTTCAATTCTCCTCTTGACCGGGGAGCGGGGGCGTGCGCCCTTGTGTCCCGCCGACGTTCTGCCCGAAACATGCTCCGCAGGCCAAGGGGCATCCGCCCCTTGGAACCCGGGTGTGTCAACCTTTCGCGGGTTCCAGGTTGGCACGCCCCTGGCCCTTGCTACAACCGATGGTCATTTTGTACAGACGATGCAATACGACAGCTTCGGCAACCCCCTTCGGAGGCTTCAAGGGCCTGTGCGCCTGCCCTTGGGCTTCGCGGGCGGGCTCTTTGACGGGGACACCGGCCCTTCCCAATTATAGGGCGCGCTTCGTGTGGAGAGATTACGACGCCGACACCGGGCGCTTCACGGCGCTTGACCCCATGGGCGCGAAGGGCGGCGACAACGACTGGTATGGCTACTGCGTTGATGACCCGGTCAACCGGGTGGACGTGTGGGGGCTGGAGGATTCGTGGTGGGACGGCTCTGGGGGCAAGATTGTCAAAAGCGGGTTGATCGGGGCTGGCACAGGCGCATATTCAGGTTTCCAGTGGGGAACGCCTCTCGGCGTACCTTGGGCTGGTGCGGCAGCTGGTGCAGTCATTGGTTCAGGTACCGGTGTGCTGAAACAGACGATTTTGGAGTATCCCCCAGTCGGGGAGCGGCTTGAGGATCTGAAAGAACAGGCCCAGCAGAAAGCGACAGAAATATGGAACGAAATCCCGGAGTCAACCAGAAATACATTGGATTCTATGCGGTCGCTGGAAGACTATTCCACGGAATAGCCAGCGCCTACGCATGAGGTGGCAATGAAGCGTGTCTGTGTTCGGTGTGGCAGCGAAATGCCATTTTTCAGCACGAAAGAGGTTGTCAGGCTGACGGGGCGTTTCGCCTGGGCCAGTGTCATCGTGTTTGTGGTCTCGCTCTTCTTCTCTGGCAACCTCTGGTTTGTAATTCTTGCGACACTCGTCGCGGTCGCCTGGGCTGAGCGCAGATATCACGTGAAAGGCACCAATCTGTGCCAGAAGTGTTGCGAGCAGGAACACGTTAACAATAGCTCGAATTCAGCGACAAAGCAGTGAATGACCATCACTGGTCGCTGTCTTCAGAAAAGCGCCGCGCTGACGCCCTGCCGTAGTTGTCCGCGCCCCTACTCGCTTTTTGGGAACATCCCACTGCCCAGATGAAGGGGCTTGCCTCCGCAAAGGCAAGCCCCTTCATCTTTCCCGTGTCGATTCCTCACGCCACCTGAACCGGCCTGACACGATCAACCAGCCGCAACGGTGCCTCCTGTGCGGTTCCGAGCCTCGGCAGCAGCGCGGCCGCCTTTTCCGTCTCCGAGGAGTGGGGCACGTCGTCGTTTTTTATGATCATGCGCACACTGGTGCCGGCCAAGTGGGCGATTGCGGAAATCTCCACCTGCTTGTCGAGCATCGTCGTGATCCAAAGGTGCCGGATGTCATACGGGCAACGTCATACGCGAGCCCGCGCACGGCGGCGTTGCTGACGGGCGTTTCCGACAGGTTGCGAGAGGGACCGGCAGATAGCGAGAGGATCAGGCAAAAAACAGGCAGGATTGTATCTACTCCTGCGGAAAACCCTGCCCTATAAAATCATACACGAAACAGACTCCGCTTGCGCACCACGCGCCGGAGAGTCGGGAAGCGTTCGGCGGCTTTTGAAAAAGCCTGCCGCAAACGGTTTCAGCACAAGGGGATGTGCGATGGACAAAGACATGACGCGCCGCGGATTTTTGAAGACCGGCGCAATGGCGCTCGGCGCTGTTGCCGCCTATGAGCTGGCGAGCATGGGGAACGCGCTTGCCGCGCCACAGGAAAATGCGCCGGAAAAAGGGGCAGCCATAACGGATGCCAAAACCGGCGACAAGGCCAAGGTCTACTTCACCAAGGACATCAGCGCCGCCGGGTTGCTCAAGGTTTACGCCAAGGTCAACCAGGGCATGACGGGCAAGATCGGCATCAAGCTGCACACCGGCGAACCACACGGCCCGAATATCCTGCCCATAGCACTCATCAAGGCCCTGCAAGCCACCATACCGCAGAGCGCCATCGTGGAATGCAACGTGCTCTACCCCAGCCCCCGGCAACACACCGAAACCCACCGCGAGGTCATCAAGACCAATGGCTTCGACTTTTGCCCGGTGGACATCATGGACGCCGACGGGGACGCGATGCTGCCCATCCCCGGCATGCGCGAGTTCTTGGACAAGTGGGGCGGCTTCGGCGTGAAGGATCGTCCGTACACGCCAGGCGTCCACCTGACGGAAATCGCCGTGGGCAAACACCTGCTGCGCTACGACTCCCTGCTCGTGTACACGCATTTCAAGGGCCATGCCATGGGCGGCTTCGGCGGTTCACTCAAAAACATCGGCATCGGCGTCGCGTCCGGGCAGGTGGGCAAGCGGCAGGTTCACGGCGATGGCTGGATCGGCGGACCGCTCTTTCTAGAACGCATGGTGGAATCGGGCAAGGGCATCGCCTCGCACTTCGGGCAGCGCATCACCTATGTCAATGTCATGAAAAACCTTTCCGTGGACTGCGACTGCGACGCCCACGGCCAGCCGCCAGCCATGGCCGACATCGGCATTCTGGCCTCCACCGACATTCTGGCCGTGGACAAGGCCTGCGTGGACCTGGTGTACGCCCAGCCGGGGAGCAGGAAGCGCGCCCTGCTGGAGCGCATCGAGTCGCGCAGCGGCCTGCGCCAGCTGGAGTACATGAAGACACTGGGCATGGGCAGCGACCAATACGATCTGATCACCGTTTAGACTGTTTGGAGGCGCTATGGCCGTTCCTGTTTATTATGCTGATTTATCGGTTAAAAATCCGGCCGACAACCGTTTGGCCAAGATCCGCCGCCTGTGCGAGGCCGTTGGCCTGGCGGACGCGGTGAAGCCGCTGCGCAAGGGCGGCGGCGACGAGGTCGTGGCCATCAAGCTGCACATGGGCGAGATGGGCAACGACACTTATCTGCACCCCACCTTCGCCCGGCAAGTGGTGGACTGCGTCAAGGCCGCAGGCGCGCGGCCCTTTCTCACCGATACCTGCACGCTCTACAAGTCCGCCCGGCACAACGCCGTGGACCACCTGGAGACCGCCTACCGCCATGGCTTCACTCCCTATGTGGTGGATGCCCCGGTGATCATCGCCGACGGCGTGACCAGCAAGTGCTATGAGGAAGTGCCGGTGAACCTGAAGCACTTCGCCACGGTCAAAATTGCCGAGGCCTTCCGCAGCGCGGGGGCCATGGTGGTGCTCTCGCACTTCAAGGGGCACATGATGGGCGGCTTCGGCGGGGCGCTGAAGAACCTCGCCATGGGCTGCGCGCCGCAGGCCGGCAAGATTGACCAGCACGGCCGCAACGTGACCATTTATCCCGGCTGCGTGGGCTGCGGCGAGTGCGCCAAGCATTGCCCGCAGAACGCCCTATCCCTCACCAAGCCGCAGAAGGATTCTGACGGGAAAAAGAAGGGCCGCAAGGCCGTTGTCGACAAGGACCTCTGCATCGGCTGCTACGAGTGCGTCAGCGTGTGCCCGCAGAAGGCCATCGGCATCAGCGCGCCCGGCGAGTACGGCGACTTCGTGGAGCGCATGATGGAGTATGCATACGGCGCGGTGCAGGGGTTGCCAGGCCGCGTGGTGTACCTGAACTTTCTGATGCACGTGACCACCCAGTGCGATTGCGCGGGCTGGTCCGAACCGGCGCAGGTGCCCGATCTAGGCATCCTGGCCTCCACCGATCCCGTGGCCATAGACACGGCGAGCTTCGACCTGGTGAACGCCGCGCCGAGCATCATCCACCTGGGCGAAAACGCGCTGCACACCCACGGCTACGACAAGTTCGCCGCCCACCGGCCGGAAACGCGCGGCAGGCATCAAATAGACTACGCCGAGGCCATCGGCCTGGGCACAACCAAGTACGAGATCATCAAGGTCTAGCCGCCCGGCCTTTTCCGCATGTTCCCTCCCCCCCGCACGGCGGCGTCCCGGTCCACCGGCTTTGTCGGATGGATTGTTTTCGCCGGGGCGCCGCCCGCTCAAAACGAACAAGAGGCCACATGAATCACGGTATTCTTTTCGATCATGCCCGCACCGCGCGCATCGGCCTGCCGGAGGCGGTGTTCTGCGAGGGCAAATCCTTCGAGGCGCTCGCGGAGCTGCTCGGCCAGTTCGGCCAGGGCTCCGGGCATCCCGTTCTGTTCACCCGGCTGGCGGAGCATGTCATCGCCAAAATGCCCGCAGAACTCCGCAGCGGCTACGATTACCATCCGCTTTCGCGCACGGCCTTTGGCGAGGCGCTGGCCCCCAAGGCCAAGGGCCGGGTGGCGGTCGTCTCCGCGGGCACTGCCGACGGTTTTGTGACCTGGGAGGCGGCGCGCACGCTGGCCTACATGGGCATCACGCATCAGGTCTTCGAGGACTGCGGCGTGGCCGGGTTGTGGCGCTTGGCCGAGCGTTTGGAGGAAATCAACGGCTTCGACGCCGTCATCGTGGTGGCCGGGCTGGACGCGGCGCTGGCCAGCGTCATGGGCGGGCTGACGCCCAAACCAATCTTCGGCGTGCCCACCTCCGTGGGCTACGGCGTGGCCAAGGGCGGCAACGCGGCGCTGTGCAGCATGCTGTCCAGCTGCGCGCCGGGCGTGGCCGTCATGAACATCGACAACGGCTACGGCGCGGCCTGCGCCGCCGCAAGGATAGTGAACGCATTATGAGCAACGCCGCCGCCGAACATTCCGCCGAACATTCCGCCGAACATTCCGCCGGGCATCCGCCCGTTGGGCATTCGCCCGTTGGGCATTCCGAACACTCGCCCGAAGTCCACAACGGCCACGCGCACGAGGACAACCACGAGCAGGCGCATGAACACGGGCAAAGGTTCCATCATCACGGCCATGAGCGGCAGCGCGCCCCCGACGCGGGGACCGTGCTGACCATCCGCGCCAACTCCGGCCTGTCCGGCGACATCATGCTCGCCGGGCTGCTGCGCATGGCGGAAATCGGCGAGGCGGAAATGCCTGCGCTGCTTGCGGCCATCATGCCCGAACTGGCGGGCGCCGTGAGTTTGGTGCGCAAGCAGGTGAACCACATCGGCGGCTGGCATGCGCTGGTCAACCTGCCGCACCAGCACGAGCACCGCGCCCTGGCCGACATCACCGCGCTCATAACCGCCTGCGGCATGGACGAAACGTCCAAACGGCTCGCCACAGGGACCTTCACCCTGCTGGCCCGGGCCGAGGCCGCCGTGCACGAGAAAAAGCCCGAGGACGTGCACTTCCACGAGGTGGGCGCGCTCGATAGTATTCTGGACATCTGCATGGCCTGCGCGCTGTTCGCCAAACTCGCGCCGTCACGCTTCGTGGTCAGCCCGCTGCCCTTGGCCGACGGTTGCGTGACCTGCGCCCACGGGGTCATTCCGGTGCCCGCCCCGGCGGTGCTGGAGCTGTTGGACGGCATTCCGGTGCGGCCCTTCGCAGGCACCGGCGAAACCGTGACGCCCACGGCCATCGCGCTTTTGCGCGCCCTTGGCGCGGAGTTCGGCCCCTGGCCGTCGATGCGGGTGGAGAGACGGGCGCTGGTCTACGGAACCAAGGTCTTTGCGGACGCGCCCAACGGGGCCATATTTGCGTATGGAGCCTGCGGCCCGGAACATTCGGCCTGATCAATCGCACAACGCGGAAGCGCAGGCATGACACGGTTTGCGGCAAGGCCTCGCGCCTTGCCCCGCCCGCCGGACGCACACAGGACGGCCGCCGGGCGGCCGCTTGCGCCATCCAGGGCGAATGTTCCGTGATGTGAGGCAACCGGCGAGGTGGAGTTTTTGTCTCTGTGTGAGAAGCCCGCGATCGGACTTCGCGCCGTTCCGTCCATGGGCCAAGGGCTTTTTGACCGGCGGCGGCGGCAAGGCCGCAACCTTCCGCAACGACGACCGCAGCAGCATCGCGCCACGTTCCACGCCGGTGAGTTTCAAGGCCAAGCAGGCGTCGGCCGCTCTCATCAAAGAGGTTGCAGCGAGCAAGCAGGCTCGCCCCCAAAAAAGTGCGCTGGCCCGGGTGATGGCCCCAATGCTAGGGTAGGAGCGCTTGCCGCGCCCATTTTCGGCCCCACCAAGCTGGCGCGCATGAAGGAGAATCTTGGCGCGGCGGCGGGCAGCCACGCTGCGGACGCCGCGTCACGGCTCCCGCACTTCTGGGATATTGGTCCGGCGGTGCAGGGAAGGCAGTTTCAACACCTTGGAATACCGTGCGCACGCGGCGGCAGATGGAATCTGGGCAGGCCGCGGGCCGGCGCATGGGGCCAAGGCGGCGATGCGGACGGACTACTGCCCGGACAATCCGCGCATCAGGGCGATTTCCCGCGCGTAACCGGGCAGTTCGTTGGGGGTCTCCAGCACAAAGGGCAGGTGACGCAGGCGCGGGTGCTGGACCACGCGGGCCAGGGCCTCCAGGCCGATATGCCCCTCGCCCAGGCGCGCGTGCCGGTCTTTCTTGCTGCCGCAAGGATTCAGGCTGTCGTTGAGGTGAACGGCCCGCAAGCGCTCCAGGCCGATGACCGCGTCGAACTCCGCGAGCACGCCGTCCAGATCGCCCGCGATGTCGTACCCGGCGTCGAAGACGTGGCAGGTGTCCAGACACACGCCCAGCCGCTCCGGCCGGGCGGCGGCGGCGATGATGGCCCGCAATTCGGAAAATTTCCCGCCCACCTCGCTGCCCTTGCCCGCCATGGTCTCCAACAAAACCACCGTGCCGCGGTCCTCGGAAATGGCCTCGTCCAGCGCCGCCGCGATGGACGCGATGCCCGCCGCCATTCCCTGTCCCACGTGGCTGCCGGGATGCAGGTTGTACAGCGTGCCATCCGGCAGGGCGGCCACCCGGTCAAGGTCGTCGCGCAGGGTCTGGATGGCGAAGCGCCGGGTATCCGGGTTGGCGGCGCAGAGGTTGAGCGTGTAGGACGCGTGGGCCACAAGGGGTCCCAGCCCGTGCTCGCGCGCAAGGACGGCGTAGGCGGCCATGTCCGCCGGGTCCTGTTTTTTGGCCTGGCCGCCGCGCGGATTGCGCGTGAAGAACTGGAACGTGCCCGCGCCGATTTCAACCGCCGTGCGGCCCATGTTCACAAACCCCTTGGCGGATGAGAGATGGCAGCCGATGTTCAGCATCAACGCTCCGATGATTGCGGTTGCGGGCGGCTCGCCGCCGCCCGGAGGCCAGAATGTCCGAGTCTGTGGCCTAGATGAGGGTTCCCTGGCGCGTCCCGCCGGGGCGGGCGGACGACGACGCGCCTGCGCCAGGGGCCGGGGAATCCGGCCAGCCCGTGAGCAACGGGCTTTGCGGATCGTGCGCGGCGCGGTTCGCCGCCGCCCGGAGGGCATCGCTTGTGGCGTAGCAGTACGCGCAGCCGTGGACGCAGGTGTCGTACTGGCCGATATCCGCGCTTTTGGCGCAGCGGCAGCTGGGGCGTTGGCCCTTGTCGCGGCCGACCGGCGCGGCGGCGCCAAACAGTTGCGCCAGCAGCTCGCCGTCCACGCAGGCGCCGGGGGCGATGCCGACGGCCGACAAGTCCTCCCCGCAGGCGCAGGAGCGCATGGCTATGCCGTTGGCCTTGGCAATTTCCGCAAGCCGCGCAGCAAGCGCGCGCAACCGCACCGGGTCGCGGTCGACCACGCCCAGCCCCGGCGCGCGTGCCAGGTTGCGCACGGACTTGCGATACATTTCCACGAAGCTGATGGTGACCTGCGCGGTTTTCCCGGCAAGCGCGGCGGCCAGCTCGCCGAAACTGCGCAGGTGCGCGCCCTCGTCCACAAGATCGCAAAGCAGCAGAGGATCATAGCGCCAGAGCACCCGTTGCGGCCCTATGCGCGCGGAAAGCGCGGCGAGGGCGGCCAGCGCCGCGTGCGTGGGCGGGGCGGCGGGCTCCAGCTCGCGCGGGTAGCCGGTGATGGTGTACTGGAACACACACGGCAAACCGCGAGACTCCAGCTCCGGCAAGTGCGGCAGCAGCGGCCCGGCGTTGCGCGTCCAAAAAACGATGGCGGACACGGCGGCGGGCGTCAGCTCCACGCGTCGCACCTGGCGCGCGTTGAACGGGTTGCGCACAAGGACAAAGCCGGCGCGCACGCGGTTCATGAACCATTCGGCATAAAAGGCCGGAATGTCGGTGCGGCGGCTGGCGCTAACGATCATGTGCATCCCTCCGGCGCGTTCATAACCGGATTGAACCAGCGGCGGCGCGCGGCGTCAAGCCCCATACGTGGGCGCGCGGCAGGGAACCTGCCCGAAACAGGCGACAAAGCCGGACGTGGGCAAAAGACAAACGCCGCGCACGGCAACCGGCGGCGACTTGTGGCCACAACAGCCATCCGTCTTGATAAATCTTTACATCCAGGCACATGGCCGATACACACTACGAATGCGGTATAGCAGAATTAATTGGCGCGCCCGCGTCGGCCTGCTGTTTTTTTTCGCGGCGTTGCCCATAGTTGCGGTTCAGGCCCGGCCATGCGTGGCGGCGGAGTTGAAGCACGCCGCTCTTGTGCTTCAATGGCAGCCCCAGGCCCAATTTGCGGGATTTTATGTGGCCCAGGCAAAAGGATTCTACCGCGAGGCGGGGGTGGACATGACCCTCATCCCCGGCGGGCAGGACGTTGTGCCCTCGCGCCTGCTGGCCGACGGCCGCGCCCAGTTCGCCACCATGTTTCTGGCCACGGGCCTGGAGCGACGGGCGGGCAACGGGAGAGACGGCAAGGAGAAACCCCTGCCCGTGGCGCATCTGGCCCAACTGGTGCAACGCTCGGCCCTTATGTTGGTGGTCCGCGCCAATTCCGGCATAAACTCCCCGCGCGACCTGGACGGCAAGCGCGTGGGCCTGTGGGACAACGAATTCGGGCTGCAACCGCGCGCCCTGTTCGAACGCCTCGGCATCCATCCGCGCATCATCCCGCAGTCAAGCACGCTCACCCTGTTTCTGCTCGGCGGCGTCGATGCGGCTTCGGCCATGTGGTACAACGAATACCACACGCTGCTTGCTTCCGGTCTGGACCGCAAGGATCTGCGGGTGTTTTTCTACCGCGATCTCGACCTGAATTTCCCGGAGGACGGCATATACACTTTGGACAAAACCCTGGCGAGCGACCCCTCCCTGTGCCGCGCCGTGGTCGATGCCTCGCTGCGCGGCTGGGAGTATGCCTTCGCCCACCCGGAAGAGGCTCTGGACATTGTGCTGGCGCAAATGCGCGCGGCGCATGTGCCCGTGAGCCGGGCGCACCAGCGCTTCATGCTTGCCCGCATGCGCGACGTGATGCTGCCGCAAACCCCCGGTGATCCGCCCCTTGGCACACTGGCCCGCACGGACTATGAGCTCATGGTGCGCAATCTGGCCCACCTGGGGCTCATCAAAAACGCGCCGTCCTTTGAAAGCTTTTCCCGCGGAGGGGCTTTGCCACCCTCGCCAACCATGTTGGGAGGTGCCAAATGAGACGTGGACTGGCTTTTCGCCTTTCAACCCTGGTGCTTACAGCCACGGGACTGGTGCTTGTGGCCGTGGTGGCCACAAGCTACGTCATTGCGCGGGAGGCGCTGCTGCAAAACGCCGAGGCCAACGCGAAAACGCTGTCCCAGGCGCTGGTGAGCCGCATTGAGTCCGTGCTGGCGCCCATTCCCGGTTTGGCGCGTGGCGTGGCCTACGACCTGGAGGACAACGCCCTCTCCGACGAGGGCATTGAGCGGCGGCAGCGGCGCATTCTGGCCGACAACGACGCCGTGTTCGGCATGGCTGTGGCTTACGAGCCCTTCGCCCATCAGGCGGATCAGCGCTACTTCGCGCCCTATGTGTGCCGCACGCCCATGGGAGTCAAAAAGGTGAACCTCGGCGGCGAGGACTACCGCTACCACGGAATGGATTGGTACCAGGTTCCCCGAGAGCTGGACCGGACCGTATGGAGCGAGCCGTACTTCGACCAGGGCGGCGGCAACATCCTCATGTCCACCTGCTCCATGCCCTTCCACCGCGTGGTGGAGGGCAAACGCGTCGTTGACGGCGTGGTTACGGCGGATGTTTCGCTGGAATGGCTGAAACGGCTGGTGGCGGGAACCTCCGTGCTCGATACGGGCTATGCCTTCCTCATCAGCAAGACAGGCACCTACGTGACGCACCCCGCGCCCGGCGTGGCCTTCAACGAAACCATCTTCAGCCGGGCCGAGGAGCATGGCAGCAAGGAGCTTCGGCGCATCGGCCAGGACATGATCCACGGCGGCTCGCACTTTGTGCCGCTCACCAGCCTGCATACGGGCAAGCAGGGCTTTCTTGTGTACGCGCCCCTGCCCAGCACGGGCTGGTCGCTGGGCGTGTTCTACCCGCGCGACGAGCTGCTGGCCGACGTGCACCGCCAAGCCATGGTCAGCGCGGCTCTCGGCGGGGGCGGCTTTTTG
>Ga0183100_1001171_pt1 | contig 14194 bp, 15 predicted proteins | sample Biomet2_FD_127789 | JGI IMG/M metagenome (GOLD analysis project Ga0183100, IMG submission 127789) | Microbial communities from bioreactor (seeded with anoxic lake sediment) at LBNL, California, USA - Biofuel metagenome 2 | ecosystem: Engineered > Bioreactor > Anaerobic > Unclassified ...
CATGGAAGACAAACCGTTTATGTTCGAAAGTATGATGCAATATTACGAGTGGGATATCCAGAAATTCTCCGGCCCCCTTATTGAGGGGTCCGGGGGCATCATGCCCCCGGCGGGTCCAAGGGCAGCGCCCTGGCCGCCGGAGGCCCCAGCGTCTTCCTAACAGGTACAGGCCGGCTTGGCGGATTCCTCGCGAAACGGCGACATCCGGCGCAACGTGTCGATGATGCCCGGCAGTTTGTCGAGCACCAGATCGATATCCGCGTCGGTGGTATAGCGCGAAAGGCTAAACCGGATGGAACCATGGGCAAAGGTGAACGGCACGCCCATGGCCCGCAACACGTGGGATGGCTCAAGGCTCCCCGACGTGCAAGCCGATCCGGAGCTGGCGCAAATGGCGTACTGGTCAAGCATAAGCAGAATAGCTTCGCCTTCCACGAACTTAAAGGCAATGCTCGTGGTGTTGGGAAGCCGATGCTCTCTGTCGCCATTGATCTGGGAGTAGGGAATCGTCGCCAGAAGACCAGCTTCCAGACGATCGCGCAGGGCTTTGACCCGGGTATTTTCCTCGGCCATGTGGGCCTTGGCGAGCGTCATGGCCTTGGCGAGACCGATAATGCCGGCGGTATTTTCCGTGCCGGCCCGCCGGCCGCGTTCCTGGTGGCCCCCGATAAGAAACGGTCGAAAAGGCGTGCCCTTACGGACAAAAAGGACGCCCACGCCCTTCGGGGCATGCAGCTTATGGCCGGAAAGCACCAACATGTCGGCAGGAAGTTTGGACAGGTCAATGGCCACCTTACCGACAGCCTGGACGGCGTCGGTGTGGAAGAGCACGCCCCGCGCCTTGCACAGGGCCGCAATCTCCGGAATGGGGAAAATGGTCCCGGTTTCGTTGTTGGCGTACATGACGGAAACGAGCGCCGTGTCCTTGCGGATGGCCTGGGCCAGCTCGTCCATATCCAGACGGCCCTGTTCATCGACGCCGAGATACGTGACCTCGTAGCCCTTTTCTTCCAGATGTCGGGCCAGACTCAGGACCGCCGGATGTTCCACCCGGGTCGTAATGAGATGGCGTTTTTCGGGCTGTGCGGCCAGAGCGCTCAAAATGGCGGTGTTGTCGCCCTCGGACCCGCAGGAGGTAAAAAGCACTTCGTCGGGCTGACATCCCAACATGTTGGCCACGTCGGCCCGCGCCTGTTTCAGCCGCGTACCCACGTACCCACCAAAAGAATGCATACTCGACGGATTGCCGTACCATTCAGAGAAAAACGGCGTCATTTCCGCAAGGACTTCCGGAGCCACCATGGTCGTGGCGTTGTTATCGAGATAGACCGGCTTCATTTCCCCGCCTCCTTGACCATGATGTCCGGTTCAACCAGTTCCTGCAGTCGCTTTTCCACAAATTCCGTCAGCGTCACGTTGCTGACAGGACACCCCTTGCAGGCACCGCGAAGGGCCACAAAAACCGTCTTGCCGTCAACGTCCACCAACTCGACGTCGCCGCCGTCCTTCTTCAAATTGGGACGAATTTCTTCGTCCATGACCTTGGTCACACGCTTTATGCGCTCAAGGTTGGTCAGACGTTTGGGAGCTGGCGTTTCGGCCGGAGCCGTGGCCGGCCGGCCGAGTTCCTCGTCTAAAATGGCCTTGATCTTCTCCAGACAATCGCCGCAGCCGCCGCCGGCCTTGGTGTAATCCGTGACTTCCTCGACGGTCTTCAGGCTGTTTTCCCGAATGGCCCGCCGCAGATGTCCTTCGTAGACGCCAAAGCACTTGCACACCAGTTCGCCGTCTGGCTCGTGGGCCGGGGCCTTTTCCCCCAGGTAATTGGCCAACGCCGCTTCCAGAGCTTCCTGTCCCATGACCGAACAGTGCATCTTTTCCTTGGGCAACCCACCGAGGAATTCCGCGATATCCTTGTTGGTCAGTTTCCTGGCTTCCTCAATGGTCTTCCCTTTCAACAGCTCCGTCAGCACCGAGCTGGACGCAATGGCGCTAGCGCAACCAAACGTCTGAAAACGGGCGTCCTCGATGATGCCGGCGTCGTTGATTCGCAGGAACAGCTTCAGCGCGTCGCCACAGGCCAGACTGCCAACCTCGCCAACGGCGTTGGCGTCGTCAAGGCTGCCCACATTGCGGGGATTGAGAAAATGATCTCTGACTTTATCCGTATATTCCCACATAAATCCTCCATTACAGCGTCATGCCGTCATCGGGCGCGAACCGATCGTATACTCTCTGTACCACATCCGAAAGTCTCCGACGGCCGTTTTTTGCAGCACAAGGCCCCAACAAATTCCTACCATAATGATCGGATTACCCAAGTCAATCGCGTCCTTTACGGTTTTTTGCCCCTACGCTATGGATGCGGCGAAGAAATCCGTTCCCCGCCGGTATGCCGGGAAGCTATGACGACTCCACGCGACAAGGCAATAAAACAACTTGCCGAGAGGCCATATGCTAGAAAAATTGGGCTTGCTCGCCGTGGCCGGGGCCATCGGAACCCTAGCCCGGTATTGGTTGTCCGGACTGGTGTATGACCTGGCCGGCAAGGATTTTCCCTGGGGCACGGCCGTGGTCAACATCCTTGGCTGTTTTCTCTTCGGCCTCGTCTGGGAACTTGGCCAAGACCGGATGCTTTTGCGCACCGAGGCCCGCACCGTTCTTTTAACCGGATTTATGGGCGCATTCACCACGTTTTCGACCTTTATTTTTGAAAGCAGCGGTTTCCTGGAGGATGGGCGCATCCTGGCCGCCCTGGTCAATGTGGCCTTTCAAACCATCCTCGGCTTTGCCGCCTTGTTCGGCGGTCTGTTGCTGGGACGCCTGTTTTAACCAGGGGTCGAGACGGTCAACCGGAGGAATCCCATGTCGGAATACACTGACGTTGAGCTGGTGCGCGTGTACTGCGGCGAAACGGACCGCATCGACGGCCGTCCCGTCTATGAGCTGGTGGTGGAGTTGGCCCGCAAACACGGCGCAGCCGGGGCCACGGTTTTGCGCGGGGTGCTCGGCTTCGGAGCCGGCAGCCTGGTCCATACCGCCAAGATTTTACGTCTGTCGGAAGATCTGCCCCTGGTGGTCGAAATCGTGGACCGGCCCGAACGCATTGAGGCGCTGTTGCCCCGTATTGAAGCCGTCATCAAGGGCGGACTCGTCACCCGCCAACAGATGACCGCCCGTTTTCATTGTCCGGTGCGGGTGCGCGACGTCATGACGTCGGAGGTGGCCACAGTCGGACAGGACGACCCCCTGCCCATGGTCGTTGACCTGCTGTTGTCCCGCGATGTCAAAGCCGTCCCTGTGACCAGCCAAAATGGCAAGGTGTTGGGCATTGTCACGGGTGGCGACCTTCTGAGCCGGGCCGGCATGGAAACCCGACTTTCACTCCAAGCCATGCTGCCGGAGGAGTTGCGCGACGAAGAGCGCTCCCGTCTGGCCGCCCATACGGTCCGGGATGTGATGACCGCCCCGGCCATGACCATCGGCGAACGGGCCAGCCTGCGCGAAGCTGCCGGCATTATGACCAAAAAAGGACTCAAACGGCTGCCGGTGGTCGATGCGGACGGCGAGCTTATCGGCATTGTCAGCCGGGCCGACATCCTGCGGGCGGCCGCCAACGTCGCCCCGACGGTCGCCGAAGCCCTGCCCCGTTTCACGGCCGGGCTGTTGCAACAAGCCCGTGATGTCATGTTCACCGATGTGCCGACGGCCGGCCCGGGCGACGCCTTGCCCGAAGTCGTGGCCAAACTCGTCGGCTCGCCGCTGCGACGGGTGGTGATCCTGGACGCCGACCGCAAGGTGACCGGCATCGTGCTGGATGGCGATCTGCTGACCCGCTGTGGACCGGGACGCAGGGAAGGCCTGCTCAGGGCCCTTTTTTCCTTTGGTCGTGAGCCGTTGTCCTGCCCTTCGGGGACGGCCCAGGAAGTCATGCAGACCAACGTTCTGACCGTGTCCGAAGATACTTCGCTTCTGGATGTGCTGCAAAAAATGATCGCCAACAAGGTCAAGCGACTGGTCGTCGTGGACGACGACGGCAGACTTTGCGGCATGGTGGACCGGGAAGCCCTGCTCCGCGTCATTGCCGGCCGCTAACCCGGGGATTTTCCTTTGCCATGCCGGCCGATTCAGGATAAGCCCCGGCACGCCGGGCTGTCGTCGTTTCTCGGAGTTTCTCCGCGGCGAACGCCACGCCCATTACCACAACACCCAAGGAGCATTCCCCATGGAACGTACGCTTTCCATCATCAAGCCCGATGCCGTCGCACGCAACCTGAGCGGCGCCATCCTCAAAATGATCCAGGATGCCGGCCTCAAAGTCGTGGCCATGAAGATGATCCAGCTGTCCAAGGCCGAAGCCGAAGGCTTTTACGCCGTGCACAAGGAGCGTCCGTTTTTCGGCAGCCTCGTGGACTTTATGATTTCCGGCCCGGTCGTTGTCTCCATCCTGGAAGGCGATGATGCGGTGGCCCGCTATCGCAAACTCATGGGCGCCACCAACCCGGCCAATGCCGACGCCGGCACCATCCGCAAGACCTACGCCCTGGACATCGAAAAGAACTCCGTCCACGGCTCCGACGGCCCGGACACCGCCGCCTTCGAGACGTCCTACTTCTTCAGCAAGCTCGAGATGGTGGGCTAACGCCATGACCGCCGTCATCGGATTTCTCGGCGCGGGGAATATGGGGTCGGCCATTATCAAGGGACTCTCCGACGTCCCCGGCGTCTCTGCCATGGCCTATGACGTCAACGCCGCCAAAGTAGCCGCGCTGGCCAAGGAGAACCTGGCGCAGCCGGCTGCTTCGCCCGAGGAGTTGGCGGCCAAAAGCGATTACCTCCTTCTTTGCGTCAAACCGCAATACCTCGTTGCGGCTATGGCCGAGATCACGCCGCATCTCAGGCCGGAAACCATTGTGCTCTCCATTGTTGCCGGCGTTACCTCGGAACGGCTCCGTGACATTACGGACGAGCGTTGCCCGGTGGTGCGGATCATGCCCAATACCCCGGCCCTGGTCGGGGCGGGCCAGTTCGCCCTGTGTCTGGACGATCCCGGTTTGGGAGAGGAACGCAAGGGCTTCATCCACGCGTTGTTTGCCCGGCTTGGCCGCACCTACGTTCTGGAAGAAAAATACTTCGATGCCTTCACCGGCCTTGCCGGCTCCGGTCCCGCCTATGTGCTTTATTTTATGGAAGCGCTGATCGAATCCGGCGTCTATGTGGGCTTCCCCCGCGACAAGGCGACGGACATCGTCGCGGGCCTGATCGAAGGCACGGCCAAATTGGCCGCCGAATCCGGCATCCATCCGAGCGTACTGCGCGAGATGGTGACCTCGCCGGCCGGCACCACCATTGAAGCCCTGATGCATCTGGACCGCCAGGCCGTACGAGCCGCCGTCATTGACGCCGTCGTCGCCTCGCGGGATCGTTCCAAGGAACTCGGCGCCTCATAGCCTTCCGATGCTTCTGGGTCTCAACCGCCCGCAAAAAAGCCCCCGTTGGAATGTCCGGCGGGGGCTCTGTTTTTTTACTAGCGGATACGAATATTAGGCGGGTCGAACCACATTCGTGGCCTTGGGGCCCCGCTCTCCCTGGATAATTTCAAAATTGACATGTTCACCCTCGCGCAAGGTGCGGAATCCATCTCCTTCAATGGAGGAGTAATGGACGAAGACGTCGTCTTCTCCATCGCGCATGATGAAACCATAGCCCTTTTTGTCACTAAACCACTTGACGGTACCTTCAAAAGCCATAAGTCTGCCCTCCTAAAAAAATCGTACTTTACCGGTTAGCACCGTTCCTGCAAATACGTCAACAAAAAATCATTTTATTGTATAAAAGTCATGTATTCCATTTGCAGGTTGCCCAATATCCCCTCAGAGGCAAAGGAAGCTACGCGAATGCCTCTGAAAGCAATCCATTGCACAGAAAAACGATTACCACGGCAATCATGATACCCGTCAAAAAAACCATTCTGCGCAACAATAAAAAGTGCTTTGCATTCCAGATGCCATATTGAGGCCCCAGTCTCGGTTTCTCAATCATTTTTCCAAAATAAATTGACGGGCCACCCATACCACAGCCACACAACCACGCCGCTGCGGCCATGGGCCATCCGGCATTGGGACTGGCGCTCTTGCGGGCATCGGTCCTGATATCCCGCCAAGACACGCCCTTTCCCACCCCAAGGAGTCGGGCCGCCGGCCACAACGCCAGTGCGGTCAGCCGGGCCGGCAACCAGGCCAGAACATCATCGGCCTTGGCCCCGAACCACCCCAAACGCACATACCGGTCCGTACGATAGCCCCACATGGAATCCGCCGTACTGATGGCCTTATAGACCCACAAACCACCCGGTCCACACAGGGCCAGCCAAAAAAGCGGCGCCACAAAGGCATCGTTGGCATTTTCCGCCACCGATTCGGCCAATGCCCGCCAAAGTTCCGTCGCCTGGAGCCGGGAGACGTCACGGCTGACCAATCCGGCGACCACCCGCCGGGCCGCCTCAATATTTTGCTCTTCCAAAAAGCGGGCAGCCCGCCGGCCCTCACGCAAAAGTCCGCCGAGCGCCAGTCCGGCGTAGGCGAAATACAGGCCGAAAAGCCACCCCACCCCCGGCAACCGGGCCGCCCACCAGACCAATGCACCACTGCAAGCCGCCACCAGGAGCACTCCCAGCGCCCCATACCAACGGGTGCGCGCTCCAAAGCGATCCGCCAGGGCATCCAACGCCGTATAGGCTGCCCCGATAAGCCGCACGGGATGTGGCCACCGCGGCGGATCGCCCAAGAGGAGATCGCAACCGACGGCAAGAGCCAGAATCAATGTCGTCGCCATACAGGATTCCCGTTTTCTCCGTCCCTGTGACAGACGGGGAAGCAGTGTATAACAATCTGTCAAAAAAAAATACAATCCGGGCAAAAGAATCAAACACCCCGTTTGCGGTTTTCCACAAACGGGGTGCACCAGATTGCAACATCGGGACGCAATCGAAAAGTCATAGGGCCGGCGGGTTGGCCCCCAAAACGGCTACTCCGACGGCAAGGCCGGCGGACGCCCCAGTTTTTTGGCGTACCGGTCCAGCTCGCTCAGCATACAACCGCAGTAGGGCTGACGGTAGATTTCCCATTGACGCGACAAGGCCACGCCCTCATCCCAGTAAACCCGAAAATCCTGATACAGAAATGCAATGCCGTACGCCGCGGCAGTCGCATTCCCCAGGTCCTGAAGCACCTGATGATCCTGGTAGCGGCTATACAACAGCGTACTGGAAAACACGTCGTCGCCCCGCTCCCGGGCTCTGGCGGCGACGCGTTCCAGACGGGAGCGCCAGCAGGGACCGCACCGGTTTGGGGGATCGGCCAGGGCCTGTCGCAGATGGCTGATAGGATCGTATGTGTCGTAAAGAATTTCCACATCCAAAATGGACGCCACCTTGGCCAGGGCGTCGCGACGGCGCAGGTATTCCATGGCCGGCTGGATATTCGGGTTGTAAAAGAGGCCGGTCACCTGCCAACCAGCCTCTTTGAGATGCAGGATCGGGGCTATGGCGCAGGGGCCACAGCACATGTGGAGCAGGATACGTCCGGCCATGGTCTTCAAAGCGCGTTGATGCTGATTTTTTTCTTAAATTCCTCTTCCATGGCCGACAGACGCTCCCGCTTATGATTGAGCAGATACAGCGCCAGCTCCTCGGAAACCTTGGCCAGGACGCACTCCTGTCCGTTGTCCTTGCGCATCTGGCGATAGATGTCTTTCAGTACGGTCAGGGCCTGCCACTCGTGGTTGCGACGCAACCCCGAGCCCTGGCAGCACGGACAAGGTTCCGACGTGATCGACAGGGCCGAGGACCCCAGCCGCTGTCGGACGATTTCCAGCAGGCCGAAACGGGAAATGCGGCCGACGTCGGTGCGGGCGCGATCGTTTTTAAATGCAGCGCGCAAGGTTTTTTCAACCTCGGCCACATGTTTGCGATCCTTCATCTCGATAAAATCGATGACAATCTGCCCGCCGATGTCCCGCAGCCGCAGCTGCCGGGCCACCTCTTCGGAAGCCTCTATATTGGTCTTCAGCGCCATTTCCCGGAAATTCGATTCGCCGCCGATCTTACCGGAGTTGATGTCCACCGCCGTCAGGGCCTCGGCGTGGTCGAAGGCCAAAATGCCGCCGCTTGGCAGCGTCACCTCGCGGCCATAGAGCTGCTCGATCTGCTTGCGCAGGTTGAAGCGATCCCATAGCGGCACATCCATGTCCGTGTGCTGTTTGACGATGCCCGGACGGCGCGGATAGACCAGAGCCGCCATTTCGGCCACCCGATCGGCCGTTTCCGGCTCGTCCACCCAGATTTCTCCCACATCGTCGGTCAGGTAGTCGCGCACGGCCCGCGAGGACAAATCCAATTCCTGATAGATAAGACTCGGCGTTTCAGCGGTGGTGCCGCGCTGGCGCACTTCCTTCCACAAGCGTTTAAGATAGGACAGATCCCGTTCCAACGACGTTTTGGACTGGGCCAGGGCGGCGGTGCGCACGATGAGCCCAAGGCCTTCGTCAAGCTTGAGCCCGGAAATCACTTCCTTCAGGCGCTTGCGTTCGGCCTCGTCCTCGATTTTGCGGGAAACACCCCGTTGCTCACGACCGGGCGTCAGGACAAAATAGCGACCGGGCAACGACAGATAGGTGGTCAAAAACGCGCCCTTGTGGCCGGTCGGCTCCTTGACCACCTGGACCAGGAGTTCCTGGTTCTTCTTCAACGCCTTCTGCATGGGCGGATATTTGGGGCGGCGGTCGCCGGCATGGACAATCTGGTAATATTCGGGATGGACCTCGTCTATCTGCAAAAAGCCATTGCGTTCGGCCCCATAATTAATAAACGCCGCCTGCAGGGCAGGATCGATATTGTGGATCTTGCCCTTATAAATATGGCCCCGGGTTTTGGCCTGATGGACCATCTCCACGTAATACTCAAGCAGCAGCCCATCTTCGGCCACGGCCACCTCGACCTGTTCGCCGGGCAGCACGCTGATGAACATCTTTTGTTTGCGTTTCTTTCCTCTGGTCATCGTCAAAAAACTCCCTGCCGTCAGGGAACCGTCCCCGACAGCGAAATTTGTTGTTCCGGTCAACCGGAATAAAAAATGTCTTGGCCCGATCGCTCCCGCCGGACCCGTCGGGTCCGTTCGAGCGCATCGAGGGTCTGCTGGACGCGGTCGACGGGGACGCCAAGGGCGGCGGCAAGCCCAGTGGCCGTCTGGGGCCGACGCGTGACGGAAGCGGCGATACAGGCCGCGAGGTCATCCGCCACGCGGGCGATCTGTGCAGCCGGGCCATGGCCGTCCGAAAGATCGGCGGCAGGCTTGGCCGGACTTGCGCCCAGGGCTTGTTTAAAGCGGCTCAGCACATCCTTGGTGACGGCCGTCGCGCCGGGATAGGCGCCGGGGCGGGACATAGTGACAACATCCACGCGAGTCGGTTCGAGCTCGCGGCAAAACTCCCGCAAAAGCTGCAAGTTTTCCCCAGAATCATTGATCCCGGCCAAAAGGAGGATTTCCAGAAAGATCGCTCCATCATAGCCGGCCCGAAAATCGAGCAGGCCCTGACGGATGGAACCAAGGCCGATGTCCTTGTGGGGACGGTTGAGAAGCCGATACTCGGCTTCGACCAACGTATCCATGGACGGTAGGACAATATCGGCCAACCTGAGCGCTTCCCGGACGTCGGGGTCGTGCAGCAGACTCGAGTTGGTCAGCACGGCCACGGGAACGTCGGGAAAAAGATGCTTGGCTCCGGCGATAATCTCGCCGCAGTCGGTATTGAGACACGGCTCACCGAGGCCGCCAAGCGTGACGACATCAGGAGCGCCATGTCCGGCAGCCTTCCAGACAGCCAATTCGTCCAGAATGCGCCGCGCGCTGACGTAAGGTTTCCGCAGGGTGGTCAGGGCCTCGGTCGCGCCTGCTTCGCAATACAGGCAGTCGAACGTACAAATCCTTGCGCCGAGCAGGTCAAGGCCCAGCGACAAACCGAGGCGGCCCGATCCAACCGGGCCGAAAATATACTGTAGAGGGTCCGTGGCGCGATCCTCCTTGTCGCGTCGCATACTTGACAGGCGCGCCCCAGGCATGGACAAGGGCCATCGACCCAAACAACCAAACCGGGGTGATACGTGAAACAGGGCGATTTGATACTTCTGGTCTCTCCCAAGGGCAAGCGATATCTGAGGCGATTTGACCCGGAAATCGTCTTGCACACCCAGGAAGGCATGATCCGTTTCACCGATGTGGGCCAGGCTGGATGCGGCGGCGCCGTCACCACCCACCTGGGCCACATATTTCGCATACTGCGCCCCTCGACCTACGACCTGGTCAAGGGCGTCAAGCGCTCCACCCAGATCATGTACCCCAAGGAGATCGGGTACGTCTTGCTTAAATTGGGCATTGGGCCGGGAATTCGCGTGATCGAAGCCGGCAGCGGCTCCGGCGGGCTGACGCTGGCCCTGGCCTGGCACGTGGGCGACACGGGACGGGTCTATACATTCGAACGCCGCCCGGAATTTTTCGCCCTGTCCGGTGAAAATCTCGAAACCGTGGGACTTTCCGATCGGGTCAGCCGTTTTAACCACGATATCGCCACCGGCTTTCTTCCTGAAAACAGCACGCCCGGCGATCCGCTGACGGATCCGACCGGAGCCGACGCGCTTTTTCTCGATGTGCGCACCCCTTGGGATTATCTCGAGGCCGCAGCGGCCGTGGTGGCTCCGGGCGCGCCGGTCGGTTTTCTGCTCCCCACGGTCAATCAGATAAGCGACCTGCTCACGGCCCTTGAACCGTCCCCGTTCGAAGATGCGGAAGTGCTCGAAATCCTGGTGCGCCACTACAAACCCGTGCCCGAACGGCTGCGCCCCGAAGACCGGATGGTGGCTCACACGGGCTTTTTGGTCTTCGCCCGCCACGGCGGCCGGGAAGTCTGCAAACGCCCCGCGCCCCTGCCACCGGCTCCGGAGGGTCTCGTCTGCCCGCAGGACACCGCCACCACATCGGCAAATGACACGACAGACATTATTTCCGGCCAACCCGATTGACCTGACGGGGGCCAACGACTAAGACTCATACCATGCCTCATGATGCGCTCTGCGCCGATGCGCCCCGTTCCCTCAAACGGCTCCTCGATCCCCTGACGTCACTGCTGGGGATCCCGGTCATCGTTCAGGCCTCGGCCGACGCCCCGGTATGGCCCGACCCCGGTCGGGAAGCCCACCTCATCTTACACCGGGCCTTTCCCGAACACGGCGTCTGTCCGTTGCTCGAATCGCCCGTCGCCATCCCGTTGGACGGAGGGACGCCGGCGCTCGCCTGCCCGCTGGGGCTGACGGTGCGCCGCTTTGCCTTGCCCTTCGGCGATGCGGAGATGGGCGTTTTAACGCTTGGCCCGTACTTCATGCGCGCGGCAGACCGGGAGGCTCTACGCGGCCGGTCGAGCGCCGCCGATGCAGCCCTTGACATGCTGCCGGCCGTCCCGGCCGAACAACATGCCCTGCTCAAAACATTTTACCGGGAATTCGCGGCCTTCGCCGGTTCTGCGGCCCGGGCCGGCGCCGCCAAGGAAACCTTTCTGGCCAACATGAGCCATGAATTGCGCACCCCCTTAAACGGCATCATGGGCATGTTGAGTCTTCTGCTCCAGGGCGAATTGGACGAGCGGCAGCGCCAGTTCCTCAAACTGGCCATGAATGCCTCCCATCAACTGCTCGGCGTGGTCAACGACCTCTTGGAGATGACCGACATCTCCATGGGCCGGCTGACGCTGGCCGAAGAACCGTTTGCCCTACGCCAGGGACTTTCAGCCCTTTTTGCGGCCTGCGCCGAAGATGCCGCCCGACGAGGCCTGCAATTTGTCGCCGATATCGAGGCCAGTGTCCCGGAACGCTTGATCGGAGACGAGGGCCGGCTCAAACAGGTGCTGCTCAACCTTATCCAAAATGCCATTAAATTCACGGAGCGCGGCGCCATAACCGTTCGAGTTTCCAGCATTACTTTCGATCCTGGTCAGGACGCTCCCACGCTGCATTTTTCCGTACGCGACACTGGAATCGGCATTCCTGAAGAGAAACAGACCCATATTTTCGAACGTTTCAATATTGGCGAGCAATTCCTCAACAAGCGCTATGGCAAAACCGGGCTCGGCCTCTCCATTTCCAAGGAAATTGTGGAAAAGATGGGCGGGACCATGGTCCTTAAAAGTTCGCCCGGCCACGGCAGCGTTTTTTCCTTCTCTGCCGTTTTCCGCCATGCGGAAACGCTCCAACCTGCCTGCCTCGTGGCCACGCCGGTTCTGACGCCGGCCCCCACCACGCCCAATACGCATCTGGGGGCGGTCATCGTCTACGCCGAGGACGAACCCATAAGCCAGCTTCTGGTGCAACGCATTCTGGAAAACCAGGGCTACGAGCCGGTCATGGTGGATTCCGGCGAGGCGCTTTTCGAAATTTTACGAACACGACCAGTCGATATGGTACTCATGGACATTCAGATGCCAGGCATCTGCGGCCTGGAATCCACCCGGCGCATCCGCGACGGACAAATCAAAGACGTCCCCGTGGATATCCCCATTGTGGGCCTGACCGCCTATGCTGCCGCCGAAGACCGGAAACGCGGCATGGACGCCGGCATGACCGCCTATATCACCAAACCCGTCACCCGGCAGGGACTGCTGACCGTGGTGGAACGCGCCCTGGCGGGACGCCCCCTGCGCCGCGCTTGAAATATCCGGCAGTCCAGGCTATAAGACCGCTCTTTTTCCCACCACGGGATTTCGCCTCCAAAGGAGACCCGTCATGACCCGAAAGGACCGTACCGAGGGCATCTATTCCCGCCGGGAAGTGCTCGATGAATCCGAACGCCGGCAATACTATCAGATCCAGATCAAGGATCTGTTGTCGTATGCCTATCGGTACTCGGAAGACGTCAAAAAGCGCTTCGACCGCGCCCAGTTTCAGGCATCCAAGTTCAAGACCCTCTCGGACCTCAAGCACATCCCCATCCTGAAAAAGAAAGAATTGATCTTTCTGCAGTCCATGGGTCCGCGCCTGGGAGGACTTCTGACCAAGGACATGGGCGAATTGCGCCGCGTGTTCCTCTCCCCCGGCCCCATCTTCGACCCCGAGGACCGCGAGGAGGATTATTGGGGATGGACCGAAGGCTTTTACGCCTGCGGCTTCCGTTCCGGCGATCTCGTGCAGGTGACGTTCAATTATCACCTCACGCCGGCCGGCCTCATGTTCGAGGAGCCGCTTAAAAACCTTGGCTGCGCCGTGGTCCCCGCCGGCCCCGGCAACTCCGCCACCCAACTTGAGATTATGCAGAAGCTCCGGGCCACTGGTTACGTCGGCACCCCGAGCTACCTCATGCACCTGGCCCAAAAGGGCGAGGAAATGGGGCTTAATCTGCGCAAAGATCTTTACATGGAAGTGGCCTTCGTCACCGGCGAAAAATTCTCCGAGAAGCTGCGGGCCAGTCTGGAGAAAAAATTCGACATCATTATGCGCCAGGGCTACGGCACGGCGGATGTCGGTTGCGTCGGCTACGAATGCTTCCACAAAACCGGTCTGCACATCTCCAACCGGGCCTACGTCGAGATCTGCCATCCCGACACCGGAATTCCGCTGAAAGACGGCGAAGTGGGCGAAATAGTGGTCACCTCGTTTAACAAGACCTATCCGCTCATCCGTCTGGCCACGGGCGATCTGTCCTATATCGAGCGCGCCCCATGCCCCTGCGGCCGGACCTCGCCGCGCCTGGGCTCCATTGTCGGCCGCGTGGACACCACCGCCCGCATCAAGGGTATGTTCGTCTACCCCCATCAGGTCGAACAGGTCATCACCCGCTTCGAGGAAATCAAGCGTTGGCAGATCGAAGTCACCAATCCGGGCGGCATCGATGAAATGAACCTCATCGTCGAGGCCTCCAATTTCAAGCGCGAGGAAGATCTGCTCCATAAGTTCCGGGAAAAAATCAAGCTGCGCCCGGGTCTTACCGTGGTGGCTCCCGGCACCCTGCCGCCCCAGATCAAACCCATCGAGGACAAGCGGAAGTGGGATTAGCCGTCGGCCCCGACAGCAACGCCACTTCCGCCGCTGGCAAAAAAGCCCGATCGGCCGGACACAACGCCCGCTGCACCCCCCCCCCCCCCCCCCGGCGCCCCC
>Ga0183100_1001172_pt1 | contig 14194 bp, 11 predicted proteins | sample Biomet2_FD_127789 | JGI IMG/M metagenome (GOLD analysis project Ga0183100, IMG submission 127789) | Microbial communities from bioreactor (seeded with anoxic lake sediment) at LBNL, California, USA - Biofuel metagenome 2 | ecosystem: Engineered > Bioreactor > Anaerobic > Unclassified ...
GGCCCCACTGTTTATCAATATATTATATTGATTGATAGCCTATGCTTGCATCTTTATTTTCTTGACACCAAGAAAAGTTTTTATTATGATTATAGTCATACAACTTAAATAAAAGCAAAAAATTGTGTTGCTAGGGCAACAATTTTAATGGGAAAGTGGCTGAGAAACAATGCAAATCAAGTTAATCGCTCTGGATATGGATGGCACTACGTTGAATGATAATCATATAACCATGACAAAGAAAAATCGAAGAGCTATTTCGGCTGCAATCGCCAAGGGTACTACTGTCGTACCGGCGACGGGTCGCACTTACTGTGATTTACCATATGACATTAAGCGAATACCTGGCATACGATACGTCATCTCTTCTAATGGTTCATCGGTTATTGATTTAGAAAAGAATGAGCAAATTTATTCTAATCTTATCGAGGTACAAGTTGCGGTAAAAGTATTGGATATTCTTGCGGATTATGATGCCTATGGCGAACTATACTTTGGAGGCAAAGCCTATGCCCAGAGGCATTCGTTCTCCCGTATCGATTCAAGTACGCGCTCTCTTCCTGTCGCTTTCTTTTATGCCAAACGTAAAAAGGTAAGTAATCTTTCCGAATTTGTTCGTCAGCAGGGTAAACCTATTGAAAAAATTGAAATCGTGCCAAGTTTATCGCATAAAGATGAATTGATTGAACATTTAAAAGAATTGCCCATTACGATCACAACTTCAGGCATGAACAGCATTGAAATCACGAATCTAGGTGCTAATAAAGGAGATGCTTTGGTACACATCAGTCAATATTTAGGCATTGAAGCTTCTGAGTCTATGGCAATTGGTGACAACTTCAATGACATGGAGATGCTTTCTTGGGCAGGACTATCCATAGCCGTTGCCAATGCAGATGATGCTATAAGAAATATTGCTGATTTTGTGACACTGAAAAATAGCCAAAGTGGCGTGGCGCACGCTATTAATCGATTTGTTCTAAGTAATCATGGTATTGGTTTATAATGCGCTTGTCAGGTTTATAAAATAAATACATGGAGATGAATCCTTAGGAGCCAATTTCTTAAGGGCTTTTACGTAGCTTCATTTAAGATGATATGTGAGAACTGTCACATACAAGATACGATGTCAACTCACTTCGATGAGATATTTATGGAGGTTTTGTGGAAAATTGCTGACTATATATTATTGGGTTAAATGTATAATATAGGGATTTGTATATGTTGCACGAATATCCAAGATTAAATCTACTTGACAATGGTAATGTTTAACGATATAATTTGTACAGTGTATGTGAGAAATTATATACATTATACAAATTATATCTACATACAAATTGAAGGATTTACGGTTAAACAGGTCATTTATTAATTATCAAGAGGGGGAACAAAGATGAAAAAAATCGCAAAAAGGGCATTGGCATTATTAGTAGCGTCTACTATGTGCCTATCGCTCGCAGCATGTGGCGGCAGTAAGACGGTCAGTAAAAATGATGCTGTCACACTTCCTAAAGATGTTAAGGCAAACGATTTCACCAGATTCCAAAAAAGAGACACCTTACAGGTTAGCATAGCTTCTTGGAACATAGGCGATGCTATTACGACACAATCCGATCCTTTAAGAGATATCTTTTATAAAAAGCTCAACATAACAATCAAGCCTTATCAAATGACTTGGGGTGACTATCAACAGAAGATTTCTGTTTGGGCTGCTTCTAAAAACTTACCTGATATGACATGTAGTGACACTGCTTTTACGGAAAATTTTAATAAATGGGTAGATGGTAAAGTTGTTGCACAAATTCCATCTGATTTGTCGGCTTATCCGGATTTGAACAAAACTTTATTAGTAAACAAACAACAAGCTGAGATGTATAAGGCAAAAGACGGTCATTACTATGGCATCCCAAAAGTTCAAACGCCAAAGGCTGAGAGTGGTATTACAAATGTTGAGATGATCATGAGAAAAGATTGGGCAACAAAAGCTGGTGTGACAAAGGCACCGACAACGGTTGACGAATTCATCAATGTTGTTAAGAAAATCCAAAATAGTGATCCTGATGGAAATGGCAAGAATGATACCGTTGGTGTAACAGCTTATGCTTTCCCGTGGATTACTTGTGTTTTATATGCTAGTGATCCTGCGTCTGTAAATGGCTATCAGTGGACATGGAAAGACGGTAAATTAACGCATGCTTATAATAGTGACCACTTCTTACAAGTAGCTAAAGATCTCAACAAAATATATAAATCTGGTATTATCGATCCAGATCTTGCTTCATTAAAGGGTGAAGAAGGTCGTGATAAGTTTAAAAATGGTAAAGCTGTTGTATACGCACATTCTGGTGGCGCTTCGGGTTATAGCGCTTTAAATAATAAGACCCTTATTCAAGGGAGAAATATATCTGATGTTTTGATGAATATTTATCCATTCCAGAATGAATCTGATAAAAAATATTACTACAATGCTTCTCAAGTTTACTGGTCTGAGACATATTTAAAATATGGTATGAGTGCTGAAAAAGAGGATACCTGTTTATCTCTCTTAAATTACCTTTTAAGTGATGAAGGTCATTCATACATGAGTTATGGTTTAGAAGGCACTGACTATACCAAAGATGCTAGCGGAAACGTTATTATGAAAGTTGGTGCGGATGGTCTTGTTCCAGATTTAAGCAAAAAATATCCAATTATGAAGATGGGTAATTTAGCATTTTGGAGCGGCTATTTTGAAGATTCCAATACGACGATTACTCCTGATATTAAAAAACTGACTAAAGAAAATTATGATTGGGCTAAGCAGGTCAATGCACAGCCGTATGATCTTCCTATCGTAAGTGGCTTAACATATCCGTCAAAACCGAAAGATACGGCAACTTCTCAAGCTTATCAGGCTGATCTCATAAGCCTTATGAAAACTGATAATGTAGAAGCTCAAGTTGCTAAGATTCGTGAGAAATACAAAAAAGCGGGTAACGATCAAATTGAAAAAGAGTTAAATGCTGCTGCTAAAAAGGCGGGCATTACACAGAAAAGTAAGTAATATCTAGTAAAAGTAAATTGTTTTCTATTAAAACAGCGATCCTATTAGGATCGCTGTTTTTTTGGAGAAATAGGATGCTTCCGAAGATGATAACTCGGCTGCTTATGCCACTTAGGCGATATTTTATGTTTAACTTAATAACATAGCATATAGGTGGAGTACCAATCACGACGAACTGTCTAATGTATAAAACAATCATACTTTTTGTTTTATCGCTTCTTCTATTATTTTTACCGCACCATCTATGCCAAATATTTCTGTATCAATCGCTAAATTATAATTTTTAACATTTCCCCATGTCTGCCCTGTGAAACGCTTATAATGATTCGCTCTTTCCTTATCATTTTTTGCAATTTCTCTCTTTGCTTTCTCAGCACTGAAATGGTATATATCCATAATTCGTTCTATCCTTTGATCCATACCTGCACCTATAAAGAAATTTAAGCAGTTTTCGTTTTCTCTCAAAATATAGTCCGCACATCTTCCCACGATAACGCAAGATTCTTTCGCAGCAATTTCTTTTATGACCCTGCTTTGTGAAACAAAGATTGCTTCAAGTGGTGGCAAATCATTCAAAGAATAAGCATAATTAGAAGCTACTAAATCATAAAGCAAACTATTAGTAAGCTTTTGATCGTTTTTTTCCACAAATTCATTGGTGTATCCACTGTCTTTTGCAGTCAGCTCTATAATCTCTTTATTGTAAAAAGCGATTTCTAATTTTTCTGCAAGCTTTTTGCCTATTTCTTGTCCACCGCTTCCATATTGGCGGCTAATCGTAATGATAATTCTGTCATTTTTAATGTCTTCTTGTTTTGCCTTATCAGGTTCTGTATCCACTAATAAATCTCTTATAAAACCCAATTTTTTATGATAGAACTTGACGATAAATCCAACAATCAATGCGGAACAAACAGTTCCCTCTCTTACTCCTTCTAGATGATGAAATAAAATCAAAGAAAGAATACAGGCTGCCACCATAAGTGTCGTATCGAAGCAAACTTTAATCGTTCCAAAGTCTTTTTTTATAGTAGTAGACAGTGCTTTTACAAAGGCCTCTCCAGGAAGCATAATCACATCTGCCAACACTTCTATGGTAACACCTAATGCTAAAATTGCACATCCGATTAATAAAAATAGTAACTTCATGACATAGATATTGGGATTTAATACATGAAGCAGAGACATCGTTAAATCAATAAAATAACTAAATGCGATCGTCATTGGTATCTGCAATAATTGTACTTTTTTAAAATTTTTCTGTAGTAACAGGATTTCTCCAATAATCAAAAGAATATTGAAAAGAAAAGTAAACATGCCCATAGTAGGTTTAAAACTCAGACTAAGCACATAGGGAATGCTTGAAATTGGAGAAGTACCAAGACTGGCTTTTGTTATAAAACTTACTCCAAACGCATTGATAAATAATCCAACTGAAAAAAACACATATCTCTTAAGGGTCTCTTTTGCTGACATACTAATTTTCCTCCACTTTTTCTCCATCACACTTCACTATATTTTCATGAATCATCATGAATTGTCTCATAAATTCTTCTTTTTCTTGCTCGCTGAATCCTTGAAAAGCCGCTGCTTCCAATTTTTCAAATACTTTTTCTACTTTACGCTGCATGTTTTTCCCTTCCTTTGTCAAATAAACATTCAGCGAACGACGATTTCCATTCTCCATACGACGTTCAATAAGACCTATTTCTTCCATTGGAAGTAAAAGGCTCGTCACTGTTGCAGGTTCTATCTGACATCCTATTGCAATTTCCTTTTGTACACAGCCATTATGAGTTTTTAAAAAATCAAGTATCTTAGGCTGACCTGTTGACAGCTTTGTACTCGTGAGATTACGATATACTTTTTTCTGGAAAGTAACATGACTCAGCATCAACAAATGATGAAATGATTCATCCATGATTTTCACTATCTCCTTTAAAATAATATTGTTAGAACTCTAACTATTATATATCTAATTATTCATATGTCAAGCGAATTCGATTTGGACTATAGTGGACCTAATAGAGTGTTTGATAGCTCAATGGGTGAGAGCAATGGAATAAGACAGAAGAAAATGGACAATACAAAAGGGGCGGCAACCATAGGTGCGCCCCCTCAATCCATATTATAATAGTGTTTTTGTGTAATTCCTGTTTTCTACTAAATAATAACCTCATGTCCTGTTTTTGCAGATTGATAGACAGCATCTAATATTGACATAATGGCTACACCATCTTGCGCGGGAGATTTGCACGGAACGTTATCAAGGATGCACGATACAAAGTGATTGATTTCCGTTTCAAAAAGCATGTCAAAGCTAAGCGCTGTTGGGGTTGCAAAATCAACATTTGTCATATACCCATTCATGTTTTGGTATAATTTAAGGTCGGGATCCAACTTGGCACCTGCTTTTGTCCCAAAAAATTCAATGCACCCTTCGTCTTTCTCTGTATTCAAGCTAAAGCTTACTTCAATCGATAAAACGGCCCCATTATCAAATCGAATAAGAGCAGTTGCCAAATCTTCAACATTAAAAACGTCTTGATTGCATGCAGCAGCTGACGAATAACCGACTTTTGATTTTACATCTTTTCTATTTCCTAATTTATTAAATGTTGCACCATAAACCGAAATAGGTTTTGGATTTCCCATAACATAACGCGTAAAATCGATAACATGCACGCCTAAATCAATAAGCGGGCCACCACCTGAAAGTGATTTATCACCAAACCATCCACCAGGACTGCCGTGCCTGCGAAGATATGTCGCCTTGCTATAATAGATATCTCCAAAGAATTCATTATCCGCAAAATCTTTTACAATCTCCATATCTGTTCCAAAACGTCTTACAAAACCTATCATTAAAAGTTTGCCATTTTTATCTGCTGCTTCTTTCATCAGAGCAGCCTCATCTTTATTCATCGCCATTGGTTTTTCGCATAAAACGTGTTTGCCAGCATTAAGCGCCGCAATCGCACTCTTCGCGTGAAAAGCATTGCACGTACAGACACTTACGGCATCAATCTCATCTAGCTTAAGCATTTCATCTAAATTGGTAAAAATTCTATCTATTTTATACGTTTCTGCCTGTTTTTTTAGTGTTTGTTCATTTATATCACAAAAAGCATAAAGTTCAACTCGCGGATTTGCCAGATAGGCGCTGATATGTGCATTAGAAATTGAGCCACAACCGATGATGGCGACTTTAAGTCTATCGTGCATTTTTAATCACCTCTTTTAAAAACTGAACAGCCTGTTTAATATCTTGTTCTGGATTTTCACCAACTTCACGTTCTATTGTTAAAAACCCTTTGTAACCTATATCATCTAATGCTTTTATGTAATTTTTAAAATCCACATCGCCCTCACCAAGCGGAAGTTCTATAAAAGCATCTCCTGATTTAATCTCTTCCTCAATTAATCCATAAATAATCTCAGGATCTTTCACAAGAAGACGTCTGCCATCTTTTGCGTGAGTGTGCACGATATAATCTTTTAATGTATACACGGCCTGCACAGGGTCATCTCCCGTTACCATCACAAAATTAGCAGGGTCTAAGTTGACGGCAACTCCTTTTGAATTTAATCCATCTAAAAATTCTTTTAAAATAATGGCGATCTCTGGACCTGTTTCAATGGCAAAATGTGCTGATAGATCATCAGCATATCGACTAAGTTCAAAGCACGCATTTTGCATGATTTTATATCGCTCATGGTTTTTATCACTTGGTATAACACCTATGTGAGTTGTCACAATATCCGTTTGGAGATCTTTCGCAAGTTCCAATATCCTTTTGGACTTTTCAATCAGTTCCACATTTTTTGCAGCATCACCAAAACCACTCCCTAAATCACCACAAATCGCCGAAATTGTAAGTCCGTTTGATTGTACCATATCCAGAAATTCTTTTCGCTTTGAAACAGTTAAATTTTCCGGCGCAAAATCCCCATATGTAGCATATAATTGAATGCCACTAGCGCCAACGTCTGCTGCTTTTTTTAATGCAGTGGGCATATCCGTCCTAAAAGATTCCAACATTACGCCAATAGAAAAATCGTACATAACTTTCACCCTTTCTTGACCTTGAAATTACTCTTATTTTAACATATTTTAATCTGCAAAACAGCCTTTTTTACAGATTGAAAAAGTTTTTTCTAATAAAGAAAATGAATCACTTGCCCATTCTTGCAAAAACCGCCACAATTCTTTAGCTTTCAACATTATATGTTGACATTTGCAAAACATTCACTATAATGGTATTTATAGAAGAATTAAATATAGATGGTACAGCGTGTTACTGATTCGATCAGGCATAAGCGAAATACACAGGTCGCCTGTGTTTTTGCTTATGCCTTTTTTTATTTGTTTATGATGCGGCGACGCCAATGTTTTTGCTCCTATCATGCCAACTGAGATGGTGGTAGGGGATGAAGGGAATATAGAAGTTATTTCGTTGCTTACGCGAAATTGCTGCAGAAGATATTAAAAATATAACATTTTAGGAGGCCGATAATGATAAAGGAATTATTGGATAAATTATTAACCACGAATAAACGCATGCTGGTGTTTTGCAATTTATTATTAATATTGATGGTAGACTGTGTTATTTATATAACAGGGGGGACGGCGTTTGTTTTTGTACATATCATGTATGTTCCAATAATCGTATCCGCATATCTTTTTGACATGACGGGTGGTGCGATATTTGCTTGTTTGGCAGGCATTGCTTTGGGACCGCTTATGCCTTTTAACGTGCCTTTAGGTATCATGCAAGATCCATTTGTTTGGATATTTCGGACCATTTTTTTCATGCTTATGGGATCCTTTTTGGGGTTGCTGTTTCAACGTATAAAAGCAGATGAGAAGATGCAGATAAAAAAATTATATGAGCATGTAACGACTGGTTATCCAAACAGCAATAAACTGAAACTTGATTTGAATGATATGGTTCATCAGTATGATAGTTTTTCATTAGTTACATTTAAAATTATGAACTTAGACTGTATTGATCTATATGTCAATTATAAAACGGGAGACAAGGCTGTCTTTAAAGTGATCGAAAGCTTAACAGAATATTTCGGTAGGGACAATGTATATTCCGTATATACAAATGAGATGGTTGTCACCATACGTGAATGCAGCATTGAAGACGCTTATTCAAAAGCAGAAGAAGTGTTAAATCTATTCAAAGAACCAATTTATATAGACGGGCTGCCAATCAGTCTTGTTATAAAAAGCGGCATTACAAATTTTCCGCTGCACGGTAAGGGAGTAAACCATTTATTCACGGAAATGGGTAGAACATTGGATCAGGAAGAATCGAATCAAAGTGGAATTTGTATTTATGAAAATTCCATCGCACAAAAAAACAAAGAAAATTATAAAACGGTTGTTTCTTTATATCATGCGATCAAATATGATGAGTTTACAATACTGTATCAGCCCAAAATAAACATAAATAAAAATGAAGTAATGGGTGTTGAGGCACTATTAAGATGGAATCATGGCAGTAATGGACAAATAAGTCCAGGGGAATTTATTAAAATAGCAGAAGATGCAGGGATTATCAGTGAAATAACAAAATGGGTGATAAAAAATGTAATTGTTCAATTGAAAAAATGGCAAGATGAAGGGCTAACAACAAAAGTAGCGATTAATATTTCGTCAAAGGATTTAAAGGATAGCTCTATTATTGAATATACAAAAAATTGTATTCAAGAAAATCAAATTAAACCAACGATGCTTGAATTTGAATTAACTGAAAGATCAATAATAGAGAATGAAAATAAGGCAGAACAATTATTAAATGAAATTAAAGAATTCGGTCTTAAAATTTCATTAGATGATTTTGGTACAGGATATAACTCACTTCTACATCTTGCTAAATTGCCATTAGATTATATAAAAATTGATAAGTTTTTTATGGATAATATCCACGAAATACATAAACCATTAATCGGTAGTATTATTGATTTGACCCATAATATGGGGAAAGAGGTGATAGCAGAAGGTGTGGAAACGGAAGAACAAATGAATATGTTAAATAATATGGGTTGCGATAATATTCAGGGATATTATTTTAGTAAACCGTTACCCAAAGAGAAAATAAAGGAGTATATTCTGAATTTTAACATGTATACACATTTTAATAACTGTTTAGCAGTGAAAGATTAACGTGGCTGGGGTGGCGTTAAACATGTGGAGTGGACATTCTTATTTTTTTATGATCCCTTTGAAAATGTTATGATTTTTTTGACGCGTATAGCTTTTAAATTATATTGGCAGTAGCGAAAGAATTATTGACAATAACGATAATTTTTGTTACAATTCAGAGGAATTTATTAAATGATTTTAATTTCCCCAGTTGATTTTTAGCATTATCTATAAAAATATGACAGAAAAGGTGTTTGATATGGCAAAAAAAATGTCGGTTAAGACAAGAAAAATTTCTATTAAGACCAAAATTTCAATCTCTGTTTTTTTAGTTTCTATGTTTTGCTCCTTGATAATTGGTGGTTTCAGTTTTTTCAGCTTTAAAAGTAATTTAGAAGCTGGTTTGGGTGAGCGAGCACTTGACATAGCGAAAACGGCAAGTGTCAATATTGATGGCGACAAAGTAGAACAATATGATAAAACAGAGCAAAAAGATGAAAGCTATCAGACAATGGTAGATTATCTTTGCAAAGTAAAACAAAGTACAAAGCCAACGTATTTATACATATTAGTTGATGACGGTAAACAATATAAATATATCGCCGAGGGATTTTTAGAGGGAGAAACACCTGCTGTACTTGGTGATACCCAATCTAAGGACGATTATGGAATGGAGGCTAGTGAGGCCATTTCAAAAGCGAAAGGCACCTATACTGCTAAACTTCATAATGATTCACAGTATGGCAATCTTCTTTCGGGATTTGCACCTATTTATAACAGCCAGGGCAAAGCGGTCGGCGTTGTTGGTACGGATATTGGTGCTGATGTGGTTTATAAAACGATGACGGCTTATATTCCTATCTTACTTGGTATTATGTTTTTATCTAGTATCATATCGTATTTATTGCTTTCCCTTATTGTAAAAAAAGCAATTGTTATGCCTATGGAAGCATTGGAAAAAGCTTCTTTGAAATTATCATCTGGTGAATTTGATATTGATTTGCCAAATAGATACCTTAAAAAGAAAGATGAAATCGGTGTTCTATTTCGAGCTTTTACACAAGTAGCCGATAATATGAAGAAGATCACAAAAGATATTTCTTATGTTTTGGCAGAAATGGCAAACAAGAATTTAGTTGTGGGAATTCATGACGAATATCATGGCGATTTTCTCCCCATTAAAGAGTCCATCAATCATATAGTAAAAACGTATAATGATTTACTATCTAACTTTTCTTATGTGGCGGAGCAGGTGACATCGAACTCAAAACAGGTTTCCGCTGTTTCACAATCGCTTGCACAAGGTTCAACTGAGCAAGCAGCTTCAATCGAAGAGCTCTCGCAGTCGATTTCGGTTGTATCCGAGCATGCTACAAAAAATTCGGAAAATGTTTGCCTTGCAACAAATTATGTTTCTAAAGCGCATGAACATATTGAGTTGAGCAATGAGCATATGGAACAACTACTCGTAGCGATGAATGACATTAATGATACATCTCATAAAATTTCGACCATAATTAAAGCGATTAATGACATAGCCTTCGAGACAAATGTTTTGGCTCTCAATGCAGGTATTGAAGCATCCAGAGCTGGAGCGGCGGGAAGAGGTTTTGCAGTAGTGGCTGAAGAAGTACGTAATCTTGCTGCCAAAAGTGCTGACGCTGCACAAGAGACTTCAAAATTGATAAGAAGTTCTTTGAATGCTGTTGATAAAGGTATTAAAGCTTCTGGGGTAACGGCAAAGGCACTTTCCGATGTGAGTGTTACGGCACAGCTTGTGAGTGATACAATCGTTGAGGTCACAAAGGCTTCCAATCGTCAAGCAGAAGCTATTGGTGTTATTAATGATGGACTTAGTCAAATAGCAGATGTGGTGCAAGATAATTCTGCAACTGCAGAAGAGAGTGCGGCCGCCAGTGAGGATTTGTATAATCATGCTACCCTACTCCACGATGAGATTGGTGCTTTCAAACTGAAAGATGAGGAAAAAGAAATTTTAGATGGTAGGGATGAGAATGCTATCTTGGATTTGATTTCTCTCAAGTAAACAAAAGTATGAATTTTCTGCTTGCTGTCAACTTAATAGCTTTAAACCGTAAAGAATAAAATAAAAATATCCATGATGAGGTTAAATCATCATGGATATTTTTATATAGAATACTCTAATGTTGTATAGTTACATGGTGCTATGCTTTTACTAGATAATTGTCTCATGTATGATACGTGTTTCCAAATCTTTAAGAACTGATTAAAACGGTTGGCGAACTAGTTTATTCCCGCTCTGCGTTAGAAAACCAAAGTCATAGACACCCTTTAGACTGCCTTTATACTTGGTTGTTTTCCCGGTTTTTATATTAACAAGGGAAGAGGAGGAACTGTTATTGGCATATAGTTCACCGTTCCCAGTCAGATACAGATCATTCATACTAACAGCGCTGGGCAGGTTGATGGTTTGCCAGATTCCAAGTAATTCATCTCCGTAATAAATAACGGAAGTTTTATTATTTGTTGCTGGAGTAAGATAAACATTATCGCTGTTATCTGCGCCGATTAGTTTCAATTTGTTTTTTCCACCGATGCTGAGTGTTTTGCCACTACTGCTGTCATAAACTGTGTCGTTGTAAGTGTTTTCATATAAAATAATATCATCACTTTTAAGCAGGGCGATATTTCCGATGTGGTGGGTTGGTATGGTGATACTGCTTTTTTGCGCCATAATATTGATTTTGTAAAGGCGGCTCGAGTTTTTCCCTGCTATTTTGAGATAAATCAGGTTGGTAAGGGTGGACATTTCGATTTGACTGACGGTTTCATCTGAGCCTAAAACAGATATTTTTATGCTTTTTTCATCAACATTATCGATTACTTCCGTTGTGCTTTTGTCGCTTGTATCATAGGAATAAAGCTTGAAATAACTGCCGGATTTGCTTCTTTCAGCAATCATAAGCCTGTCGCGATCATAAATCCATTTAAAGCATACAATTTGCATGCCTTTGGCCGCTTCTATGTTTTTTTTCGTACCGTTGTCAAGGTTAAGGATTTCAATGGAATGGTTGTATTGATAGGCTGCGTATTTCCCATCGAAAGAGCCATAAAATTGTTTAACACCATTTTCAACAGCAAAATTTGTTGTCTTTATTTTGTCTGATTGTTTGGTTTCAACTTTATGACCGATATAACTGGCATTGTCAGAAAAATAAACGTTGCCAACAAAGGCTAAAATTCCACACTGAACAATGATCATGGCAGCCAATCCAAAAACAAAAAATTTAAATAAGAACGTTTGATATATTTTCATATTAGCCTCCCAGCTATTTTACGTAGATTGAAGTGGCAACAGATCTCTCGCCCAATGGGTTACAGGGATCATTGATTACGCTGCCTTTATAGTACATGGTTGTTGAAGAGCCTCCGTCTAAATTTGAGGCATTGTAAGCGCCATAATCCAACATGATTTTTTGCACATCATGTAAAGTGGCCCCTGGCATGTTCAGCCGTCTACCGTCCAATACCAGAAGAAGAATGGAGCCGTCAGATTTCTGACCAATAGCTGTTCGGGCTGTTATTCCTTGCCCACCGTCTCCGTGGAAAGCGGCCTTCCCATTGACAACCAATGCGGGACCAAACGTGAAAGCATCCAATACTTTCATTTTTTTGAGATCGTTAATACTATGACTGCCGACAATTAATAAGCCAGTTTTGTCGAAAGCGACAACGTCAGTTTTTTTGTTCGGGAGATAATCCTGAAAAATCATTTTTCCTCCAGACATTAAGAAGCATGTCGGGTACGCGCCAGTACCTGTCCACAGGTTTCCACTTGTTGATTTATCGGTAAATCCTCCGCCATTAATGGCTGCAACTGCATTGTGGTCTTTTGCCATGCCACTGGTGGTCTCTCCTTGAATAGTTAGTTTGTTGGAATATCCCACTTTTACCCGTAGAGGATTTTTCACAATCAATAGGGTTCCCTTGAATTTGGATCCATTAATTTGATATTCATCAATGTCGGAATCATTGTAGTTTTTGATGCTGACAGCTGAGGCTTTTTGCTTGACATTAACGGTATCAACGGCTAAAATTTTCGCGATTTCTTCATCTGACAAGAAAAATTTTGCGAAATATTGGTGTTTGTAGCTCGACATCGCTGTACCAACGAAGATTCTTCTCAGATTGGTAAATGGTCCGTGAAACACCAGCATACAGCTAACAAAGGAAGATAGCACAAGCTGCAGAACAACGAGCAGTAGTATGATGCTTTTTTTCACTTTGCGTTTGCGGTGTTTGGGTTTGCGGTATATATGTTGATTTTGTTTCATTTCATTCTCCTTTAACAACCGGTTATAAAAAACGTTTCGTTCGATGTGAAAGATTTAGTTTACACATCACAAATGTTCCATTGTCATAATAATAGGCAACATTAAAATAATACCATAATAACATAAAAATTTCATTAAAAAAAACAAAAAAAATTATTTTTCGACAATAAAGTTACGCTGATGGCATCAAAAACACGGTGGTGAACTGAAAATAGCTATCGATAATGGGTATTGATCTGCTCCTATAACAGGAAATGACATCATAAAATGTTGGAAATGCATAGAAAAACCATATACGATGAATCAATCTTATGAGACTAATTCACGTTGAAATGATGAGTAATATTTTGTATAATAGAGAAACGTGCTATACGATGGTACAGAATACAAGACATTTGTGAGTGAAAAACCTGAAAATGTGGAAAATAGAGTTGTTGACATTCCAAAGTAAAAATTCTATAATAAACTTAAAAAAATAAAGCATACCAAAATAATGGAACAATTGTATTTAAGAAGTGAATTGATAAACGGAAAAAGCATATTCGGAGAACAAATAATAAAAAATGGTTCACACTCAATAAGTGAATTAAGTTTTCCAAGAAGAGAAGAGGGTAAACGAAGTATGGAAGAAGAAAAAAATGTTTTTTCAGACTTAGAAAACTTAGGATTTAAAGATTT
>Ga0183100_1001173_pt1 | contig 14193 bp, 8 predicted proteins | sample Biomet2_FD_127789 | JGI IMG/M metagenome (GOLD analysis project Ga0183100, IMG submission 127789) | Microbial communities from bioreactor (seeded with anoxic lake sediment) at LBNL, California, USA - Biofuel metagenome 2 | ecosystem: Engineered > Bioreactor > Anaerobic > Unclassified ...
ACACGCTATCGTTCGAATATTCTTCAGAAGGAAGATGCTTATGTGTCGACAATTGATGAAAAACACCCGCAATCGTATTTTCAGGAAGGACATTCAAGTTCAGCTATGCAGGATATGAGTCTGCGGGCTTCGTTCGATTACCGCCCAAATGCGATGCATCTTATTCGGTTTGGAGGTGACTATCTGTTCCATAATTTCCGTCCTGAACAGAGTTATATGGATACTTGGTATAAGGACTCGGTCGTTTCACAAAAAACGAATACAGTCTTTTCCAATTCCCTCATTCGAGGGCATGAAGTGTCGGCTTTTTTTGAAGACGAGATGCGCCTGACCGATCATTTGCGTGCAAATATCGGCGCGCGCTATACATTGTTTCATGTTCAGGGAGAGACTTATCAGTCAATCCAGCCTCGTATATCTGCGCGATATATGATTTTACGTAATTTGTCGGCTAAAGTTTCATACAGTAAGATGAATCAATATATTCATCTCTTATCAAACAGTTATGTCAGTCAGCCGACAGATATTTGGGTTCCGGTGACTGAACGTATCGGTCCAATGAACTCACATCAAATTACCGGCGGACTTTATTATCGTTGGGAAAAAATTGATTTTTCAGCAGAAGCGTATTATAAGCGACTGAATAATTTGGTCGATTATAAAGATAATGGATTAGCGCTATCCTCTTTCTCCGGCTGGGAAGATCGCGTAGGTTTAGGCCGGGGACGAGCTTATGGCATGGAACTGATGGCAAAAAAAAATAGTGGTCGGTTGTCTGGTTGGCTGGCGTATACCCTTTCCTGGAGCGATCGGTGGTTTCCGGATGGTTCCGTTAACAAAGGACGCCGTTTTCCAGCCAAGTATGATAACCGACATAAGATTGATATGGTTGCAACTTATAAGCTTTCGAGTAAAGTTGAGCTGACTTCAGCATGGATGTATGCCTCCGGTAATCATATCACAATCATGGATCAGATGTATAATGCGGCTGTTTCGCAATCTGATAATAGCTATTATGGAAGCATCTATAATCCTTATGGATACAGTGCAAGTTCTCGGAATAACTATCAACTGCCGCCTTATCATCGCTTGGATTTGGGTGCGAATTTTTATAAATACAGAAAGAAAGGACGAATATCCATATGGAACGTCTCAGTATGCAATGTCTATATGCGTCCGAATCCGTTTATGGTGAGTCCGGTATACTATAGTGTGGATGGAAAACGTTATGTAAGGCTACAGGAAACGATTCTGTTTCGTTGTTTCCCGTCTGTATCATACACATACAAGTTCTAAGCAAGATGACAAGGAAGAGATTCAGATATGGTTGTATATTGTTTTTGGCTGTAATGCTAATGCAGACAGCCTGTACGCGCGATGTCATACTTGAATTACCGTATACATCGCCTTCGCTGGTGCTGAATGCTTCGGTAACAACAGGAGAGGATGTCACCGCTTATCTTTCGAAGAGTTGGTTTTTGCTGGATAGTGTTATGGATAGTGAAGTTTCCGGCGGGAAGATTCGTGTATATGTAAATGGCCTCTATCGAGGAACAATGCAACGTTCTGATATTCGTAATGATTCTGTTCTTACAAAAGGACGGTACATCCTGTCAGGCTGCCGCCTGAATGTTGGCGATCATCTTCGTTTGGAAGCAGAAGCGGAGGAGTTCAGCTCTGTTTATGCCGAAACGCAGGTGCCTGATAGTGTGCAGTTGCTCTCTGTAGATACGGTCCGTTTTATCTCATCCGACAAAACATATAAGCGTCAGGAGCAGATGCGACTTTATATTAATTTTACGGATGAGGCAAATAAAAAGAACTATTATCGCCTTTCTGTAGAGAAGGTGATAGAAAAGTGGCGCAATAGTGATCATACTCTTGTTTCAAAGGAAAGTAGTTTCGGATCATATACTTCTGATTTTTATTTAATCTATGAGGATCCTGTTTTTCAATATGTGGCAACAAATCCGACTTTGCAACAACAGGATGCCACTAATTGTTGGGGGACATTTAGTGATGATATGTTTAATGGGAATCAGTATACCTTGAAATCTGTTTTCTATCCGATACAGACCTCATATGTAGGTTCTGATTATACTTACAAAGTTTATTATGATGTTCGGCTGATGTCTGTCTCCGGAGAGTATTATAATTATTTGACTGTTATACGTAATATCTCTGTCTCATTTGGGGAGGCTTATATAAATGGGTTACTGGAACCTTCTGCTACGTATACGAATGTGGAAGGAGGATTTGGTGTAGTAGCCGGCTATCAGGTGGCTTACAAACGCATCATGATGCCTTTTGGAAAAGAATCATCTTTCTATATAAATGAATAAAGAGGATGTAAATGTGTTGTTGTTAGTTTATACTTCGTTATTAGTGGGATTAAATTCCATTAATGGATTTATACGATGAAGTAACCGATTAAAAGTAAGATTAGAATAAGTTGTAATTCGTCCTTAATACTTTAAATTCCGTGCGCCGATTGATTTGATCGGCAGTAGATTGTTGCTCGGGTTTTAACTTCTCGATAAATTCATCCGTGAGCACGTCGCCTTCTTTCAGAAAATCATACTGTTTAGCCATTCTTTTATTAATGACTTTAGGTGTGCTTTTTCCATATCCCTTAGCGTCGAGGCGGTCAGCTTTGATACCGCCGGCAATAAGATAATCGACGACGGATTGGGCGCGACGCTGAGCGAGCCCTTCATTGTACTCGACAGAACCTTTACGATCGGTGTGCGCTCCTAATTCGATGGTTATGTTTGGGTTGTCGTTTAGCATTTTTATTGTTTCATTCAAAGCTTTCTTTGATTCAGGTCTGAGTGAGGCCTTATTGAAATCATAAAAGATATTTTCGATGACTACGGGTTTATTAATCGGAGATAGAAAAAAGTCAACATAATAGGTTTCGTTTTTTTCGTCGGGCGCCGTTTTTAATTCAAAATTCTGATTTAAGAATCCCCGGGCGCTTGCCATCATTACATATTTGATGTCACGTTCCAGTTCGACGTGATATTTCCCGTCTTTCTTTGCAATGGTTTTGGCATTCAGTCCATCTTTGCCTACAATACGCACAACGGCATTTTCGATAGGATTCTCGTCTACGTCTGAAACGATACCTTCGATGGCAATGATGACCGAAGGAAGTTCAAAGGAATAGATATGGTCATAACCACGGGCATCATTGCGGTTAGAGCTGAAGAAACCTTTCTCTTTTTTCCCGGCGAAGGTGATACCGAAATCATCATAGCTTGAGTTAATAGGTGACTTTAGATTTTCCACAGTCCAATGTCCGGAGGTAGAATCAAGAGTTGCTTTAAATAAATCCAGTCCCCCCATACCCGGGTGTCCGGTAGATGCAAAATATAGCGTTACAGAGTCACGCATGTAAGGAAACACTTCATCGCCGGCCGTGTTGATATCTGCCCCCAGATTCTCCATTGGACCAAAGTCTTTTCCAATAACGCGTGAGCGATATAAATCTTTTCCTCCGAAACCACCGACAATATCCGAAGCAAAATAGAGATATTTGCCGTCGGGAGAAATAGCCGGATGCCCCAGAGCGGTAACAGAATCTTTGACAATTTCAGCTCTTGTGCCTTTGTTCCATTTGGCGCTACTGCGTGAGGATACATATATTTCAGATGTACGCGGACCTTCCGGATCTTGTGCGCAATACGTATAATACATTGTGTTGCCGTCGCGAGAGAAAGAAGGCGTACCTTCATCAAAATCGGTATTTACTGCGTCATCAATTTCGGTTGGAGCTTTCCAATTTCCGTTTTCGTCCTGCTTTACCAGAAAGAGGTCGTTATTCCGCTGGCCTGTTATGGCACTGAGGGTTTCCTCCTTTGACTTTTCTGTTGTTTGCGTTGTTGTAGTTTCTTTATCTTTTCCCTTGCTTTTTTCTTTATTCTTTAAAGCGCGTGAAGACGTAAAATATAGCTGGTCATATTTTTCCCCGTATAGCATCGGGCTAAATTCAGAATAACGGGTATTAAACTTATCCATGCGCCTGACTTCATAACGTGTAGGGTGCTGACGCCATTGATCGGCTTTTTCTGAACCCGTTATTCCATTATTTGCCAAGGTGCTTTTAGGTTGGAACTTCAGATATTCATTATAATATTTGATGGCTTCGTTATAATGTCCGCTTTTCTGGTTCATTTCACCCAGACGGAAAGTGACGATTGTATCGGGATATTTGTAACGGAGTGCATTCATGTAGGCGCTTGTGGCACGCGGCGTATTGTTTATTAACCGGTTGCATTCGCCCATTCGAAAAGCAATGAATCCACGCATATCTCGTTTGTCAGGGGGCGTTTTTGTATATAGTTTCCGATAAATGGTAGAGGCCTGAAAATATTCGCCAATACGTTCCTTTTCTTCTGCATCAGCTAGTTTAACTGATTTACAGGAGAACATCGACAGAAATAGACATCCTGCAAGAATGCAATATATGTATACAAGCGTTTTCATTGACGATGATTATCTTTTGAATAACGGAACCTGCTGCCTCTTATTGTATATTCTTTTTTATTTTGTCGAGAGCAATAACGAACTGTCTCCATAGCTGAGAAAACGAAAATCATGGCCAAGGGCATAATCATAAATTTTTCGCCAGTCTCCTTTCGCAAATGCAGAAATCAGCAGGATAAGTGTACTTTTGGGTTGATGGAAGTTTGTTACCATGCCGCGTACAAGTTTGAAGTTGTAGCCGGGAGCAATAATGATTTGTGTGGCGGTGACTAATTTGTCGGCATGATGTTTATCAAGGTAATCCAAGATGTTCTGTAAAGCTTCGGCCGAAGTAAGTTTATTATTCTCTTCGTCGTAGGGTACCCATTGTTTTACAACCAGTTCTTCAGACGATGCGTCCGGATTGGATTTGAGAATGACACCCATATAGTAGAGACTTTCGAGTGTGCGGACGGAAGTGGTTCCAACAGCGATAATTTTGCCCAAGTTGTTTTTTATCCGTTCAATAGAGCTTCGGCGTACGGAGATAAACTCAGTATGCATTTCATGCCCTTCGATTGTTTCGCTTTTTACCGGCTTGAATGTGCCGGCACCTACATGCAGTGTCAGCTCCTCGCGCCCGAACCCTTTAGCGTCAATGTCCGCTAAAACTTCGGGAGTGAAATGCAATCCTGCCGTCGGTGCGGCTACCGAACCTTTTATTTTTGAATAAACAGTTTGATAAGTTTGCAGATCGCTTTTTTCTGTTTCGCGGTGCAGATATGGTGGAATGGGTAATACCCCGGCTGCGTCCAGAATATCGGCGAAGGTGCATGTCGGGTGATCCCAATAGAACTCGATCAGGTGGTTATCTCCGTGACTTTCTTTTTTTTCTGCCCGCAGAGTCACGGTTTCGCCGTTTATTGTTACTTCTTTACTGAGTATTCCATCTTTCCATTTTTTTAAATTACCGACCAGACATGTCCAGCTACAGCGCAGCGTTTGCTGGAATATCAACGCATAGTCGCGTGGTTCTGCAGGCTCGAGACAGAAGATTTCAATCCTTGCGCCTGTATCTTTATGAAAAAGCAAGCGTGCCTGAATCACTCTTGTATTGTTAAATACCATCAGTGAACCAGCCGGTAGAAAATCTGTGATATGCTTGAATATACTTTCACTTACATTTCCGTCCTTGTATAGAAGCAATTTCGATTCGTCGCGTTTTGGCAATGGAAATTTGGCGATTCGCTCGTCAGGAAGCTGATAATCGTAATCTTCGATGCGTATTTGTTGTGTCCTTATTACCATTTTTTTCCTTTAATAAAACTCTCATTATGGGAAACCCGATTGCAAAAGTACTAAATTCTTCTTTTTTGCCTATTTTTGTAGTGTATTATAAATGAAATAAAAATATGAGTGAGATAAGAGTAGGCGACAGAGTGCGCTTCCTGAATACAACGGGAGGTGGTGTCGTTCGTGGTTTGAAAGGTAAAGACCAAGTGATTGTTGAGGATGAAGATGGCTTTGAAGTTCCCGCATTGATGAGGGAATGTGTCGTAGTTGGCGAGAGGGAGGCTCAGGTACGTAGTTCAAACAGTTCGCCACTAGTATCCAAGCCGGTTGTTTCGCGTGGATCTGCAGAAAAAGCGATTATAACACAAACTGTTGAACCTGAAGCAAAGATAGTTGAAACGCCTGAAGGTGAACGTTTAAATATCTATTTGGCTTTTCTGCCCGTTGAGCCGGAAAAACTGCTTCAGGGGAGTAATTACGAAACCTATTTTGTTAATGACAGTAATTATTTCCTCTATATTAATTATATGAATTGTGAGAATAATAGTTGGACCAGCCGCTATAATGGTCTCATCGAACCGAATACCAAGATTTTTATGGAGGAGTTTGGAAAAGATGAATTGAACAGTTTAGAGCGGGTCTGCGTGCAGATAATTGCTTTTAAGAAGGGGAAAACGTATTCATTGAAGAATACAATCTCTGTAGAACTCCGCATTGATACGGTTAAGTTTTATAAGCTGCATTGCTTCATGGAAAACGATTATTTCGATGAAAATGCGTTGCTTTATCCAGTGGTTCGTCAAGATGTTCCTGAAAGAGAAATGCTCGTTTCGGCTGTAGAATTGCAAGATGCTATGCAACAGAAAAGAAAGGATGACCGCCGCAAACCGCAATCTATTGTTCATAAGATACCCAGTGATGGTGCAGCGGTAGAGGTCGATCTGCATATTGATCAACTACTCGATAATACCAATGGTTTGTCAAGTGGAGACATGTTGAATTATCAACTCGATAAAGTTCGTGAAGTACTTGCGAAATATGCTGATCACAAGGGACAGAAGATTGTCTTTATACATGGCAAAGGCGAAGGTGTGTTGCGTAAGGCTATAGAAAGTGAACTGAAGGCAAAATACAAAACATATTATTTTCAAGATGCATCGTTTCGCGAATACGGATTTGGAGCAACAATGGTTATCATAAAATAAACGATATGGCAACAGAGATTGAAAGGAAATTCTTGGTGAAAGACGACTTCAGCAAGGGTGTGTTTGATTCGGAACGGATTGTACAAGGATATATTTGTTCGGCGCCCGGACGGACTGTTCGTGTTCGTATACGAGGCAAAGCAGGGTTCTTGACTATTAAGGGACCTTCTGACGAGAAAGGCCTGAGCCGTTACGAGTTCGAACAGCAAATCTCGCTTGCCGATGCTAAACAATTGATGAAACTTTGTGAGACGGGCGTAATTGATAAAGTACGTAATTTAGTGCATTGCGGCAAACGCGTATGGGAGATTGATGTTTTTTATGGAGCCAACGAAGGATTAGTTATTGCAGAGATCGAACTCGGTTCGGAAGACGAATATTTTGAAAAACCGGAGTGGTTGGGCGAAGAGGTAAGTGGCGATCGTCGCTACTACAACTCAATGTTGATTGCTCATCCATACAATGAATGGAAAAATAGTAAATAGTATACAATATATGAAGAAAAGATGGATGATCCTCCTGGCTGCGGCCCTGCTTACTTTGCCGGTTAAAGCCGACGAAGGCATGTGGCTTCTGCCATTACTGAAGATGCAAAAGTTTCCGGAGATGCAGGCTCTTGGCCTCAAGTTGCAATATGCTGATATTTACAGTCCGGATTCGGCTTCTCTTAAAGATGCTGTTGTGCAGTTTGGTGGCGGTTGTACAGGCGAGATTGTATCGCCGGACGGACTGCTGCTGACTAATCATCATTGCGGATATGGGAGTATCCAGCGACATAGTACGCTAGAGCACGACTATCTTACGAATGGTTTCTGGGCAATGTCGCGTGATCAGGAATTACCTAATCCCGGTTTGACCGTTACTTTCATTGAGAAAATCGACGATGTGACTGATTATGTAAAGAGCGAACTGAAGAAAGAATCAGATTCCAATAGTATGAATTTTCTGTCACCCAAATATTTGAATGGCCTGGCCAGGATACGTATTGGAGAAAAATATTTGCAGGAACATCCGGGAACAGAGGTTGAAATCAAGCCGTTTTATGATGGGAACGTCTATTATATGTTCACCAAAAAAGTCTATCAGGATATTCGTCTGGTTGGTGCACCTCCATCGTCTATCGGAAAATTCGGTGCCGATACCGATAATTGGATGTGGCCGCGACATACGGGTGATTTCAGTGTGTTTCGGGTGTATGCCGATGCCAATGGTAATCCGGCCAGGTATTCACCCAATAATGTGCCGCTTCATCCCAAACGCTGGTTCAAAATATCTATTAAAGGTGTGGAAGAAAATGATTATGCGATGATTATGGGTTCCCCGGGGCGTACGAATAAATACTATACGTCGTGGGAAGTGGCCGAACGGCGTGATATTGATAACGATGTACGTATCCGCATCCGCGATCTTCGCCAGAAAGTGATGCTTGACGAGATGCTTAAAGATCCGGCAATCCGGATTGCTTATTCCGGTAAGTATGCAGGCTCAACCAACGCATACAAGAACGCTATCGGTAGTAACTGGGCGATCAAAATGCGTAACTTTGAACAGGTGAAACGAGAGGAACAGGATAAACTTCTTGCCTGGGCTAAAGACAAGAATGAACCGGTGTATGTTGAAGCGTTAAAACAGATCGAACAGATGATAACTGATCGCAAAGACCTCCGTTTCCGTAGTTGGATGCTTGATGAAGCTGTAGTGCGCGGTATAGAGTTCAGTATGGCTCCGACAGCTATCGATTCGTTGGTTATCGCATTGAAAAGTAAGGACAATACTGCACGTGAAAGACAGTTGCATCAGTTTGAGATTGCTTATCATGGTTTTGCTAACGACAATTATTCTGTGGAGGTAGACAAAAAGATTGCCAAGGTTTTGCTTAAAGAATATCGCAAGGAGATCCCCGCTGGCAAACAGCCGGCTTGCTTCGTTGTTATTGATAAGAAATATAAGGGCGACATCGATCGTTATGTGGATGATTTGTTTTTCAGATCGATTTATGGCAGTGATGCTAACTTTAAACGATTTATGGCGCACCCATCTGTGAAAGCTTTGAAAAAAGACCCGATGATTATCTTCTCACAAGGAGTGAAGAATGAAGCAAAATCGCTGACTGACGCTTTGAAAGCTTTTGATTCGGGTTATGCCATTGCTCATTGTACTTATGTGAAAGGTTTGTTGGACATGTATGGTGATAAAGTAAACTTTCCCGACGCGAATCTCTCGCTTCGTCTTACTTATGGGCAAGTGAAAGGCTATCAGCCGCGTGATGCCGTGTATTACAGTTGTCAGACTACACTTGACGGAGTGATACAAAAAGAAGACTCTACGAATTGGGAGTTTGTGGTTGCTCCGAAACTAAAGGCTTTGTATCAGGCACATGATTTTGACCGTTATGCGATGCCGAACGGTAAGATGCCGGTAGCTTTCAGTGCAACGACGCATACTACAGGAGGGAACTCCGGTAGTCCGGTTCTAAATGCTAACGGAGAACTAATCGGCATTAACTTTGATCGAAACTGGGAAGGAGTAGGAGGAGATATCCAATACTTGCCGGATTATCAGCGTAGTATTATCGTGGATATACGATATGTGCTCTTTATCATCGATAAGTATGCCGATGCCGGTTATCTGATGAAGGAAATGGATATTGTACAAAAATAAAAGAAGCAGAGTATAGGTTTTGCCTAGATCTTCACTATTCTTTCTCTGTTTGATATGTTTTTTCATGATTAATTATTACCTTTGGCATCAGAATAAGGTGTAGCTGTTCCGTTCTCTCGGACGGCTGATAATAGGGAAGGCGGTGAGAATCCGACGCTGTACCCGTAGCTGTAAGTCAATCAGAACCCGGTAAACCACAATGCCACTAACAATCGTTGGGAAGGCGTTACCGAAAAGGGTCGACAAGTCAGAAAACCTGCCTTATTCAGTTATTCAACCCCTCGGGTAAGGTGTTGAGCGTACGTAATATTGCATGATTAATATGAAAGTATCCCTTTTTCAGAGAGGAAAAGGTTTGTACTGTATGCTCTTGCTTATATCGGAGGTTGGGGCGTATGGACAAAGCAAACTCGATTCTATACAGCATTTGGATGAAGTGGTTGTTACTGCCAAAAGTTTTAAAGAAGTAATTCCGTCGCAGAAGCTGGCCGGTAAAGAACTGCAGAACCTGAATAGCAACACCGTAGCCGATGCATTACGCTATTTTTCTGGCGTGCAGTTGAAAGATTATGGAGGCGTTGGTGGTATCAAAACCGTCAATATCCGGAGTATGGGCACGAATCACATGGGAGTATTCTACGATGGGATAGAGCTGAGTAACGCACAGAATGGGCAGGTTGACCTAGGCATGTACTCGCTCGATAATATAGAAGAGATTTCCCTCTATAACGGACAGAAAAGTGACATTTTTCAGTCAGCCAAAGATTTTGGAGCAGCAGGGACACTCTATCTGCGTTCCCGCAGACCACATTTCATCAAGGGAAAAGATACAAATCTCCGGGCAACGCTCAAGACAGGTTCGTTTGACGTGCTCAATCCATCGGCACTGTTTGAATATAAGATCAGTGAACGGGTTGCAGCTTCATTTAGCTGTGAGTGGCTTAACGGCAGCGGAAAGTATAAGTTCCGATACCGGCGGATTAACCCGGCCGGAGAGATTGCCTATGATACTACCGCTACACGACAGAACGGCGATATTAACGGCACTCGTCTGGAGGGTGGACTTTACGGAACCACCGGCGATGGCAGCTGGAATGTAAAAGTCTACAACTACAATTCCGAACGAGGCATCCCGGGCGCGATCGTCAATAATGTCTGGCGGCGGGGCGAAAGAGTATGGGACACGAACTCTTTCATGCAAGGGTCGTATATTAAGGAGGTGAGCAGACGATTCAAGACCCAGGTCAATGCCAAGTATGCCTTTTACAGGACGCACTATGTAAACAACGATGACAAGCTGATCCATGTAGACAATCTTTATAAGCAGCGTGAAGCCTACTTCTCGTCGGCCAACGCATTCAGCATCCTGCCTGTATGGGATGTCTCCGTTTCGTACGACATGCAATGGAATGAGATGAAAGCCGATCTTAACGCTTTTGTATTCCCTGAGCGATTCACGAACCTGCTTTCCGCAGCTACGGCTTTTCGCCTCTGGAAGGTAAAGATTCAAGCCAGTGGATTAGCGACCTTTGTACACGATCAGGTAAAGGAAGGACCAACTCCTAAAGCACGCCATCAGTTTACACCGGCCGTATTCGCGTCGTACAAGCCTTTCGATAGTTCCGATTTTAGTGTCAGAACGTTTTACAAACGGATCTTCCGTATGCCAACATTCAATGATTTGTATTATGCCGATATGGGAAACTCTAAACTGAATCCGGAGTACGTCATTCAGTACGACGTCGGCATCGCTTATAAAAAAACATGGCAGCATCGGTTCTTCTATCAGTTCAGGTTGCAGGCCGACGGATATTATAATAAAGTAAAAGACAAGATTATCGCCTATCCCAAAGGACAACAGTTCCGGTGGACGATGCTTAATCTGGGTAGGGTTGAGATCAAAGGGGTGGATATCAGTGCCGAGACGACCGTTAATCCGGCCGAAGATCTTTACGTTACGCTCCGTGCACAATATACATATCAGAAAGCGCAAGACTTCACCGATCCTTCTGATACTTACTATGCCGACCAGATTCCTTACATTCCATGGCATAGCGGATCTGCTATCATGCAAGCTTCCTGGCACGGCTGGAATATGAACTACAGTTTCATCTATGTAGGCGAACGTTATAACCAGCAGGAGAACATCAAATACAACTACACACAACCGTGGTACACCAGCGATCTGTCGTTCTCTAAAGAGTTTAGGGCTAAGTTTGGTAAGTGGAAGACGGCAGTGGAAGTAAATAACCTGCTCAGTCAGGATTATGATGTCATTCTCAACTATCCGATGCCCAAACGTAATTATAAGATTTCACTAACTGTTGAATTATAGCCATGAAAATAAAAGAATGTCCACTCTTTTTACTGATTAGCCTTGTTGCCGTTGCCGGATGCAGAAAGATTGAGATTGTTGTCCCTTCGGAATACGAACTGATACCCGACGGCATCCGATATGAGGCCGACCCTCTCGGAATGTATGTGGTGAACGAAGGGAACATGGGTAGCAACAAATGTACGCTTGATTATCTGGATTATGTCAACGGTTATTATATCCGCAATCTTTACTCCGAGCGTAATCCGGATGTTGTAAAAGAACTTGGCGATGTGGGCAACGATATTCAGATCTATGGAAGCAAAATGTATATTGTAGTGAACTGCTCGCACAAGGTAGAGGTGGTCGACGCAAAAAGCTGTACCAGAATCGCTCAGATAGATATTCCCAACTGTCGATACATCCGTTTCTCACGAGGTTATGCTTATGTCACCTCCTATGTGGGTCCGGTGTTTATTGATCCGGATGCTCCGCCGGGAGCCGTTTATCGTGTCGATACGGCAACACTCGCCGTCAGTGCCAGGGTATCCGTAGGCTATCAACCCGATGAGCTGGCTGTTATGGGTGACTATCTTTATGTGGCCAATTCAGGAGGCTACCGGGCACCAAACTACGACAATACGGTATCTGTCATTGAATTAGACCGTTTTAAGCAGGTTCGAAAGATTCCCGTAGGTATTAACCTGAACCGTATACAGGCGGACTGTTATGGAAAGCTCTGGGTCACTTCACGTGGTGATTATAGGACTGTACATTCTAACTTGTATGTACTAGAGAAACGTGTCGGACATAATGAGATGACTGTGACCGACACGCTTAATATTCCCTGCACCAATTTCGCTATTTGCGGCGACTCGCTTTATTACTACGCTACCGAATGGAACGAGAACACGCAGAGTAATGCCATCTCTTACGGGATCGTCGATATCCGTACTAAAAAACTTGTGGCGGGTAGCTTTATCACCGACGGCACCGAGAAAGACATCAAGATACCTTACGGACTGGCTATTCACCCGGTAACACACGATATATACGTGACTGATGCCAAGAACTACGTCTCCAGCGGAACGCTATATTGTTACGACAGATATGGCAAACGCAAATGGAGCGTTCGCACGGGCGATATTCCGGCACATATGGTTTTTTTAACTAAATAAGTAGACATGAAACAATTGATATCCTATATGATAGTACTCCTATCGCTCGGCGTAATCACATCTTGTGAAGGCGATAAGATACAGATGGTGAGCCTTGGTATCGATGACGTATACTACTTGGCGAGGATGAAAGCTTATGCACTCCATCCGGCTTTTGCAGGGGAGGAATATCGCTGGACCATGCGCACTGCCAGTGGGCAAGACTCTCTGCTTTCGATGCAGCGTGATTATGTCTTTCTTGCAAAAAACACAGGTACGTATGAGATGACTTTCCGGATCATTGACAGCAAGATGCCATACACTCACCGTTTCAGAGTTGTCGTCATGCATGAAGAAGTGGAGTATAGCCCATACATCTCCAAGGTATATGAGTATCGCCCGGCTCCCGGGCAGTTTGTGAATATTATGCCTGAATATGAAGCGGGCGATACTGAGGAATCTATGCGCAAGAAAGCCGAAGAGAATATTTCGGGCACCAACGACGTGATGGTGTCGTTGGGCGGATATGGCGGATATATCATTTTCGGATTTGATCATACGGTGATGAATGTGAAGGGCGAGAAAGATTTTATGATTCTCGGTAACGCCTTTTATTCGGATGTGAAAGAATATGCCGACAAGAAAGGGGGAAGTTGTGAGCCGGGAATTGTTATGGTGTCGTTTGACGAGAATCAAAACGGCTTTCCCGACGACGAGTGGTATGAGTTGGCAGGCAGTGAATACGATAGTGCCGAAACGGTTAAAAACTATCGGATAACCTATCAGCGACCCGACCCCGGCAAGATACCTGTGCCCGACGCGACCCGGCAATGGAGCGATAGTACTTATATCGCTTGGGACGACAATACGGGACACAGCGGATTTATGGCCAAGAATATATACCATACCCAGAGTTATTATCCGGCATGGATTGACGAAGGAAAGATGACATTCAGAGGTACTAAGTTGCAGAATAATGCAGTAGATGAGAGCGGTTCGGGACATTACTATGTGCTCTACTCTTTCCCCTGGGGTTATGTCGATAATCATCCCAATAGTAAGCGGGATTTGAATAGCTTTGATATAGACTGGGCTG
>Ga0183100_1001174_pt1 | contig 14170 bp, 7 predicted proteins | sample Biomet2_FD_127789 | JGI IMG/M metagenome (GOLD analysis project Ga0183100, IMG submission 127789) | Microbial communities from bioreactor (seeded with anoxic lake sediment) at LBNL, California, USA - Biofuel metagenome 2 | ecosystem: Engineered > Bioreactor > Anaerobic > Unclassified ...
TCAAAATGGCGTTTCGATGAATTTTGCGCCCAGGCACGGGACTGTCATGGCCATCACGGCTGAAGAAGCAGCAGCCTTGGCTAAGAAATGGGGAAAGACGACCGATCTGATTGTTATGTCAGTTGGCTCGAAACTGGCAAAGCGGCTCAATTTGGTCATCGACAACAATAACCGGACGGTCTTTGTTCCGGTAAAACAAGGCACTGATCTAACGGCTTTTGATCCGATGATTCAGGCTATGCCAGGTGTTAGTGTCACACCAGCCGGGCCACAGAATTTTTCAACCGGTGGGGTGACTTATGTGCTGAGCCTTAATGGTGTAAAAGTAACTTATTGTGTGACAGCCAGTGTCAACAACAATCCGGTTCTGACCGATTTGTACGCGGATCCGGAAGTGCTGTATTCCGAAAATACCGGTAAATTTTATATCTATCCGACGAGTGACGGCTATGCCGGCTGGAACGGAAAATATTTTAACTGTTTTTCATCGAACGACCTGGTGAACTGGGCAAACGAAGGTACCATCATAGACTTGACTTCCGGTCAGGTCAGCTGGGCCTCTACGAATGCCTGGGCACCCTGCATCGTTGAGAAAAAAATAAACGGACAGTACACGTATTTTTTCTATTTTACGGCAGCCCAGAAAATCGGCGTTGCTGTTTCTTCCAGTCCGACAGGTCCTTTTGTCGATTCGGGCAAGGCGCTCATTTCATCAAAACCTTCCGGAATAACCGGCGGGCAGGAAATTGATCCTGACGTTTTTACCGATCCGGTTTCGGGGAAAAGTTACCTGTACTGGGGCAACGGCTATATGGCTGGTGCTGAGTTGAACGATGATATGATTTCCATTAAAAGCGGAACCACCACCGTGTTGACACCAGACGCCACGTTCCGTGAAGGTACCTATGTGATTTACCGGAACGGACTCTATTATTTTATGTGGTCTGAAAATGACACCGGCAGTCCTGATTACAGGGTTCGATATGGTACTTCGACGTCACCTCTAGGCAAGATTACGGTACCGGCCAACAATATTGTCATAGCCAGAAACGATGCGTTGGCTATTTATGGTACAGGGCACAACTCCGTGGTTCAATTGCCTGGGAAAGATGAATGGTACCTTGTTTACCACCGTCTGACCCGGCCGAATGGGATTAATTATGCTTCTCCTGGATATTACCGTGAGGTCTGTATCGACACCCTCAAATTTAATGCGGATGGTTCCATTAAACCTGTGACTCCTACGCTAAATGGCATTTCACCGGTATTAACCGGCACCACGCTTCCGATTCTGAAACGGATTAGAAAATGGTTGACGCTATCCCCGAATCCGGTCAAAGATGAGCTCCGGATTTCGATGCCCGGACTGGCAGATGAAAAGCTGACCGTAGAAATACAGGCTTTGTCTGGAAAAACCGTGCTGAAAACCAATCTACCTTCATCCCAAACCAGTCTTGATTGCTCAGGACTGGTTTCTGGTTTATATATTCTTAAAGCGACTCAGGGAGCTTGTACGATGTATGGAAAGTTTATCAAGTCATGACTGTCAATCAGACGATCGGTTTCAGTTGACAACTTGTTTTTACCGAAAGCCAGCCTGCAAGGGGCGGCATTGTTGGTGATCGACAGAAACTGTGGAGTCAGAATCCTGTTGGCCGGATCAGTCTCTTTTTTTACCGCTGATGAGTTGAATCAGCGTATCTTTCAGTAAGGTGACGGACAGTTTTTGTTTGACCGCCAGAGGCGGTTCTGTGGCTGTCGTATCTCTTATCGCCACCTTGTCAGGATACAGGTGGACGGCAGGAATAACCGTGCGTGCCGTGCGATCACCAGACCACTCGAGCGAAAGTGAATCGGATGGTGTCGCTTTTGACTCGATCACCAGGCTGTTTTTATGAGAATTAATGGCTGGCAGCTTGAAGGAAAATGTTTTCAGACTTGAAACCTTGCCGGTGTTTAATACCGTGGAATCGTTGATGGATACGGTGGCTGCTGCTGTTGTGGTCAGATAAAGGGTATACGGTTCCGCGAACCTGGTTTCAAGCGTTCCACTCCAGCGGACACTCTTCGTCCCGGTAGGCAATGGGCTTCCGGGTAAGACCTGACCGGCAGAACCATTGGACTGAGTGAAGATCCCATCGGTATAATAATCTGCATGTAAGCCAGTTCCGGTCAAGGTACGTGGATTATCCAGCAGGTAATCGATAACGGAAATTGTATGATTCCTGCTCAGATAAACGAATGACAGAACGCCATCTTTGATGGCATTGTGGTCGAATTGAGGTTCCGAACAAAAGCGGTCCTTATCTACATTGGTCAGTAATTGCCAGTCTTCATAGTTGTTTGCAGCAGTGGCAGTGTAAATTTCTGCACCATTGGCAATAACGATGGCATTGTCATACGAATCGATGATCAACTGGACCCTGCAATAGGAATTGACATTGGCTCCGCTATTTTTAATCAGGTTGCAATGCCAGGTTCCGTCCGCATCGCGGTAACGATGATGCAACACCGCTTTCGTGCGCGAGGTCGTCCAGTTGGAATCAGTGCTGTCTTCCATATAGGAATTGATAATGTGGACTCGACCTTTACTGTCGGTGGCCTGCGTCTCTTGATTGATATACCCTTTGTTATAGGGAATGGCGGCAATCTTCAGGCTTGGAAGGTCTTCTCTCATGCAGGAACCGGATATTCTTGAATCTGTTGGGTCGATCAATTCGGTGACAGCGACAATGGAATCGTGGTTATCCTTCCATGTTTTTCCGTTATCGTCACTATAACCATAGTACAGGTCATGGTTACTGCAGCCGCTGAAATCATCCCGCCAGCACCACGAAACATGCAGCCGTCCGTTGATATCATAATCCATCCGGTTGATATAGGCGCAGGCATTCGGATTGGCATTCATTCCCTGAACATAGCGGCCTATGAGTTTCCAGGTGTGTGTCAGGCCATCGTATTCCCTCAGATAGCTATCGCCATCACCGCTCAGTTTGTAACGGCACTCAAACAGTAAGTTACCGTCCGGTTTGTTGATGAAGCGAGGATAGGTCACATTTGGGATGGTCACGCCTGAAACCAACTGCGAGGCCATGGCTCCGAAATTGGAGATATCCCAGGCCAGATATTCCGGGTCGTTAGCCAAGCCTGGCACAGAACGATTGTATTGTAGCGTATTGTTATGGTGATCATAAGCCAGATGAATGGTTCCGTCATTTTTGCAGATACCCATGGAAATAACATCGTGCGAGTCATCTCTAGTATTCCGGTGAGGAAATACGACTTCTTTCCATGTTCCAAGCGGCAATTTCCGCCGGGCAATGGTGACATTCCGATTGGCATTGTAATAAACGGTATATTGATAGCCGTTATAGGAAACCATGGCATCTTGTTGAAAAGACTGGCCGCTTAACTGTTCCTGAGTGGACAAGACATAGGCGGTCGTGGTGGGATGTGTTTCATTAATGCGCAAGGCCTTGACTGTTGTTGGGACTGCCGATGCAGTGACAGAAAGGCTGGCGAAAATCAGTGTAATGGAAAATTGTTTCATGAGTTTTAGCCCTACGATTAACAGGAGGCAAAGATGATAAAAATTACGATGATGATGAGCCGATTTTTCAGTCAATAACGTTCGTTTATTTTGTTTTATCATGTAGACTGGCTGATATTCTTACCGATATAAGTGTTTGATCGTTTGATTTTGCTGGGTTTTCTACTTAATTTTGTCTGGAATAAAACAGGAAATTTTCTGGAATTATTGAATCGGACTATTATGACGAAACATCTCCATCTACTGGCTGTCTTCATGTGTTTGTTGACGCTAAAGGCTTTCGCTGTAGAAAACAAACTTCAGGTTTCCTTTGAAAATTTCCCTTATATGAGCCAGTTGCCATCCAACTCCGTGCAACGGGTTTTTCAGGATAAAGAGGGTTATATCTGGTTCGGGACACTGGATGGCTTATGCCGGTATGACGGCTATTCCGTGAAAAGTTTCCGTTCTGACATGAACAATCCGTCATTGCTCACCAACAACGACATTTTGTGTCTGACCGAAGACGATAACAATCAATTGTGGATCGGAACCAAGCAAGGTGTCAACATTCTGGACAAGCATACCATGCGCATCCGTCCGTTTGACGAAACAACGTTCCAGGGAGACCACATTAACAGTCTGGCTTCAGATGGAAAAGGACATGTCTGGATCGGGACTCAGCGAGGACTGTTTCGGTACAACGTCCGTAAAAATACCTTGCAGTCTTATGTCTACGATCCCTATGATAAAAAAACCATCTCAGGAACCGGAATCAATTACATTTACAGGGACAATCATGGTAATATCTGGGTTATGTCCTGGAATTCAGGTATTTGCAGGTATTTACCACAAACCAATAATTTCAAACGGTATCCAAAAGTAGGGCCTCACAACAATCCATTCCGCCTGTATCAGGATAAGCAGGATAATTACTGGATTGGTACATGGGGTGACGGCTTTTACCAGTTTGATCCGAAGGCACAAGAAGATAAGATGTACACTTTTCATGCCGTCGGCAATATTCAGGGGAAACCAGCTGAAAGTACCATTTACAGTATTGTTCAGGATGATAAATATGGCTATTTATGGCTGATGTCTTTGTCAGGTTTGTATGCCATGAACTATCAGCCGGATGGCACATTGACTTCGGTTGACATTTCGAAATATATGGCCGGATCCAGCCGGTTGTATAGTGAAATTATTAAAGACAGGAACAACAATCTCTGGATAGGTGCTTTTAGTGAAGGCGTCATTTTCATTAATTTCGAACGACCACCTGTTCAGAATTACTATTTGGATATTATAAGGCAACGAATGGGCTTTTTACCCAGCATCAAAGCCTTATCGGAAGATCAGGATGGATTGGACTGGATCGGGCTGAACCGGTACGGACTCTGTCTATACAACCGGCAAACCAATTCGGCCAAATTCTATACGACTGTACCGGGCTCAAAAGGAACAGGCAACCTGTTGACTGTCAATTATATCAGGCGGGTAAAAAGCCGGAATGAACAATGGGTAGCCTGTAACGAAAATTTGATTTACGTATTCAAAAAGAAAGGATCGGATATCGCGTTTTCTCATGCTGTGGATGTGAGTAAAGGCAATAAGATCAATTCCTATGGAGACAAAGTCATGTTTGAAGACAGGGCAGGTAATGTCTGGATAGGAATGGAAGGTGGCGTCGTCATGGTTACATCAAAAGGTATTGTTGTCCCTGTTGCTGAAATTCCTTCCGTAACTGACATTACGCAGGATTTGGACGGCAATATTTGGGTAAGCAGTGAACGTTCCGGTCTATGCATGCTGACGCTAACGAAACACGGCTACAAAATTACGACGTATGACAAGTATGCCAAGGGTTTGAATACCAATAATGTGCAAAGTGTTTGTGCCCATCAGTCAGGAGAACTCTGGATTGGGACCAAGGAGGGCCGGGTTATCACGTTCAACAAAAAGAAACATCAATTCCAGGACGTCAGCAGTTTGTGTGCCATGACGGGTGAAGGTATTTTGAATATATTGTCAGATCGCTTCGGAAATACTTGGATATCAACGAATAAGAAGGTTACCTGCTTCAATCCCAGAACAGAATCGTCCACCAGTTTTAGCGTCTTTGATAATCTGGCGGTCAATTCATTTATTGCCAGTGCTTGCACGGAAAGTTTGACAGGTGAAGTTTTATTCGGTGGGAACAGAGGCTTTTGTTCATTCCTGCCTGCCAATAAAAACAGGAATGCCACTCATAGCCCGGCATGGGTGCATATTACCGATGTGAAAGTCCATAATCAATCCATTTTTGATCCGGGCAACGAAATTGATTACGACAACATTTCCAACCGTTTGGTACTGGACCACGCGGATAACAACATTGAAATTGAATTTTCAACGCTTAATTATGATTCTCCAAGCAAAGTTCAGTATGCCTACAAACTGGTCGGTGTGGACGATGACTGGATCTACGTCACCAACAACCACCGGTTTGCCAATTACAACAATCTGGGGAAAGGCTCCTATAAATTACTGTTGAAAGCGACCGATGAAAATGGCTTTTGGAGTAATGTGATCACGACTATGGAAATCGTCAAGAAACCTGCTTTCTATCAGACCTGGTGGGCAAAATTGATTTATCTGCTCATCGCCTTTTTCCTGTTAAAAGGTTTTTACCAATTCTCCATCAACCGCTTGCGTTTAAGAGATGAATTGAAGATCGCCCGTATTGACAAAGAAAAATCCGAAGAACTGACACAAACAAAATTGCGGTATTTCACCAATATTTCTCACGAATTGCTGACACCTCTTACCATCATTTCCTGCCTGATTGATGACCTGGAGCTATCTTATAAGGACAAATTCTGGCAACATGAGGTGATGAAGGTAAATGTCAACCGCTTGAAACGGCTGTTGCAGCAGATCCTTGATTTTAGAAAGGTCGAAAGCGGCAATATGCAGCTAAAGGTTTCGGAAAATGATATGGTTGGCTTTGTCAACCGGATTTGCCAGTATAACTTCAAACCACTGGCCAAGGACAAGCAAATCCATTTTTCGATGGTTTCGTCAGAGACATCGATGATGGCCTGGTTTGATGCCGATAAACTGGATACTGCCCTGTTTAACCTACTATCAAATGCCTTTAAATATACGGCCTCAAAAGGTGCCATTCAGGTTAATTTGGACAGGATCGACAAAAACGGTCAACAATTTGCCCGGTTGACAGTAAAAGATACCGGAAGAGGTATTGCAGAGGAAGATATTGATCATATTTTCACTCGTTTTTATTCGAACGATCCGACCAATACGGTTGAGAATCATGGCATCGGTCTGACATTGACGAAAGAAATGTTGGAATTGCACCATGGCACGATTTTGGTTGAAAGTCAGTTGAATGTTGGCTCCGTGTTTACGGTGGAAATACCGATCGATAAAGACGCCTATGCCCCGTCTGAAAGGATTGAAAAGCAACAGTTAAATCAAACACCTGAACAGCTATATATCGGTGAACAGTCAACAGAAGGTATCATATCGGAAGAAGCTGTAGCCAAAGAAGACGTCAATGTTTTGATCGTTGAAGACAACAGTGAATTACGCCTGTTGATCGACCGGATCTTCAGCAAACGATATCATACCTTTACGGCGGAAAATGGAGCGGAAGCAATGAAAGTGGTGGGAAAAAATCAGATTGATATTGTTGTCAGCGATATTATTATGCCTGAAATGGATGGCCTGGAACTTTGCCGTACGCTTAAAAATGACTTGAGTACCAGCCATATTGCTGTGTTGCTGCTAACCGCCAAAAATTCTGACAATGACAGAATTGATAGCTACAAAGCCGGCGCAGATGGGTATTTGTCCAAGCCGTTTGACCTGAATGTGCTGGATGCCAAGATCAGCAGTATGGTTAGAAACCGCAGACGAAAGTCTGAACGGTTTAAGACAAATGCGGAATTAAATGTGACGACACTGGAAATGGCTTCCATCGATGAAAAATTTCTGGAGAGTGCCATTAATGTCATCGAGGAGCATTTAGCCGAAACGGATTTCGACCTGGATATGTTTTCCGGCAAGCTAAATATGTCCAAATCGTCGCTTTACCGGAAGATCAAGTCACTTACCGGCATGTCTCCCGTCGAATTCACCAAGAACATCCGGTTGAAGCATGCCTGCCAACTACTAAACAGGCAGGCCGGTAATGTCAGTGACATTGCCTATTCCGTCGGATTTGCCGATCCCAAATACTTCACGTCCTGTTTTAAGGCTGAATTCGGAATAACGCCGACAGAATATGTCAAGCGAAATAAGGAGCAGGCACAGAACGAATTGGGGCTGAACTGAAATTAGATGCGGTGTGAGATGTTTCTAAAAATGAGGTATCTTTAGAGATAAACTAGTAATAAATTATGCCATTCCCCATTGAACAAAAATTAGTGATCGGTATTTCGTCCAGTGCCTTGTTCGACTTGTCGGAATCAGACAAGGTGTTCAGGGAACAGGGGGAAGAAGTCTATCGTCAGTTTCAGGAACAGCACCTTGAGGATGTTCTGGAGAAAGGTGTCGCATTCCCGTTTATCCGGCGATTTTTGAATCTGAATATTCATTTTCCTGATATCGAGCCGGTTGAAGTGGTTTTGCTTTCGAGAAACAGTCCCGAAACCGGATTGCGGGTGTTCCGTTCCATTCAGCATTACGGATTGAAAATCACCCGTGCTGCTTTTTTTTCAGGGGCCTCGCCGTTTAGTTATAACGATGCGTTTAATTTGTCACTTTTCTTGTCAGCCAACAAGGATGATGTGCAGAATGCCGTCAATGCTGGTTTCCCTGCCGGTTTAGTATTGGATACCCATATAGAAGATGATGTCAATGACAATGAATTAAGGCTGGCATTTGATTTTGATGGGGTGATAGCCGATGATGAGGCTGAAAAGGTCTTTCAGGAAACAGGTAGTCTGGATGCCTTTCAGCAAGAGGAGATGGTGAAACGCTTGGAGCCCCTTCATAGAGGTCCGTTGACTGGGTTGTTCCAACGCATAGCCTTTTATCAGCAACTGGAATCGGAACGGCATCAGACAGATCCGGCTTTCAGAAAGATGCTGAAAATCGCCATTATCACTGCCAGAAATGCACCGGCTCATGAACGGATGGTCAATACCTTGAAAAGTTGGCACATATCTGTCGATGAAGCCTTTTTCCTTGGTGGCATCGAAAAGAAACGGGTATTGGAAGTGATGAAGCCCCATATCTATTTTGACGATCAGCTGGTGCATTTGCATCAGATTGATAACATTCCGATGGTTCATATCCCGTTTGGTGTGACGAACGGAAAATCCGACTAAAAATAAACGTACCTTTGCGCCCCTAAAACCATACACCTATGAATTTCAAAAAAGGAAACTGGAACAACGAAATTAATCTGCGTGATTTTATCCAACAAAACATTACACCTTATGAGGGCGATGCTTCTTTCTTGCAGGGACCGACCCATCGTACCAAACACATCTGGGACTTTTGTCTGAAAGCCCTTCAGGAAGAACGTGCCAACAACGGTGTCCGTTCAATCGATCCTGTGATCGTTTCAACCATTACGTCTCACAAAGCAGGCTATATCGATCGTGAAAACGAACTGATCGTCGGATTGCAGACCGACGAACTGCTTCGCAGGGCGATCAAGCCTTTTGGTGGTATTAATGTCGTGATGAAAGCGTGCAAAGAACAAGGCGTCGAGTTGGATCCCCGAGTTGTGGATATTTTCAAAAATTACCGTAAAACGCACAATGATGGCGTCTTCGATGTGTATACCGATGAAATCCGTAAGTTCCGTTCTTTGGGTTTCCTAACCGGCCTGCCCGACAATTATGCCCGTGGCCGTATCATAGGTGATTATCGCCGGCTGGCTCTTTACGGACTTGACAGGCTGATTGAAGCCAAGACAGCCGATCTTCAGGCATTGGGCGGTCCTATGACCGAACACCGCATCCGCCTGCGTGAGGAAGTACGTGAACAGATCAAAGCGTTGACGGATATGAAAGTGATGGGAGAGTACTACGATCTGGATTTGTCCAGGCCTGCCACTTCAGCCCAGGAAGCTGTTCAATGGGTGTATATGGCCTATCTGGCGGCTGTCAAAGAACAGGATGGTGCAGCCATGTCGCTTGGAAACGTGTCTTCTTTCCTGGATATATACATGGAACACGACCTGAAAACAGGGCTCATCGACGAACCCTTTGCTCAGGAACTGATCGACCAGTTCGTCATTAAATTGCGTATGGTCCGTCACCTGAGAATGGAATCCTACAAGGAAATTTTTGCCGGAGATCCCACCTGGGTAACCGAGTCCATCGGCGGAAGCCTGAACGACGGACGTCACAAAGTGACCAAAACGTCCTTCCGTTTCCTGCAAACCTTATACAACCTGGGACCGTCTCCTGAACCAAACATGACGGTATTATGGTCGAACAACCTGCCACAAGGGTTTAAGGATTTTTGTGCCCAGGTTTCAATAGATACTTCGTCCATCCAGTATGAAAACGATGAGATGATGCGTACCATGCGCAACAGCGACGATTATGGCATTGCCTGCTGTGTGTCCTATCAGGAAATCGGCAAGCAGATCCAGTTTTTCGGCGCCCGCTGCAATCTGGCTAAAGCCTTGTTGCTGGCCTTGAATGAAGGTCGTTGCGAAATCACCGGCACTCAGATGGTTCAAGGTATTCCTCCCGTCAAACGTGATGTGTTGGATTTCGATGAGGTGCTGACCAACTACAAATTAGTGCTGGGACAAGTAGCCCGTGTGTATAATGAGGCAATGAACATTATCCACTACATGCACGATAAATATTACTACGAAAAAGCCCAAATGGCTTTCATCGATACAGATCCTGCCATTAACCTGGCGTATGGTGCTGCCGGCTTGTCGATTGTGGCTGATTCGCTTTCAGCCATTAAATATGCCAAAGTAACGCCGATCCGCAACGAAAGTGGGTTGACCCAAGGCTTTGACATTGACGGCGAATTTCCTTGCTATGGGAATGACGATGACCGGGTGGACTTATTGGCCAAAAATGTGACCCACTATTTCAGCGATGTCCTGTCTCAGCAGAAAGTCTACAAGGAAGCACAGCCAACGCTGTCCATCCTGACTATCACTTCCAACGTTATGTATGGAAAGAAAACAGGCGCTACCCCTGACGGTCGTGCCAAAGGTGTTCCGTTTGCACCGGGAGCCAATCCGATGCATGGACGTGACGAAAAAGGGGCCATTGCTTCGCTGTCGTCTGTCGCTAAAATTCAATACGAGGATGCACAGGACGGAGTAAGCAATACGTTTTCCATCGTCCCGAAATCCCTTGGCTCAGACAAAGAGGAACAAATTGAAAACCTGGTCTGCATGATGGACGGTTATTTTTCAAAGGGTGCTCATCACCTGAATGTGAACGTGCTGGACCGCGCGATGCTCGAAGACGCGATGGAACATCCTGAAAACTATCCTCAGTTGACAATCCGTGTGTCCGGTTATGCCGTGAATTTTGTCCAGCTTAGTCGTGAGCATCAGCTGGAAGTCATTTCAAGGAGTTTCCACGAAAAGATGCGTTGACATGCAGCTTAGAGTCCATTCATACGAATCGATGGGAATATTCGACGGGCCTGGCCTCAGGCTCGTCGTATTCTTACAAGGTTGCCGGTTCCGTTGCCTGTATTGCGCCAACCCGGATACCATTCCCAGCGTAGGCGGGACATTGACCGATCCGGAAGAAATCGTCCGGATGGCCCTGAGCGAAAAGACCTTTTTTGGCAAAAAGGGTGGCGTAACCTTCAGCGGCGGCGAACCGACATTGCAGGCAGAAGCGCTCATCCCTCTTTGCAAACGGCTCAAGGAAGAAGGCATCCACCTCTGCCTGGATACGAACGGCAACAATTTTAACGAACGCACGAAAGCCTTATATCAATACATCGACATGACCTTGCTCGACGTCAAGGAAATCAATCTTGAAAGGCACAGAATCCTGACCGGGCATTCCAATGAACAAACACTGCAAACGGCAGCCTGGCTGGAAGAAATCGGCAAACCGATGCGGATCCGGTACGTGCTGGTACCTGGCTACTCCGATTTTCTGGAAGATCTTCAGGCGTTTGGTGAACATTTCAAGAACTATCAGCACATAGACCGGCTTGAACTACTGCCTTATCATACGTTTGGCGTCCACAAGTACAAGGCACTCGGAAAGCCCTATTTGTTGGAGGATATCAAGGAAGACACTCCTGAACGGATTCAGGAAGTCAAGGAACTGTTTAAGCAGTATTTCAGGAAGGTTTGGGTGCAATAAGCTCCTCATTGGACGCTTGATAGCCAGCAACTTGCTAAACTGATTGCCTCTTAAACGATGCTTCCATTCTGATCGGTTTATCGCATTAAACAGCCTGGTGGCTCAGTAGTGCTTGTCTGAACAGTTGAATTCCTTTTACAGCATTTTCCTGGAAAATCCGGCAGTCCCGTCGAATACCCTTGCCGACGTGATTCGGATCAATCAGGTATAATTGGCAGGAACTTGGAACATAATCGACCAATCCGGCAGCCGGATAAACATTCAGAGAGGTTCCGATAACCAGAAAAATGTCAGCTTCTGAGGTTAACCGGATCGCATCATCCATGGCAGGAACTGCTTCTCCGAACCAAACAATGAACGGACGAAGTTGAGACCCATCTTTGGCTTTGTCCCCCAGTTGGATATCCTGATAACCGATATCGATGACATTTCCTTTATCATGGCTACTGCAGGCTTTGGTCATTTCTCCGTGCAAATGGAGTACGTTGAGGCTCCCGGCCCGTTCATGCAGATTGTCGATGTTCTGGGTGATGATGTGTACGTCGTAGTCTTTCTGCAACTCGGCAAGTCCCATGTGTGCTCCGTTCGGTTGGGCGTCCTTCAACTGGCGACGGCGATCGTTATAGAAATCAAGCACCACTTTGGGATTACGATACCAGCCTTCGATACTGCACACCTCATTGACATCATGCTCTTCCCAAAGTCCGCCGCTATCCCGGAAGGTTTTCAGCCCACTTTCAGCACTGATTCCGGCGCCTGTCAGAACAACCAGTTTGTTTAACTTAGCACTCATTTTGTTGTTGTTTTGTTTCAAATTTAGCGTTTTCAACATTGAATTGCAACAGAAAGTTGTTCCTGATCAGTTAAATAACGATAAACGGAACTGCATTTAATAGGATAAACGGATCTCAACCACTTCCGATTTCGTCCCGATACGGTATTGAGGTCCCCACAACCCAAGGCCGGAGGAAACGTAATACTGCGTTTTCCCTTTACGGAGGTATCCGTAACTACGTTCAAATTGCCGTTTGACAATCAGGTTGCCCGGAAATAATTGCCCGTTGTGTGTATGACCGGAGAGTTGCAGGTCAATGCCGTTTTTCATCGCCTCATTGAGGTTATAAGGCTGATGATCCAGCAAAATCGTCGGCAGGTCTTGTCGGATGCCCTTCATTAGTTCGGACAGCGGTTTCCGTTGGCGGTTGGTCCTGTCATCCCGTCCGATGAGATAAAAATCATGGTCGATCAGCGCGACGGAGTCGATCAGAACGGTTATACCTGAGCTCCTTAAGTATTGGGCAATCGCATTAGGTTTTCCTGAATAATATTCGTGATTGCCCCGGATAGCATAAACGCCAAGTGGAGCTCGAAGCGAACGGAGCTCATCCTTCATGTATTGTTCGGAAACGGCCTGGATGGATTGGTCTGTTACATCTCCGGCCAGTAAGATGAGGTCAGGTTTCAGGCCATTGATCAGGTTGACGTATTTTCTTAGTTGCTTTTTGCCAATATTGTTACCGATATGAAGGTCGCTGGCGGCTACGATGGTCAGGGTTTTGTGCTGAGGTTTCCGGCCGATGGAGAGATTCAGGTGGGTCACAACCGGATGGCTGAACTGAATGTAACCGACGATCATCGCCACGGCAATAATACCCAGACATAGACTGGCGGCGTGGCGGCTGAATCGCATCAGTTGATCAATTGGTACCAGATGAAACACGGCATTTGTCAGCCGGATGCCGTCAATCAATAAAAAAGCCACGGCCGAGTAAATGACGGCTACGACAAAGGTAAAACCGATAAAGGTGAAGATCTTTGACCACTCCAGCGGCAACAGATGCTCCAGCCAAATAAACGACAGCGCTATCAGAAAGAGACAGACAAAGATGGCTGAGAAGACAGTCCGCAGCACCGGCTGATGAGGCAACAGCTGCCAGCCCCGTATCAACACGTATGCCGACATCAGGGTAACCGTGCCGAGTATGATGAAAAAGGCCAGATACTTCATGGTTGAATCAATCGGTTAATATGAATAATGCCCATTTTTTGCCCCATTCTGCAACGATGTCAGGGCTTGCCGGTCAAAGACAGCTCCCGTTGAACGGTAGAAAAGGCCGCAGGCATTGTTGTCCGTGCCTCCGTTATCCCAATAGTAGGGCACAATGCCTGCATTTTTAGCTTTCTCTGTGATGAATTGCAGAAAATAGGCTCTCGATGCCAAGTGGTGAACCAGTGCATCGCCCGTCAATGATGAACGGCGGACAGCCGAATATTCACCCAATATCACCGGATAGCCTTTGCTGACAAAGTTAGCATTCAT
>Ga0183100_1001175_pt1 | contig 14129 bp, 8 predicted proteins | sample Biomet2_FD_127789 | JGI IMG/M metagenome (GOLD analysis project Ga0183100, IMG submission 127789) | Microbial communities from bioreactor (seeded with anoxic lake sediment) at LBNL, California, USA - Biofuel metagenome 2 | ecosystem: Engineered > Bioreactor > Anaerobic > Unclassified ...
GACCCAGCCCGGCGGGCAGGCCAAGACCAGCGGCAACGCGGTGCTGACTGTGAACAACCTCGACCAGACCGGCGGCCTGCTGACTGTGGGCGGCACCACCAATTCCGGCAAACTTGTGGTCAATGGCAGTGTGGCCAATGCCGCCTACGCTGCCGGTTCCACGGGCGTGGCAGTAACGGGTACGGGCTCCTTGCAGGTAAAGTATAATGAACTGGTCAACGCCACGGGCGATGACTTCAAAGACTCTGCCACCCAGCACGCCATCAATGTTGCCAATGGAGGAACCCTGCTGCTGAATGGCTATGCCGGTTCAAGCATGACGCTGGCTGAATTCAAAACCCTGTCAGACAAGCTCTTGGCGGCTGGCAGCACGGGCACAGTCCAAGGCATCACGGTGGACACTTCCGGTGCTTCGCTGCAGGACGTAGGCGACGCCCGTCTTGCCACGCCCACTGCGGTCATAAGTGGCAGCGGGGGACTCACTTCCGGGGCCGCAACGGTTGGCGGCATCACTGGCGCAACCACTGTCAGCGGCAACGCAGCTTTGACCCTTACGGGGCAGGCTTCCGGTAATGTTCTGGCAGACAGCGGCGTCACGCTCAACGGCGGTACACTGACGTTGGGCAACCCTGCGGGTGGCTCAACCGGCGGCACGCTACAGGGCGGCATTGATGCCTCAACCGGCACCAACACTATCAATGTGATCAACGGTACACACACAGTGGCCGGGGGCCTCACTGGCAACGCAACCACTACGGTAGCCGTGGGCAGCAGCTCCGGCAGCGGCACCCTTGTTGCCACCGGCGTCAGCATGAATGGTGGCCAGCTCAACTTTGATCCGCCTTTCGCTGCCGCAGGTGACACTTCCAACGCCTCCATGGGCGGTTTGACCTTCACAGCCAATACCGTGGATGCCCTTATGACCGTGGGCCAGAACAGCATGGTTTCGCTGGGCAGCACTGATGCTGAATGGCTGCGTACAGAAGTGCTGCGTTACCAGAGCGACGGCAAGGGCCTGTGGGGGCAGGACATAACGGCGGCGCTCGCTCTGCGCACGCCGCAGACGCTGAGCACCACTGGCGGCATTAATGTGGATGGAACATGGGTCACGGGCGGCGCGGCCGCCACGGCCAACACCGCTCATTTTGCCGATAAATCTCTGCTTGTGGTGGACGCTACGGGCATCGGCAGTGGCGTGGCCCTTTCAGGTGAATCCGGGGGCACCAGCACCCTTACTGTGGATTCTGGAGCAAGACTGCACATCGTGGGCGGTCAGGACGGAGAAACGCTGAACGTCACTGGCGGCTTTGGCGCTTCCACAAAGGATGCTGCCAGCTGGACAGGCAGCAACCTGACCACAAGCACCGCTCTGCTTTCCGCCACGGGCGGCACGTTTGATACAGCCAACGGCGCATACAGCGTGAGCCTTAAGGCCAATGCGGCGTCTTCGTCCTTCCCCATGTTGTCGAACAGCATGGGGGCACTGGTAGATCGCATGGTGGTTCAGACCGGAGTAAACCCGAATTCGCCCAACGCGGGCGTGCGCTTCGTATCCCGTGCCATGAGCGACAATTACATCGGCACGACAGACCGCAACAAAGCCGCCGCAACTGTTGAAGGTGCGGCCCAGATGGCTGCTGTAGGTGCCGTGCAGGGCAGCACCCTGAGCGCTGCGACAGCTGCTTCCGGTGCGGTGCTCAACCGCACATCTATGGCGTTGCCGCGTACGGATATGAGCCAAGCCGTGGCCGTGCGCCAAGATACGGACGGCAGCCTTAGCCTCGATTCCGGCCTCAGCGCGGGTGATGGCCTTAAAAACGGCCTTGGGGTGTGGATCATGCCGCTCTACCAGTCCAACAGCGTCTGGGGCATGAAGGCGGAGAACTTTAAGACTGGCTACAACAGCAACCTGGGCGGCATTGCCCTGGGTGCGGATTACACCATCAACGACATGTTCCGCTTTGGTGCGGCGTTCAACGTTGGTGCCGGGTACGCCAAATCCAACGGCGATTTCAACAGCACGGACAACCGCTTCAACTTCTGGGGCGTGAGCCTTTACGGCGGCTGGGTGTACAACAACTTCGGTCTTTCTGCCGATGTGGGTTATACCGGCAACTACAGTAAGGTGGAGCAGGATATGCCCGCCTCCATGCAAATGGGCGACCTCAAGGCCGACGTAACCAGCCATGCCTGGAATACGGGCCTCAAGGCGGAGTACAAATTCAACGCCGGTGCGCTGGATATTATTCCGCATGTGGGGGTGCGCTATCTGGGCCTTGTGACCGATGGCTATGACGTGAAGAGCGGCGGCACCGTCTTTGAGGTGGACGAAAGCACACAGTCCATCTGGACATTCCCCGTAGGCGTGAGCTTTGCCAAAACCTTTGAAACCGAGAGCGGTTGGCAGATCAAGCCGCAGCTTGATCTGGGCGTTATTCCGACGGCGGGAGACGTTAAGGCCAGGAGCAAGGCCCGCATTCCCGGTGTGGACAGCCAGGCCGAGATGAAAATGCAGGTGGTGGATTACGCCACCTTTGACAGCGGCCTGGGCTTTGAGCTTGGCAAGGGCGACTTTACCCTTGGGTTGAGCTATAACCTTCAGGCCTCGGAACACCGCACTGGGCATGGCGTGTTTGGCTCGCTGCGATATGAGTTTTAGGTATGGCTTAGCTGGATAATTGAGGGACTGAGGAGAGGGCCGGGGATTTCCCCGGCCCTCTTCATTCTGGCTGGCTATTCTCTTATGAACGGGGACAAGCCTTCACTGATTGGCAAGCACAATCCAGAGCACGATGCCGTGAAGCCAACTTGACCAATAGAACCAAACTCAGCACTTATTTGGCTAAAGGAGCGTGAATATGCAACGCAGCACAGCAGTACGCCCAATTAGTGCGGTCAAGGCACACCTTGAAGAAATCATTCGCACTTTCAGCGAAGAAGCTGCGTCGCCCGTTGTGATCACCCAGAATGGCGAGGCCAAGGCCGTGCTCATGGGCATTCATGAATATGAGCGCATGCAAAAAACTTTTGCCATGCTTAAGGCTTTCAGCTTTTCCGGCAAGAGCTTTGAGGCGGGCAAGGGACGTACCGCTCGAGAAATTTTCGCAGAGCGGCGTGCAAGGGGTGAACCATAACCCTTTTCTCTGGAGCGCAATGTCTGCACCATATATCTGCCAAGGCAGTGCAGGAACAGGCTGATACGATTCTGGACAAGATTGAGCAGGGCACCCTCTCTCGGGGGAATTTGCAGTCGTGTGGCAATGTCCCCCCAGAACATAAAATAGCGGGTATCAGCCGCTACGGCGTTGGCAAAAAGTGCCTCCGCTACCTGATGCGGTTGATGGGGCTCATGGCGGTATACCAGAAACCGAAAACAGTGAGCCAAACCCGGAGCATAAAAGGCCCCCCCTACCTGTTGCGCGACCTGACCATAGACCGAAGCAACTAGGTCTGGGGCTCGGACATGACGTAGATCCCTATGCGGAGGGGTTTTTAATCTGGTCGCCATTCCTAGACTGTCACAGATGCAAAGTGTTGTCCTAGCGGCTCTCAAACACCATAGAGGCGGATTTGTGCGTTGCGGCTCTGGAGGAAGCCTTGGCAAAATACGGCACGCCAGATATTTTCAACACAGGCAAAAACAGCAAATTTACCAAGTTTGCCTTTACACACGTTCTGCTGGATAATGGAATCCGCATCTCCATAGACGGCCGGGACTGTTGGCTGGACAACCAGTTTATCGAACGCCTATGGTGCTCGCTTAAATATGAAAACGTTTACCTGAACGCTTAGGAACCGGCTCGGAAGCCCGCGCGGGCATCGGCAGATGGATCACTTTTACAATCAGACTCACCCTCACAGCCGCCTGGACAGGACAACTTCAGAGCGCTGGCTGCTACCAGCAATAACTATAAAAGACACCCCTTGGCTATCTCTCACCGGCGGTGTTTGTCAGAAGCCGAATGATGAAACCAAAACTGCCGATTGCCGCTTAACATGGCGTCCGAATTTGACGACCTACCTCACGCAAAAACGTGCCTAACAATCAGAAGAAACATGGCAAACCGCAAACCAATACCCGTTATCGATCTATTTGCTGGCCCTGGCGGCTTGGGAGAGGGATTTTCGTCTCTTGTTGATCCCAATGGCACACCTCAATTCAGTCTTCGCGTATCAATCGAGAAGGATTTTCACGCCCACCAAACGTTGTCCCTACGCGCTTTATTTAGGTACTTCCGCAAAGGAAAAGCCCCTGATTGTTACTACGACTATGTCAGAGGGATGATATCCCGTGCTGAGCTATTCTCCCATCCTGCAGCCAAGGAAGCGGGCGAAGTGGCATTGAAAGAGGCGAGACTTGCCGAACTCGGAAAGACACCGCACGAAGAAATCGATTCATGGATTACCGAAGCGCTGAAGGACGAGACCGACTGGGTACTAATCGGCGGCCCACCGTGCCAAGCCTATTCCCTTGCAGGACGCTCGAGGCGCACAAAAGAAGACCAAGAGAAGTTCGAAAGCGACGAGAAGCACTTTCTTTATATGGAGTATCTGCGGATTATTCGCCGATTCAAACCCGCCGTCTTCGTCATGGAGAACGTCAAGGGGATACTTTCATCCACGCTTGGTGGGTCAGGCATTTTCGAGCGCATCATGGCTGACCTTTCGTCACCCGGAGACGGTCTGAAGTATGGTATCCGCTCCTTTGTAGTTTCTGGAGACACCGAAAACTTGTCACCAAGGGATTTCGTCATCGAGTCAGAGAAGTTCGGTATCCCTCAATGCCGGCACAGGGTCATCCTGTTTGGTGTTCGTGCAGACATTGCAGCCAGCACACAAGAGCTTTCAGTTCATCCAGAACGCTTCACGCTTCCCATCACTTCCGTTCCCGTGTCGGTCTCTGAAGCCCTTTCCGGGCTGCCAAAGTTGAGAAGCTGCCTTTCCAAGAAATCACCTGAGCCAGATTCCCATGAAGCTTGGCTGCGGGTTCTACGCGGAACGAAGGCTGCCCTTGGAGGCTGGCACGTCCTAGAGTCCGAAAAATTTTTAACGAACCTCCGGTTGGCGATCGAGGAGTCTGCATCCATCAGGTTTTCGGGAAGCCATTTCATCCATTGGGAATCCACACCAACCGCAATGGAGGGGCGTCTTCAAGAGTGGTATTTCGATGGAAGACTCGGCGGCACCATTCAACACGACACGCGCAGCCACATGCCATCCGATCTGCACAGATACTTATTTGCCTCATGCTACGCGAAAACTTTTGGCTTTTCGCCAAAAGTTACGCAGTTTCCGAAGAGTCTGCTTCCGAACCATGAGAACGCGTCCAACGACAACCCTCCGTTTGCCGATCGCTTTCGTGTCCAGTTGGCTAGCCATCCTTCGTCCACTGTGGTCGCCCACGTTGCCAAGGACGGACATTATTTTATTCACCCCGACCCCGCCCAATGCCGGAGCCTTACTGTGCGAGAGGTTGCCCGTCTGCAAACGTTTCCGGACAACTACTTTTTCGAGGGTAACCGTACACAGCAATACACGCAGGTCGGCAACGCCGTACCACCGCTCCTCGCGAAAAAGATAGCAATTGTCGTCGCAGACTTCATGAGGATTTCAAGCTGCAGACAACTCGCCCCTAACCTGTCCTCCGTCTAACCACGCAACGAAAGCGGATGCTAGCGAACTCTCAGCCCCTTTTTCCTTGGTTGCGCACTCCCAGACAACGAACACCCGCCAACCGAGGCCGACAAGTGCGTCGATATTTTGCCTGTCCCGTTCGACGTTGCGTCTGAGTTTTTCTCTCCAGAAGTCCTGACGGCTGGATGGTAGCTTAGCGTACTTGCATCCAGAGTGGATGTGCCAGAAACAGCCGTGAACGAATATCGCCACCTTTCGGCTAGGTAGCACGATATCAGGGGTGCCTGGTAGGCATTTCCTATGCAAGCGAAAACGGAATCCCGCAGCGAAAATAGCCCTCCTGAAAATCTTTTCTGGCTTGGTGTCCTTTCCTCGAATTCCCGACATCATTCGACTGCGGGTTTTCTGGTCGACAACATCAACCATAAGTCCCACTCCGGAGTCGTGCGTTTAATATTTTGCAATTATTGCCCCCCTTAACTTTCAGATAGTTAGGGCGAGCCGTTTCATACGGCATCCAAACGTAGCGTAAGAAAGTTGCAATTCTTTGCTACATCTAACAACGGTCTATAATTTGCATCGTAACACGTTCCGTTTCTAATTTGACAAACTTATGTTAAATTTCGCTCACTAAGAAACTTTTAGTCTTTCAAGTAGTGCCTTGAGCGAATTCTTCTCTGCCCGAGTCAGAGTAAGTCGCCCTGCCTGAAGCTTTTCCAGTGCTCTTGAATTGTTAGCTGACAACAACCTCATACCTGTTGCTTTCCTTTTCAACTCCGCAGCCTTCGGAACCAAGCTTGCCATCGTGAGATCGAGGTCAAGTTCGCGATTTCTTTTCCCTTCTCTGCGCCCTTGGCCGACTTCCTCACCAAAATCACTTAGAGATATCCCATAGTTGGCCAGCTCTTGAGGAGGAACTTCTACTAGGGGTAGAACGTGCTGCGTCCAACAGAACTCCTTTTTGGCAAATTCAGATGGGTTCTTGACCATGCCTGGTGGAGAATTCAGAATTTTATGAATGTTTGCGGCCTTGCCGAGCATCCAATCCATTAATTGCTTAGGCACCGCCTGATCACGCCATATACGCATCAGATCAATTTGCATACCTCCAATGCGAAAGGCCTGCGCAACAGCTGCCACCGTATAGGCCACAGTCTGCGCCTTCAGCGCCCTTGCGTCCTTGTACCACTGTGATCGGCCTATTTCACCGTCAAGGGAACGAAAGATGATAGCCTTGGATACAGCGCACTTAAACCAAAAATCATTCAGTTCAAGCCCTCCGCCACAACCTGCCAATACCGACGAGACGTACCGCTGAAAACATTTCTGCTCCCCTTCAGAGACATGATGCGGTCGTCCGTCAAATGCCAGTTCGTACTTCGCCAAGTCTGTTTTAACTATACGTTGGCTCTTTGGATACTCAGTTTCAAGGCGTCTGCGAGCAGCAGCGCTCTTGTAGGCGAACAAATTTTTGTGCTGCCCTCTTGTTCGCTCATAGAACCATCTTGTTGAGTGAAGCTCGCCTGCTCTTAAAGGTGTCGATACTTCCTTGGAAAGACGTTCTATGCGCATCTGAACAGGGCTGTTTGATGCCAAGTCAGCAAGCGATACCTTGTTCTGGGTGTTAGCGTACTCAGAAATTTTTGGAACAACTTCGCCGAGTCGTTCCTCTCCGACCACCGAAAGCTTTACCTGAACATATACTTCTTCCAGATCACATTTCATTGCATCTCTGGCGTAAAGTATTGAGGCTGTGGTTTGCCCACCGTTAACAATCTGAAAGTCCCTGATGCTTGCGATTCCTAGCGTGCCATCAGGCAGTCGCTCCGTCACAACGGATGAGGCGGTGCCGGTTATTCCGTTGTTGTATGCAAAAAACATCGAGGGGTTTTCTTGAATTGTCTTGAGAATTCCGCTGTTCACGCTGGTCTTGGCCTGAAGATAAGTACGGATGTTTTGCTCGAGTAGTCGGTTGCCGTATGCAGCAAACACATTGGCTAGCACAGGCGCATGCATGGCGAACAAATAGCTGCTGAAACCGGTGCCGCCCATGGACGCCGGAAGGCAAGGAACTGAGCCTTCGAAATCTTCCTTGAATTCCACCTCAACGGGATCAGCACCGCTTCGTGAAATACGCTCATATCTCTCGATATCCAGGACGTTGATTTGGATCGGAAGATTGCCAAGGACCCGAGCCTCAATGACTTTCCTGCGAGTCTTCAGGTGGGCATTAGTAAGCACCAGTACCCGAATACGAGCGATACGAGACATGTACTGACGGAACTGCATTGCTAACCTGTATGCATGACTCGACTCTTCCATTGCCTCTAGCGTTTTTGCTGAACCAATTGCTCGGAGGAATCGCACCACCTGCGATACAGCCAAATCGATGTCACGAGCATTAATTACCGGGAGGCTCTCCTCCTGGTAATGGCAGCATACTGCAAGATGAAGGTCTCCCGACGGCTCGTCTAATCCCTCCGGCAGATCGATCGCGAAGCCGTCAACTCGATAACCGGAACCAGACTCATTGAGGACGGGGGTATAGTCCAGATCAGGGCAGTCGCCATTCTCCGCTGCGATCTGCGCGAAGATGCGAAAGAACTCGGTTACTTTAAGCTCACCGTCGGCAACGCTGCCTATGGCTATCTCGCTAGCAAGTTCTCTATAGGTCTCCGAGAGATCAACCATCAACAGCTCCGATCAGTACATCCCAATCGATACGACAGGCATCCAGTGGAGGTCCAGAAATTTCATACTGAACTGCAGTCACACCCAAGGGAACATTTGCCGAGGTTAGCTTAGGAAAGCTGGTGGTGACTGCATAAGCAAGATGATCATCAAGGGCATATACCTCCAGGGAGAGGTCAGATTCGACGGACATTCCGGAAAGAACAATTTTTCGCTCAAACTCCAGTGCAGCAAGAGGGCACTCTCCAAGCAAGGCTTTGATGGCCTCGACAATCGCAAGCAGTGAGCGCCCCTTCTCGGATGGCGAGAGTCGCATTAGTGCGACGAAGACTTGATCTCCACGGTCATCCAGCTGTGTAAGGGAAGAGATACGAAGCTTCAAGGCACTTGTTGATCGCTGTGCTTTGACCTCGATTCGTGCGCCGTTAACTCCGATGTCTCGAGTATCTCCATTAGGGCCACGCCAACCAAGAATCAACACTTCGGGACGGACCTCAGATTCGTTAAGAAGAGATTCCAGCACAAGAAGTTCCCCGATAAGTCCGAGAACTTCCTCTCGCGTGAGCCCGTCATTCGCCCGTCTCTTGAACAATTCTGCCCAGTTGCCCAATGCCTTCAGCAGAATTGCGGTCGCTGCTGCGACCGAAGTTGCTACCCGTGACCTCTCCGCAAAGTCGTAGCACATGAGGGAAAAATTCCTGGCAAGATCTCCATCAAGCAATGTCATGCCGATGCGAATGCCTCCGGCTATCTTCAGGAAAACCAGATCGATATTCCTGAACGCCGGCAGATCCAACATCGGCAGGTCTTCTCCGAGCACATCGATGACTACTTCGCGGCATCCCGCTAGGGAATACTGAACGTGGAAGTTGAGCAAATGATCCGGATAAACGCGAAATCGTCCTGCCGAATGTCCACCGCTGGCCAGATCTGCCCACTTAGCCTCGAACTCATTCATCAACAAGCTCCTCATCCGTCTCTGTTGCCTCTCGTCTTTCTGCCAACAGCTGGATCAAACGCTGTGAAGCTTGGTAACGTCTTTCCTTGCAAGGGATGGATGTTCCCGGAAAAACAAGACTGAACGTTACGACAGGCTTTGCCTTATCAAACGCAAGCGGATTCTCTGGCGGATTATTAGACGCAAGACTGAAATTAAGAAGATGAATCACTAGAAGCGGTCTTGTACGAGCCATCGCATACCGGATTGCTTCTGAATGGATCTCGATTCCACTCTCCATCTGCTTACGTTTGATCTCTTCGGCCTTGTGATCAAGCTCTTTCCTCTCTTCGCCATAGGCCATATCGTCAACGCCAAAGGCCACCGCATTTTTCTCCGTAATTTTCACCAACCGATCATCCCTTCGGCCACTGCCCCGCCTTCTACAATACCCAGAACCACTATCTACCGTCGCATAAGGAAACGGGATAGACGCCTCCTGTTGCGTCTGAGTAACGAATGGCAATGCCACATCCCATTCCTTGAGCTCGCTGCCAGATCTGTCCTCGATATAAGCGCCGAGTAGACTGGATCCGCCAGCCTCAATTACATTGAACTCAGTCTGAGGAAGCTGTACCTGCTTCAACAGGTGCAGAATTTCTGCTACTGGAACATGCGTCCATATTCTCGCACCTTTCACATCTGCAGATTTCCCTGTGCCCACCTTTAAACGTTCGATAAGTTCGTCAACAGCTGCGCGATTCTGTTTGTTTACTTCATTACTCTCGTACACGGAGTAGGCTTGGATGTGGCGGGCAGAGAAGTCTTCGGCTAACGAAATTTCTGTAGCGGTTCGCATCTTGTTTGCCGCGGTGATTGCAATACCGGTCGGACTTTGACGAACCTTGAGACCGAACTCAAAGGGTGTTTTGCCAAGAAGTTCCATACGCTCGAAATCTGCACGTAGTTCTTCAACCGCTTCACTTACCTCTTGGAAGTCTCCAATAAGATTGGGAGTTACATGGATGCGACAGATACTTTCGAATCCGGGGCGATATCCGAACCAGCGCCCCATCTGGAGCAGCGTGTCTGCAGCACCTACGTTACGTAACACGTAGGAAACAAGAAGGCCTTCCAGCGTAAGCCCACGAGCCAGCGCCAAACCTCCAACGCCAATCACGTGCAAACCTGTCGATGGTGCGCTTTCGTAATTGATTCCGCTACCTTTCATGTTGACCAGCAAGGTTTTGATAGATGAGATGGAATCCTTGAGAAATGGACGAATGGAATCCCAGTCAAGGTCAACCGTGCCTTCATACTCTTCATCCCAGACACGCTTTAACTGTTGCAGTGAATCTGACTTTTTCCAGTTGGCCATTGACCAGCTTTCGATTGCAAACTGCATATCGGATATATGGCTTTCGATGAGTTCGCGCACCTGAGCCTGAACTGCATTGAATCGGCTTACATTGACAAGCATTGCCGAGTGGGTATGCCCTTCGCCACGGGCTATCCGGATAGCTCGAACAAGAACGTATTCCCGAATTGCGTCATTCAGACTCTTGGGTAGTGCCGCAACTTTCCAGCCCGCAGGATGCTTGACTGGAAGCAGATCGCCATGGTCATCAGGAATGGTCCTGATGCACGCATTATGGAGATCACCATGTTCCGGAAATAGTCGCTTGGCACCGACATAATTGTCGGGAGGATCCAACGACTTGATGAAGTCAGCGGGAAAGAGGTCCTCACGCTTCAAATCGTCAGTTGTTTCCGGGTCGATAAAAATATTGGCAAACGGCGTCGCAGTATAGCCAACGTATGTCGACTGTTTGCATGTATGCAGCAGGGCCCTGATATGTTGATTAATAGTGGTCGAGCGTTTGGGGTCCGCACTGGTATTGACGCTTGCATTGTCAGCTTCATCGTCGATGAGCAGCATTGGACCATCCAGCTTTTCATCTTGGCGAAGGCCCATTAACCAATGGGTGAGGCGTTCCAGCACCTTAGGATTTTTTTTCGTGACGAACAGGATTGGATCGGCAAAGTTGCCTTCGTGCGCACCGGTTGTGTTCGCAGAGGCCATGTTGAAATCAGATAGTTGAGATGTTCCACAGAAAGGATGGCGTATGTCGTATCCATCCTTTTCTCCTATGAAAACTCGGGCCACGTCATAAACCTTGGAGTGAGTGGCATCACTGACTGACGACTTGCCCACAAATGTCTTATCCAAGCGAACTTGCGTCTGGTATCTGAGAGAATTGGTTTGCCCAGCAAGAATTACAATGATACGATAACCAGCATCTGCAGCCTTTGATACTAAAGCGGAGTAGTTGGTCGTTTTGCCCATCTGGACATGTCCCATGACCAGCCCTCGTCGGCGATTCCAACCAGTCTTGTCCCTTGGGTTGCCAAGATACCCGAGGATTTCGTCGGTCACGCCATCTACGGATCTGATGACATCCTTAGGCAAGATGGAATGATCCTTCCAGTACTTCTCGAGCCGTCGCCAGTAGTAGAAATCGATTGATGCTTTCTCAGCAGGATACCACTCCTTGACGCTGCCCCGAAGCAGGTGTCCATCCTCCTGCTTGGTGCCAAAAATTGTCTCCAGATGCTTTACTAATCGCTCATGTTCGTCTGGAGGGAGATTAAAGACCTTGCCAAAGCGAGTAACCGCTTCTGAGAGATAACCTGGCTGTACAACAGTTCTCCCATTTAGCTCTCCTTCAATATTGACACGAATGAAGAAAAGCATTGCCTTAAATCCTGTAGGATCAATACTCATTTTTCAAGTTCCAATCCTTTAGTATTTTTTCCTTGATGAAGCTTTCAACGTACTTCCACTGCTCTGAAAATGGCTCCACCTGTTTGGTAAATGCAAGGAACTGATTGATCGTTGGTTTTCCATCCGCTTGTCTCAAATAGGCAAGTTTGCAAGCAAGGATGAGTGCGTCAAACTCGCAGGGGTCGGTTATCGTTTGGACAAGTTTTTCTGAATTTTTTCCCAAGTCATTCTGTATAACATCTATCGGCACGCAGGTTTCAAGTAGCCTGATGGCCTCACTGGCAACAAAGGGATCACCTGCATCGGCCAACATCTCCTGAATGATCGGATGATCACGGTTGATCAGATAGCGTATGCGGCCATCGTGGGCGTTCCGCTTCCAGACAGGTGACTTGTCGATCGTATTTAGGTCGACCCCCTTTCGACGATGCACACGGACCGACCGCTTGGAAAATTTCTGGACTACCTCTTTCAAGCGCTTACGCAACGTTACCGGTAGCTGGGCATCAGACTTGTCCAGCGTGATCTTCCACTCAGCATCCAAACTGTTTGGGAGATCAATACGCACGCGTGTCAATTGAGAAAGCTCACCGTGAGGCACAAGTCGAAACCAAGTTCCGTGAATGATGAGCCGCCTGTTTCGGTAAACGTAAAACCCTTGATTACGGACTAACCCCTCCTCACCCCCAAGTGCAAGACGCTCCGAATGAGTAAGCTTTGAAAAATGGGGGATAATATATGGCTTGACCTGGATATACTCCCCCCCCTTGATTGGGATCAGCTCACCATCAAGAGACTGAGTTGCAGGGTGGGCCGCCATAAAGGGGTCAGCCGGAGCAAGAGAAATGCCTTGAATATGGATTGACAGTTGTCTATCACCTTCTCCTGAAAGATATCGATGAAAAATTAGGGATAGCTGCTTCTGAGCATGAGAGATCTTCTCGTTAAGCCTTTCATCGATCGTTGCATCCAGACCCGCATCGTAAAGTCGATCGCAATGCGTCCAAATAACCTCTGTTCCGCGTGGAGAAATAGTCTTCGCTTCCAAAAAACAAAGGGCTTCCTCCCCCTGAAAAAAATCCATGGACCAGCCATCGAGGTTGTCGATATCCCAGCGAGCCGCATTAATGCCCGCCCTGTTCCAAGATACAACCGTGAACACCCGAGCTTGAGAAAGAGAAGCTGACTTCAGCCCCCAGCCGAAGCGGCCTAAATCAAGAGCGGCCCGTTTTTCCTCCGGGTTTTTTGTTGCCGGCCTCATTGCCTCGATAAGCACTTCTCGTTCCATGCCCCGCCCGTCATCACGGATACGTACTTTGACGTCATCAGCCTCCGGATCGAAACTCACCCAAACGTTCCGTGCGTCCGCTTGAATGCTATTATCAATCAAATCAGCCAATGCAGCTGCGAGGTCATAGTTTCCGAAACTGCGCGCGGTAGTCATTAGCGCTGAAGCGCTGGGAGGGTTCGAAATTCTCAATTTTTTCTCTCAAACTAAATCGAAGTTATGCCTTCCCCAGTGCGAAACTGCACTATCAAACGCAAGTAAGATAGGCTCTGCCCCTTAAAAAAACCTGCTGTTGCTTTCATACCTCGCCAGGATATAAACAACATCTCGCGGAAAGGTGCCGAACCTTCATACAGATAGACCGCAATTTGCAAAATTTTGTTCCCTTCCCAGCTAACGATACAGCATTGACCGATTCAGGAGCACATCTACGCATGGGAAGCTCTCCTAACAAAAGTTGAAAAAAATCTTTACGAAAAGTTACTATACGGGGAGCCGTTTAGCAAACCATTGTGTCTGGTCGCTCCAAATGAGTGCAGCAAACCCTTCGCGCTGTTTCCGAAGATTCCACAACAAAAAACTGTAGTTACCTGTGTCCCCTATTAATCTATGCTTGGCCTCTGGCAGCATGGGTATTTCCGACAAGTGCTCCTCAGAAGAATAACTCATTGAAAATTCATCGCTTCTAGCTTTGAAGCACAACAATGGAACGAATGATATGCCTCTGGAATAACAGCCCCAAATAGATCTGATTGTTATCCACCAATTTTTAAGAATATATTACTCTTATAAGA
>Ga0183100_1001176_pt1 | contig 14096 bp, 8 predicted proteins | sample Biomet2_FD_127789 | JGI IMG/M metagenome (GOLD analysis project Ga0183100, IMG submission 127789) | Microbial communities from bioreactor (seeded with anoxic lake sediment) at LBNL, California, USA - Biofuel metagenome 2 | ecosystem: Engineered > Bioreactor > Anaerobic > Unclassified ...
TTCATATCTGCAAAGGAATCCATCATGACGATTGAAATCCATCCTAAAGTTTTCTCCACTAACAATCAGATAATTAACATCATTATCCTTCAGAATTGGAGTAACTGCCTGAATATTTTCCTGTTTTACGTTCTGAATATCCAGTTTCCCGGCTTCATACGGACGAACGGTCAGCTGATTTTTTGCAACTGTAAATCCGGCAGACAGCAAACCATCAGCTCCCTTTAGTTTAAAGGAAACATTCAACAACAATTCTTTGCATTTACAGATTCCATCAGTAGCATACGGCAATTGAAACTCCTTCGTTTGTTGCGGGGCCACATCCAGATTCTCTATCGTTCCGTTTTGAAGTACCTCTCCATTACCCAGCAACTGCCATTCCATAGCATAACCGCTCAAGTCACGGAAAAAGTTTTCATTATATACATTAATCGTGCCCTTAGCAAGATCAACAGGTGTAGCCCATATTGATTGATAAAAATACCCTACTTCATACATATGCGGATTCGGAATGCGGTCTGGTCCGATCAAACCATTATCGCAGAAATTCTGGTCGGAAGCATCATAAGGATTCCAGTCGCCACCGTAGCCATAATAGGATACGCCATTCTTGGTTATGCGCTGTGACTGATCTACGAAGTCCCAAATAAATCCGCCCTGATACTTCGGATATTTGCGAACCAAATCCCAATATTCTTTAAAGCCACCTTCAGAATTGCCCATGGCATGTGCATATTCACACTGTATAAGAGGTTTATCCGTATTATCGCTCTCACAATATTTTACACATCCATCGTAATCCAGATACATGGGACAATAGATATCGGTAAACTCGCTTTTATTTGCTTGTTCATATTGTACCGCACGCGATTTATCTTCGCTTTTAATCCACTTATAGCAAGCTTCAAAGTTCGGACCAAAACCGGCTTCGTTGCCAAGCGACCAAAATATAATTGCCGGATGATTGAAGTTGCGTTGAACATTCCGCTGATTACGTTCCAGATGAGCTTTGGCAAACAGCGGGTTCTTTGCCAGAGTGGTCTTGCCATAACCCATACCGTGAGACTCCAGATTAGCCTCAGCAACCATATATATGCCATACTTATCGCATAAGTCATACCAGAAACTATCGTCCGGATAATGACATGTACGAACACCATTGATATTAAACTTCTTCATGATCGTGATGTCCTGGATCATTCTCTCTTTTGATACACAATATCCAAAATCGGGATCCATCTCATGACGATCAGCTCCTTTAAATAAAACAGCCTTGCCATTAACCAATAATTGAGAATTTTTCAACTCAATCTTGCGGAATCCTACCTTAATCGGAATAACTTCTTCCCGGCTGCCGTCCTTCATGCTGGCTACCAAAGTATAAAGCACCGGAGTCTCAGCCGACCATTTTTCAGGATCAGATACCGACATCACAGTTGATACCTTACCTGCTCCTTTTACATTTGCGGTAGCTATCGGCTTGCCGGACTTGTCCAACAATTTCAGATCGACAATACCACTGCCCTTCAGGTTCAGTGCTACATTCAATGTTGCATCCTTGTATTGTGCATCCAAATCCGGAGTTACACGTATATCTTGAATATATTTCGCATTCCGGGCATAAAGATAACAATCACGTCCAACACCCGAAAGACGGAAAAAGTCCTGATCCTCCAAGTATGAGCCGTCGCACCAGCGGAATGTCTGAAAAGCAATCAGATTCTTTCCGGGTTTCAGATATTTTGTCAAATTAAACTCTGCTTCCAATTTGCTATCTTCACTGTAACCGACAAACTGACCGTTCACCCAAAGATAAATGTTAGAAGTTACTGAACCGAAATGAGCAAATATCTCTTTACCTTTCCAAGCTGCCGGAACAATTATTTCCTTGCGATATGAACCCACATGATTATTTTCTACAGGTACTTTCGGAGGGTCAGTCTGAAACTGTCTCATCCAGGCATATCCAATATTTACATACAAAGGATCACCATATCCGTTTTTCTCCCAAATGCCCGGAACTTTCATGTCATCCCAACCCTTATCATTAAAGCTGACGGAATAAAAATCCGTTGGCCTTTGATCTGCATTTTTCACCCAATTAAATTTCCAGACGCCATTCAATGTCATAAAATTTTCCGACGACTCCATATTTCCAGCCAATGCGCCTTTTTCATTTGCATATGCAAAATAATAAGCATGCATCGGAGCGCGGTTTATCTCATTCACATTCGGATCTTGCCACTCGTTCTTTTGTGCAAATGCCGCTGTTCCTACTAATAAAGAAAAACAGCAGGCAATAATACTTAATCTCATAAATACTATTTTTAAAAATTTACTATTCAACCCATTTGTACCATTTATTCACATTGTCATTGCTGGCAGCCACCATGGTTTCAATAAACTGCAAACCTCTGACGCCATCGTCAACCGTCGGGAAATCCAAACAATCGCCTTCGGGTTTCTGACCATTTTTCATAGCTCTCACCGTGAGTGAGAAATTGTGATATATATTGGCAAATGCTTCAATAAATCCTTCCGGATGACCTGCAGGCGTACGTACATTCCACAACGCTTCTTTGGATAAAAATCCGTTATTGCCGATTTGTAGAATTTCTTCCGGACGATTACTCCATTTTAAGGTCAAAGTATTCGGCTCCATCTGATGCCATTCTAAACCGCCTTCATCTCCATAGATGCGAATACGGATATTATTTGCTTCGCCTGTAGCTACTTGTGTAGCAGTTAATACGCCTTTAACATCCTTTTCATAATGCAAGAATGCAGCGGCATCGTCGTCTATAGGACGTCCCGGAGCGAATGTACTCAATTCTGCGCAAACCTCTTGCACTTTCAATCCTGTAATATATTCACTCAAATGCCATGCATGTGTGCCTATATCCCCTACACAACCGCCTTTGCCTGAGCTCTTCGGATCTGTACGCCAAACTGCATTATTGCCTCCATTCAATTCGATTCGGTGAGAAAGCCATCCCTGCGAATACTCAACATAAACACGGCGGAGCGTTCCCAATTCACCTCTGGCGATACGCGCTTTAGCCTCTTTTACTGCCGGGAAAGCTGAATAAACATGTGTCAAAGCAAGAACCAATCCTGTCTCCTTCACTTTCTTCTGAAGAAGCTTAGCTTCTTCCAAAGAGAAAGTCATCGGTTTATCTACCACCACATGGAAACCCCTTTCTAATGCCATCATAGCAGGTTCAAAATGAAAACGGTTCGGTGTTACAATTGTAACAAAATCCATCCGTTCATCTTCCGGTAATTCCATTTCGTGATCGAACATTTCCTTATAGTTATTATAGATTCGATCTTCCGGTAAAAAATAAGACAGACCTGAACTTTTTGAGATCTCAGGATTAATACTAAAACAGCCACAAACCAATTCTATTTGGTTATCCATAAAAGCTGCACGACGATGAATCGCTCCAATAAAAGCGTCACTGCCACCGCCTACCATTCCCATCCTTAGTTTTCTGTTCTTCATGATTGTATCTTTTAATAGATTGATTATTTCGGCTATAAAGATAAGCGTATTTTTTCGACTTAAAAAAAATATTCGGCTTTTTCTATAAAATATAAAATTAAGTATTAGAACAAAAAAAGAACAGCTGCCTTCAATGAAAAAGACAGCTGTCCGAATTACTTATTTTATGGGAAGAATTACATCATACCGCCCATACCGCCACCCATATTAGGATTCATGGGGGCAGATGGATTTTCTTCTTTCTTCTCAGCTACTACACATTCTGTTGTCAGGAACATACCTGCGATTGAAGCTGCATTCTCCAATGCAACACGAGTAACCTTAGCCGGATCAATAACTCCGGAAGCGCACAAATTCTCAAATTTATCCGTGCGGGCATTATAACCGAAATCGCCCTTGCCTTCCTTCACTCTCTGAACGATTACTGCACCCTCTTTACCAGCGTTTGCAACAATCTGACGCAATGGTTCTTCTATCGCACGTTTAATGATTTCGATACCTGTTGTTTCGTCTTCATTTTCGCCTTTCATACCTTCCAAAGCCTCAATAGCACGAATATAGGCAACGCCACCACCAGGAACTGTACCTTCTTCGATAGCTGCACGCGTTGCATGCAATGCATCATCAACACGGTCTTTCTTTTCCTTCATTTCAACTTCTGAAGGAGCGCCTACATAAAGAACTGCAACGCCACCGGCCAATTTAGCCAGACGTTCCTGCAATTTCTCTTTATCGTAATCAGATGTTGTATTTTCCATCTGAATCTTTATCTGAGCTATACGAGCCTCGATAGCCTTCTTGTCGCCACCACCATTAACAATGGTTGTGTTGTCTTTATTGATAGTAATCTTCTCAGCTGTGCCCAGCATATCCATTGTTGCACCTTCCAGTTTCAGACCTTTTTCTTCTGAAATGACTGTACCGCCTGTAAGAATGGCAATATCTTCAAGCATTGCTTTACGACGATCGCCAAAGCCAGGAGCTTTAACAGCACAAACTTTCAAAGAACCACGTAATCTGTTTACAACCAATGTTGCCAAAGCCTCGCTATCAATATCTTCAGCTACAATCAGCAACGGACGTCCGCTTTGAACTGCCGGTTCCAAAATAGGCAGCAAGTCTTTCAATACTGAAATTTTCTTTTCATAAATCAAGAGATAAGGATTCTCAAGTTGACATTCCATCTTCTCTGTATCCGTTACGAAATAAGGAGAGATATAGCCACGATCAAACTGCATACCTTCAACAACATCAACTGTCGTCTCCGTACCCTTAGCCTCTTCTACGGTTATAACACCTTCTTTCTTAACCTTCTGCATTGCTTCAGCAATCAGCTTGCCTATTGACTCATCTCCGTTTGCAGAAATCTTTGCAACATGCTCGATCTTTTCAAATTTGTCGCCAACAGCTTCTGCCTGTTTAGCCAGACTATCAACAACCTTCAAAACAGCCTTATCGATACCACGTTTCAAATCCATTGGATTTGCACCGGCTGTAACGTTTTTCAATCCAACACCAATGATTGATTGTGCGAGGATTGTAGCAGTAGTAGTACCATCACCGGCGTTATCATTCGTCTTGGAAGCGACTTCTTTTACCATCTGTGCACCCATATTCTCAAACGGGCAGGTTAACTCGATCTCTTTGGCAACAGTAACACCATCCTTCGTAACCTGAGGAGCACCGAACTTCTTCTCAAGAATCACGTTACGACCTTTTGGGCCTAATGTAACTTTAACGGCGTCAGCCAATTCATCAACGCCCTTTTTCAAAAGGTCGCGAGCTTCCATATCATATTTAATCTCTTTAGCCATAATATTTACTTATTTAGAAATTTATACTGTTTGAATTACTACAAATTAGATAATAGCTAAAATATCCGATTGACGCATAATGAGATATTTTTCACCATCAAATTCGATTTCGGTACCCGCATATTTGCCATAAAGTACTTCATCTCCATCTTTGACAATCATTTCTTCATCTTTAGTTCCGTTGCCTACGGCAACTACTGCGCCTTTCAACGGTTTTTCTTTTGCAGAGTCAGGAATAATGATTCCACCTAATGTTTTCTCTTCTGCTTCAGCGGGTTTAATAAGAACCCGGTCTGCTAATGGCTTAATGTTCATTGTTGACATATTTTTATTTGTTAATAATTGTAATTACTTTTGTGCTCTTTTGAAGCACATTTGGATATATGCCAAATTCATGCCAAAGTGATTATTCCGATAAAATCTGCCATTTTTTCAGCGATAACAAACTTTGTAATAAGACAGACTGACAGGTTGGCTATTCTCTTCTGCCGCACATAGACTTTTCTTTTAATCAACAAATAATGTAGTAATAGAATGAGCCGGCAAAACGGGCTGATATACACGTCCTTCAATACGTATCTTTAATTTTCGTGACATGTCGTTCTCGTTGGCCACTACAACAACCACACTTCCGTCATGATTGACAAAAGCCAGCAGATTATTATAATTACCTTTCGTAGCAACCTTGTAAGCGCCAGGAGAAACATAATGGCTTACATGTTTTAAGACATAATATTCGGGAGTAAAAACATACGATTCAGTGGCCGGATCAACAACGACCAGTGAATTTTGAGCCCATCCCCAGCGGCTTATGCCTCCATTCTCCAAAGATATATTCCAATACATATAGGCTGACACGCCACCGTCAAAATATGTACGCATCAGATCCCATGAGTGAAACGCCCCTTCCCAGTCGTTCTTGCCGTTGCCGCATTCCTGTTCCGACTGATATAGTTTCATATGCGGGTAGCGCTTATGAATGCCATTCACCGCGCCCTTTCCCGCCCATTGAAAACCAACACCTGTAACATATTTGGCAGCTTCAGGGTCTGTCAGTACCGTATCAATCAATGCCTCATTGGATCGTTCTACCGTACCGAACATCACCTCAACACCTTGCTCCTTCATTTCCGGTCCTAAATATCTGCCGATGAAATGAGCCAGCGAAGAAGATTTCCAACAACAGCTCGGAAACACTTGTGCCGAATTGAATTCATTTTGAGGCATCACAGCAAAAATAGAAATATTCTTTTCTTTGTATGCAGAAATGAACTTTGAAAAATATAGTGCGTAAGCTTGTAGGTACAATGAATCCTGAATAAACATATCCGTTCCTTCATGACCCGCATCTTCCTTCGGCAAATCATTTCTATATTTGAGATCGACAGTCTCGTCGGTATAAGCTGATGCATAATGCTTGTTATACTTCATCCAACTTGGCGGACACCAGGGTGAAGCCCATATCTTCAAATCGGAATTATATTTTTGTGCGTTCTTGATAAACGGAATTAATGTCTGCACATCGTTGGCAATCGTAAAGTCAGACATCACGAAATCACTATCAGTCTCATTATACGAATACCAGTCGCGAGAGAAATCATTGGCACCAACAGGCATACGGCAAATATTAAAGTTCGCGCCGAAATCAGGGAAGAACAATTCTTCCATAATATTTTCTCTCGATTCGGGTGACAGTTTACTCAACGCGATCCATCCCAGTTCATTGAAACAAGCTCCGAATCCATCTATCTGCTGCTGGCGCTTTTCTGTAAGAATAGTGACATCAACAGACGGAATCGTATCGACCGAAGCTGCCATCAGTTCCGGTTGTTCATGCCATACATCGCCATCCGTTGTAGTAACCCATGTCGCACGAGGACTAAAATGGCATGAAATACACAATAATGACAAACCGATAATCAGAACGGCGCGTTTCATAGGCATATAATTAATGTATATTCTCTATCAAGTCATCTACCGAAATGAGCTTTTGCTCGCCCGTAAGCATATTCTTCAAGTTTACTTTTCCTTCGTTGATCTCCGTTTCGCCAACAATAGCCACGAACGGTATCTTCTTTGTGTCGGCATAGCTCATCTGTTTTTTCATTTTTGCCGGCTCCGGATAGAGCTCTGTACGAATGTCTGCAGCACGCACTTCGGCAATCAACGGCAGCAAATAGTCTGTTTCTTTCTCGCCGAAGTTAACAAACAGCAGTTGCGTTGTCTGCAAGGAACCGGCCGGATAAAGACTCAGCTGGTTCAATACATCGAAGATACGATCAGCGCCGAAAGAGATCCCCACGCCTGACACGCCACCCATGCCAAAAACGCCCGTCAAGTTGTCATATCGTCCGCCACCGGTAATACTGCCAATCTGAACATCGAGTGCTTTCACTTCAAAAATCGTCCCCGTATAGTAGTTCAGTCCGCGCGCCAAAGTCAAGTCCACTTCAAGCTCGGCAGTCAGCCGAAGACTATCCAACCGGTCCAGAATATATTCCATTTCTTCAATACCTTTCATTCCTGCATCCGAAACACCAAGTTCTTGTTTCAATAACGCAAGTTTCTCGCGGTTTGTTCCTTTCAGCATGATAACCGGTTGCAAGCGGGCAATAGCCTCCGCGGTAAGACCTTTTGAGCGCAACTCTTCATTAACATTCTCTATACCGATCTTATCCAGCTTATCGATAGCAACAGTGATATCCACAATTTTTTCAGCCTCGCCGATAATGTCAGCAATACCTGCCAAAATCTTTCGATTATTCATCTTAATGCAAACGCGAATACCAAAACGCCTGAACACCTCATTCATGATCTGAATCAACTCGACCTCATTGATCAATGAATCAGAGCCAACGACATCGCCGTCGCACTGATAGAATTCACGATAACGCCCTTTTTGCGGACGATCGGCGCGCCACACCGGTTGAATCTGATAACGCTTAAAAGGGAATGCTATCTCATTGCGATGTTGCACAACAAAACGCGCAAAAGGAACAGTCAAATCATAGCGCAGGCCTTTTTCGCAAGCTCTATTCGCAAAATGCACCGCATTACGTTCCAGCAGCTCATTATCACTGATATCACTAAAACAATCGCCTGAGTTCAGAATTTTAAACAATAATTTGTCACCTTCTTCGCCATACTTTCCCATCAGAGTGGAAAGATTTTCCATTGCCGGCGTTTCAATCTGTTGAAATCCATAAAGATGATATACTTCGCGAATTGTATTGAAAATATAATTACGTTTCGCCATCTCTTCAGGCGAAAAGTCTCTGGTCCCTTTGGGTATAGACGGTTTCTGCATGACTTACTTTATTTGTTTATTTTGATTGCAAAGGTAATGTTTTTGCATTACTTAATCACTAAAATGCCATAGAATGTACATGTTCGTGAACACTATGCCTTTCTCTTTCCGAATGAAACAGAAAGCAGAAATCCCACCATAAAAATCAATATGGTTCCAAAAACGATCGTCAAATAATTATGAAAGATCACATGGTTGCCCAGGCTCATCCATGAAATTAAAATCACGCCGCAAATCACACCGATCGCAGCATAAACGCTTTTAATCCTCCGCCCAAGATAACCGAGCAGGAATAAGCCAAGCATTCCGCCGCTGAATATTCCGGCCAGCTTCCACCATGCTTCCAGTGCGCTCTGTACAGACATCATGGCCAATCCCAGTCCGATTCCCAGCATGCCAAGCAGAAACGATGTCAGATACAAGACCTTCATATTCTGTCTGTCGGTACGCTGTCGTTTATGTTGATAAAAATCAGTCAATATGATTGTTGCAGAACTATTTATACTCGTCGACACCGTACTCATTCCCGCAGCACAGATTGCAGCAATAAGCAATCCGGTTATACCAACCGGAAGTCCGTGAACAATAAAATAAGGAAAAACATCGTCACTCGGCGTCCCGGCAGGCAGCATCGACGGCGACACATTGTAATAAGCAAAAAGAGCCGTTCCTATAAAGAAGAAAAACAGGCTGACAGGCACATACAATAATCCGCCAAACAGAGCCGCCGATCGGGCGCTCCTGTCATCCTTCGCCGCTTTATAGCGCTGAACATAATTCTGATCGATACCATAATTCTGGAGATTGATAAACAAGCCGTATACCAGAGTCACCCAGAACGTTGCCGTTGAAAGATCCGGACTGAAACTGCCCAAAGAAAACTTATCATGCACAATGGCAACCTGAAACAATTGCGATGGTCCTTCCGGCATGGAAAAAAGTAAAACAACGACGCAAGCCAACGCGCCGGCAATTAAGATAATCCCCTGAATAGCATCTGTCCAGATAACAGCCTGTATGCCTCCCAATACGGAATAGACAACAACGCAAACGCCTAAAATAACAATAAGCGACGCAACGCCTATTCCCAGCATATTATGTAAGGGCAATGCCATCAGATACAGCACCGAACCGATCCGAGCTACCTGTGTCAGCAGATAACAACATGACGCATACACCCGCGCCCAATAGCCAAAGCGTTCTTCTAAAAAACTATACGCAGAGATACTGTTTATTTTTCTATAGAACGGAACAAAATATTTCGCAGCGATCCATGAAGCTATCGGGATCGACAGACTGAATACAAAAGAATTCCAGTTACCTTTATAGGCATTCCCCGGCAAAGCCAGAAAACTGATACTACTGACATAAGTGGCAAAGATAGACATCCCGACAACCCACGCGGGAAGTTTTCCTCCTGCTGATGTATAATCATCAGAATTTCTTTTCTTCTGAAAAAACGAACATCCGAAGAGGAACGTCCCCAGCATGAATATAAGGAATATGACAAGATCGATGACCGGAAGTTTCATTTCGTATACTTATTTGATGAGAGTATCCAGCTCTTTCAGTTTCTGTTCGACAAACTTCCGTTCCGCCGCATTGAACTTATGAAACGGTTCCGGCATAAAATCGTCGCATATGCCTTTCAGATTCAATGCCGTCTTAATCCCTTTAATATAGCTGGACGCATATTTTCCGATATTGTAAAGCGAAAGGCTAACATTCATCACCTTGGGTTGCAGTTCGGCTATCGTTTCAAAATCTTTGTTATACGCCGCCTGATAAAGCGAGACATACAGTTCGGGATAGACGTTCGCTCCTCCGTTCACGCCGCCATGCGCTCCCATCAGAACCATTCCGGCCGTCATTTCTTCAGGACCGACCAAAATAGTAAAGTCAGGCCTGTCTTTCAGCAAATACATGACTTTCTGCAGATAGACGCCATTGGCCGAACTGTCTTTCAGGCCGATGATATTTTCGTTTGCAGCCAATTTTACGATTGTTTCCGGTTCTATCATCACCTTCACATGCGATGGCATATTATAGAGAAATAACGGCAGAGGCACTTGATCGGCCAAGTCCCAATAATATTGAATCAGTTCGGCCTGACCCGGCGTATAATAAAACGGAGGCGTAGCCACCAGCACATCTGCACCATATTCATGCGCTTTATTCGCCAAAGAGATACTTTCAACAAAACTGGTATCCGAAATGCCGACCATTACCGGCACTCTCCCGTCTACGATCCGGCAAGTTTGTTTGATCATCTCTTTTCTCACTGCATAACTGAGGTTTTGCGCCTCTCCACTCGTTCCAAGTATAAATATACCTGACACGCCACCCGAAATAACATGATTCAAAAGGCGTTCGAGTCCTTTCAGATCCAGAATGTTTTCATCCAGCATCGGCGTGATTAACGGAGGGATGATTCCTTTCAACGGTTTAGGTATCATAATCTACAATGTCATTATTTCTTGTTTATACATTTAATCTTCAGCTTTCAATAACCACACATCACTGATAAACGATTGCTGCCGCCAGTTCACTTGTGACTCTTCCGGCTCATCGAAGCTTATAATCAGTTTGCCTTTATCCATATATCTGCGACTGATAAAGAACTCTTTGAATCCTTCCAGATCTTTGTTGTACACCTGCGGCGTCATACGACAGCCATTCACGCGCAACAGCGCATCGCCTTTTCCTGCAATCCGGATAATATAATTAGCATTCGGATTCAAGTTCTCATACACCAGCCGGGGTGCCTGCTGAAACAACTGTGTAGAAAGGCGGCAGCGGCTCCATCCGTCATTCCACCAGGCAACATCCGTTCCATCCTCAACCGTTGTCACTACATGAGGACTCTGACCGACATCCGAAATATTGTCATAATAACTTCCTTCGCCGGGATTCTGCCATGAGGCAATGACCTTCAGACGGGCAAGCTTCTCTTTTTCAGCCGGCATTTTGCTAATCTTAGCAAACTCATCGGCAAGCCACCAGCGGTTATTCAGCGGATAATCAACATAATCCAAGATACAACCGCGTTCCGGTCCGTCGGCATGATATTTCTTAAAACTGCTCTGCCAGCCGATCGAGTGGTACAACATCTCGCAATAACCGGCAATTTTTTGTTTCAATGCCTGACCTATCGGATGCGCATCCGCCTCATTCACTTTTGCCAAAGCGCGTTGCATAGCCACTTCCGAACCCAGCGCGGGAGCATTTAAGAGAATCTGATCAGCCTGCTTTTCAAGCTGCTGCTCGTAAACTTTTCTTCTTTCCACATATGCGTCGTAATAAGCACGCAAAACCAACATCTGCCAGCGCCAGTTGTCGTGCAATCCGGGATATGCCTGTTCCAGCTGTTGCCAACGACGGAATGCGGGTTCAATGCTCTGATTGCATTCTATCGGTCCGTCCCAGTTTTTTTCCAGGCTCATTATAGCTTCAGCAACATGATCGTCAGGCTTTGTGCAAAAGAAAAAACGTTCATACTGTGAAACAGCTTCCGCTACAGAAAGAGACGGTTTCCAAGAACGCAGACTCCAGACGAACTTGTTCACGTCATCGGTCACACCTTCCGAATAAGTGATGTAACCATTGGTCATCGGCGCATACTTATCATGAATAGCCGAATAATATTCAGGCTGCGGATTAACAGGTTCGCGACCATAAGTCAAAGCGAAAGCCTGATCCCAGCGCAGCACCGGATACTGACAGCGAACACAATGCGTGATATCCGGATAGTGACGAAGCAGATAACGTTGCGGCAAGCGGCTGCGTGTCTCAAAGATCGAAGGGCTTCCCGGTCCGCAAACCACGCCACGTAACCAATCCGGCTGCTCAGTCTCCAGATAATGATAAAAATACTCCATCTCCTCATCATTGAAACCCTGGAGCGAAATCCACATACCCGCTTCAGGATGATACTTCTTTAACGCTTCCGAAAGCTTTTTCATGAATGGCAACAGATACTTCGGATGATTGCTTCCCGGATCACCTCCCGGCACGAACACATTATCCAACTTCGGACAATGACTGTAGAATGCCACGTTTCTCAGGAACTCTTTCCTGTTGGCAACAGAATCCGAGAGATCGACCTCTGCCGGAGTCCAAATCCAATAATCCAGCCCGTATTTCCGGCAGACGCGACTGATATAATAATTGATGGAATCCTTAGGTGTCTTCATGATCGAATCGGGCGCATTATCTGTAGGAACAGCCTCTATACTATTCGTCCCGAAGATAACCAGTTCGCGTATATACTGTTCGAACTGGGGTCCGGTCCACAAATCATATGTATTCGGCAAAGGACGATACCCCAGCTGATGACCGCGGATCGAGTCCAGCGGTTCATACAACCCTTGACAATCCGTATCGAAACCCATCCTGTTTTTTTGATAAGAAGAAGTCCGCAACAGATGCCCGGCCGCAAAAAGAACACCCCGGTCGTCAGCGCCGATCAGCCAGAGTGTAGCCTGCTGACCGTTGTCCTGATATTCAATTCTATATGATTCGGCTTTAGCCCGCTGTTTTGCATCTGAAGGCAAAGTGCGTCCATACAAGCCGGCATCCGATGATTTTACCAAAGCGATCGTCAAGGGTTTGCCCCATTTATCGGCCGATTCCAACCTGAACCCCGCCCGCTTGCTGATTTCCTCCTGCATCATGGTGATGATAGACGAACGCACAGGTTCCCGGATCGTTTTGGATACCAGCAATGAAGCATGAGAAAGATCAATCACTCCGCCATGCAGAGCGACGGGCAACAAAAAACAAAAGACAACAAAACAATTAAGTATCTTTTTCATGATATACTATTTTAGGTTCCACTTCATTTCACACCTCCAAAGATATAACATTTTTGCTTTGATACATCAAATAAGAGCGACGGAATCAGTCATTCCGGCAATTCACAAAATCCATGTTTTTCAGTCATACATTTTCCTCATCTGAATAAAAGAAGTAATTTTGCAAAGGTATAACACAAAAAACAATCAACAATGTCAATCACACGCTTCAATGCAGTGGAAAAGGCTTCGAACCGGAAGGCTATAGAAGTCGTTACACCCACTCAAAAAGTTTCCGACTATTTTGGCGAAAACGTTTTTAACCGGAAGGCAATGCAAAAGTACCTTTCCAAAGAGACTTATCAGTCACTGACGGATGCTATCGACAGCTGCAAACCTATCGATCGCCAGATAGCCAGTCATGTTGCCGCCGGCATGCGCATGTGGGCGCTCGAAAAAGGTGTCACACATTACACGCACTGGTTCCAGCCTCTGACTGACGGAACAGCCGAAAAACACGATGCATTTGTAGAGCTCGACGGCAATGGCGGCATGATAGAAGAGTTCAACGGCAAGCTGTTGGCCCAGCAGGAACCGGACGCCTCGAGTTTTCCGAGCGGCGGACTGCGCAACACTTTCGAAGCTCGCGGCTATTCGGCATGGGATCCGTCGTCGCC
>Ga0183100_1001177_pt1 | contig 14090 bp, 9 predicted proteins | sample Biomet2_FD_127789 | JGI IMG/M metagenome (GOLD analysis project Ga0183100, IMG submission 127789) | Microbial communities from bioreactor (seeded with anoxic lake sediment) at LBNL, California, USA - Biofuel metagenome 2 | ecosystem: Engineered > Bioreactor > Anaerobic > Unclassified ...
GCGTGCGCCGCCGCTGGCGATGCCGAGTCCGACGCTTGCGATGCGCCCTGGGACGACGAGGCGCTGGCCATAGTGGCCGCGGCCCGGGCCCAGGGCCTGACGGAGCTGGGCGGGGTGGCCGCCCTGGAGGCCGCGCACGCGGCGGGCCTGCCCGTGCTTTCCACCGGTCTTGCGCGCACCAGCGCCCAGGCCGTGCGCCTGGCCGGAGAGCTGGGCTTCCCCGTGAGCCTGCGGCTGGCCCTGCGCGACGCCGGGCCCGTCCCGGCCTTCAAGGGCGACGCGGCGCGGTTTGCCCGCCTGGGTGATTCGGAGGCCGTGCGGCAGGCGTTTTTCGCCCTCACCAACCGCGCGGCGCGCGTGCGCCCGGACGCGCCGGTGCTGGGCTGTCTGGTGCAGGCCGCCGCGCCGGAACGCGCGTTCGAGCTTTCGGTCGGCTTCGTGCGCGACGCGCAGTTCGGCGCGCTGGTGTCCTTCGGCATGGCGGGCATAGGGGCGGAGCTTTTGGACGAGGACACGCACCGGCTGGCCCCGCTATCGCCGGAGGACGCACGCGAAATGCTGCGGGGGATGCGCTTTTACCCGTTGTTGCGCGGGGCCTGCGGCGGTGAGGCGGCCAACCTGCCGGCGCTGGAGCGGCTGCTGCTGGCTGTTTCGCGTCTGGCGCGGCGCGCGCCGCAACTGGCCGGGGCGCGTTTCGGCCCCGTGTTCGCCGGGCCGCGCGGGGCGAGCGTGGCCGGGGCGCGGCTCACTCTGGGCTAGTTTTCAGCACTTGCAACGCGAAGGAGGGCGCATGCCCGGACTCTACATCGGCTCCACCTCCGGCTATTCCGGCAAGAACACCATCACGGCCGGGCTGGGCCTGGCCTTCCGCCAGGCCGGGCTTTCCATCGGCTATATGAAGCCCGTGGGCGCGGTGCCCCTGGAAACCCCGGAGGGTCTCGGCGACGAGGATGCGCTCTTCGTGCGCGATGCGCTGGGCCTTGGCGGCGACCCCGCGCATACGCCCACGGCCATGACCCCCGTGGTGGTGACCCACGACTTCAAGAACGACGCCTTCGAGGGGCGGTTGCCCGGCGTGGCCGACGGCGGCCTGCTGCGCGACATCGAAGCGGCCTACCAGGGACTCGCCAAGGGGCGCGACCTCATGCTCGTGGCGGGCAGCGGCAGCATGTATTCCGGCAAATATTCCGGGGTCGACGCCATCAGCGTGGTGCGCAAGCTCGGCATCCGCGCGCTGGTCATCGACCGTTTCGAAAAAGAGCCGAGCTACGACCTGTTGCTGGTGCTCAAGGAGCAGCTGGGCGAAAATCTCGCCGGAGTGGTGCTCAACGACGTGCCCCCGGCCTCGCTGGAGGATGTCTCCGGGCATTTGGCGCCATTTCTTGAGGCGCGCGGCATCCCGGTGCTCGGCGTGCTCCCGCGCGACCCGCTCATGGGCTCCATCACCGTGGGCGATTTGGCCCAGCGCCTGGGAGGCAAGGTCATTTCCGCCCACCACAAAACCGACCGCGTGGTCTCGCAGTTCCTCATCGGCACCATGCAGGTTGAGAATTTCATGCTGCATTTCCGCAAGAAGAAGAACGCGGCGGTCATTGTCGGCGGCGACCGGGCCGACGTGCAGCTTGTGGCCCTGGAGGGCGACTGCCCCTGCCTGGTGCTGACCGGCAACCTGTACCCCAACGACGTCATCCTCACGCGGTCCGAGGTGCTGGAGACAAGCATCATCATTGTTCGGGAGGACACCTTCACCGTGGCCAAAAAGATGGAGAACCTGCTGACCCGCCACAAGATGCGCGACGCCGTGAAGGTGCGCCAGGGCGCGGAGCTGGTGGCCCGGCACCTGCGCCTGGACGAGCTGCGCCAGGGCTTGGGGCTTTGAGCGGCGGGCCTTGCGTCCGCGTCTTTGAGGAACACTGGAGGCTGGCATGCGGCAGATGATGATGACTTGGCTTGCGGCGGCGGCGCTGTTCCTGGGCAGCCCGGAACCGTTGGACGCCCGCCCGCCCGCACCGGAGCCCGGCAGCGCGCAAAGCGCGGGAACCGGCCCCGGCGCGCAGCGCCCGGCCCGCGTCACGGGAGCGCGGGTGCTGGCCGTGGGCGTGTTCTCCTCAACTGTGGTCAGCCGCGCCCAGTCGAGTGCCGTGGCCGACGGCATTGAGGACCGCGCGCGGGACTTCAAACTCTTGCGGCGGGGCAACGTGGTGGAGGCGGCGCTGGGAGAGGGCATCGGCCTGCGCTACCAGCTCACCGGCGCGCCCAAGGGGGCGCCGGTGGTGGTGGACGTTGTGGTGCGCCACCCGGAGATGGTGAACCCGGACACCCAGCTGCCCATGAACATGAGCTCCGCCCAGTACGAGCGCGCCATCGGCGCCGTGGCGCACAGCGTGTGGAGTTTCGACACCCCGGGCAGCCTTGTGCCGGGCGAATATGTCATCGAGGTTCTGTACCGGGAGAAGGTTCTGGCCCGGCAAGCCTTCAAGGTGTTGGTGAAGCCCGCGCGCTAACCGCGCCGGCGCACGTCGCCGCGCCAGGCGTTGTGCCGGGCGCAGCAGCCCTGCCCGACAAAGAGCGGGGTCAGATCCACGCCGGGACGCGGATTGATCACCAGATCGCACACGTACCGCGCGCCGGTCCACACCAGGGCCGGGCAGCGCCGCTGGTAGCCGTAGGCCGCCTGGGAGACCTCGCAGGGGTTGTCCAGACAGCACCAGCCGCAGCCCACGCAAGGCAGCGGCGGCAGGCCCGGTTCCCGGGGGGAAAAAAAGTCGTCGTCGAAGGCCGTCATGCCCGCGTACATAGGGCACGGCCGGAAAGATGGCAACCGCGCGCCGCGGCCGAGCGTTTGAGTCTCTGCGCAGGGTTTTGCAGTATTCCGCCAATATCCGCAAACTGCGGAACAGGGGAGGCGCATGCGAAAAAGCTGGACGGAACGTGCGGTGCTGCGCGACATGGCCGGCGGGGCGGCCATTGCCGCCGCGGGCATTTTGCTGCGTCTGGCGGTCAGCGGGTTTGTGGGGCCGCGCACGCCGTTCATGACCTTCTACCCGGCCGCCATGCTCGCCGCGCTGTACGGGGGGCTGTCGGCCGGACTGACCGCCACCGCGCTTTTGGGTCTTGCGGCCTGGCTGTGGGTGTTGCCGCATCTTGCGCCATTCATCCTCGACGCGGCGGCCTGGATGGCCATGGGGCTTTTTCTCGGCAGCGGGGTGGTGCTCTCCTTCACGGCCGAGGCCGCCCGCCATGCGCGCAGGCGTTCCGCCCAGGCCGAGGCCGAAGCCGCCCGCGCCGATGAACGCTGTTCACTGAACGCCACCATCAGTCGGCTGGCGGCCATTGTCGAATCCTCGGACGACGCCATCGTCGGCCTTACGCCAAGCGGCGTCATCACCAGTTGGAACGAGGGCGCGCGCAAGCTCTACGGGTATGAGGCGCAAGAGGTGGTGGGGCGGCACGCCTCGCTTTTGTGCGGCGACGCCTGCAAAGAGGATGTGACATCCATTCTGAGCGAAGTGCGTCCCGGCTGGCCCGTGCGCAACTTTGAAACCCGCCGTCGGCACAAGGATGGCGCGGTCATCGATGTCTCCATGACCCTCTCGGCCATACCGGACAACGGCGACGGCGTTGCCGGGGTTTCTGCCGTGGTGCGCGACATCACCGCCAGGCGAAGCATGGAGGCCGCCCTGCGCGAGAGCGAGGAGCGCTTTCGCCTGCTTGTTGAAAGCGCGCCCGACGCCATTTTCGTGCTCGTAGGCGGGCGCTTCGCCTATGCCAATTCGGCCTTTCTGCGGCTGTGCGGCGCCGCGGGCGAGGGGGAAATCCTGGGGCGGCCGGTGCTGGAGCGCGTGACGCTGGCCACGCGTCCGCAGGTGCGTGAGCTGCTGCGCGCCCTGGGCGAGGAGAACCGGGCTGTGCCCGCAGTGGAGTTGGGCTGCTTGCGGCTGGACGGCGGCGAGATAGACGTGGAGGCCTCCGCCGTGCCGCTGGTTTACGGCGGGCAGCGCGGCGCGCTGGTCTACCTGCGCGACGTCACCGAGCGCAAGCGCGTGGAGGAACTGCGCGAAGACATGGAGCGCATTTCCCGGCACGACCTTAAAACGCCGCTCAACGCCGTCATCAATCTGCCGCTTTTGCTCATGGATGACCACAACCTGGACCCCGAGCAGGTGACGCGCCTGCGCATGATCCACGACGCCGGGCTGCGCATGTTGGAGCAGATCGATCGCTCCCTCACCCTGTACCGCATAGAGAGCGGCGGCTACACCCTGGAGCCCCGCCCCGTGGACCTGACGGCTTTGGTGATGCAGGTGGCGGGCGATTTGGACGCCATGAGCGCCGCCCTTGCCGTGAATGTGCTGGTGGACGCCTGGCCCCGTCCCGTTGTGGCCAGCGGCGACCCGCTGCTGTGCCGCACCATGCTCGGCAATCTTATGAAAAATGCTGTGGAGGCCTCGTCCAAGGGCGGCGAGGTGCTGGTGGGGCTTAAAGCCGTGGGCGGACAGGCCGTGGTGTTTGTGCACAACGCCAGCTCCCTGCCCGAAGCCCAGCGCGCGGGCTTCTTTCAAAAGCATCCGAGCAGCGCGAAGCCCGGCGGCGCGGGCCTGGGCACCTATTCGGCCCGGCTCTCGGCCGAGGCGCAGCACGGCGGCATCGGGTTGGAAAGTTCGGAGACGGAGGGCACCACCATCACCGTCCGGCTGCCGCTATGGGCCGAGAACGCCCCCGGGGACGGCGACGCCTCGGCGCGGCATTGACCAGCGCCCGCGCGCAGGGTAGATGATGCTGGCGATAATGCGGTTGGCGGCCGCCCGCGCGGTCCCCCCCCGCGCCGCTTTGAATTCCAGTCGAAGTGCGCTAGACTGACGCGCGCGAGGAAAACCATGGGCACGGAGCACGATAGTAAGAACCACAACGCTCTTGACGGTGTTCAGGCCGTGCTGGAGCGCCTTGGCGTGCCCGACGACGCCGACTGGATGGCTGTTGTGCTTTTCGCCAGAAATCTTGTTTTGGCCATGGATTTGTTTTCAGAGGAGCAGAAAGCGCAGCTCCAGGCCAGGGTCTTTGAACAAATGGGCGGCAAGCGGCCGCTTGACCGCGCGCGGTTCACGCACATCGTGCAGACGATCCAGGCGTTTCTGCAGGATAATCCGAAAATGGCCGATCTGCGCAGCCAGCTGGACAACGAGCGGCGGGGGTTCACCTCCCTGTATGAGGAAATGGGCAGGGCCTTTGCGGAGATCCGGCAGAGCACCGAGGCCCGCGCGACCAGCATACGCCGCATGGGCGCGGATACCGAGCGCGACATCGCCGGAGCGAGCTCCCCGGAGGAAGTGGTGGGCCGCCTGCGCGGCATGATCACCGAGATGGTGGCGCAAGCCCGCGCCGAGGCCCGCACTTGGCAAGAGCGCGCGGAGCAGTTGGAGCATACGGCCAACTTCGATGCCCTGCTCTCCGAGCTGTACAGCCGCCGCGCGCTGGACGCGCACCTCGGCGCCGCGCAAGCGCGCTGCCGGGAGCGGAACACCCCGCTGTCGCTTCTGTTCATCGACGTGGACCGCTTCAAGGACGTCAACGACACGTATGGCCACCAAGTGGGAGATGGGGTGCTGCGTGTGCTTGCGGCAGTCCTTTCGGCCCATGCGCTGCAGTTCGGCGGCTTTCCCGCCCGTTTCGGGGGCGAGGAGCTGGTGATTGTCTGCGAGGGGGTCACCGAGGCCCAGGCCATGTCCAGGGCCGAGGACATCCGCCGGGATGTCGCCCGCTGCCCGTTCATGCCGCAGCTGCCGAACGGCGGCGAAAGCGCGACGCTGCATATCACGGTCAGCATCGGCGTGGCGCAGCTCGGGCCGGGACAGACCGTGTCCGACATGGTGCTCGCCGCGGACCAGGCCATGTACGCGGCCAAGACGCAAGGACGCAACCGCGTGGTCGGGCACGGCTCGCTCGGCGCATACCGACCCACGTAGCGCGGCCCTTTCCGGCCCGCGAGCATTGCGACAAACGTAGATCAGCCCGCCGCACGGCGGTTACAAGCCAAGGATTCATCATGCCCAGAGTGCAGTCCATACAGATGCGCGTGTTGTTGTGGGGATGGGGCGTGCTCATCGCCGGTTTGGCCCTGGCCTTCTGGCGCTACAGCTCCGCCCTCGACGGCGAGACCGCCCGGGACTTCGAGCGCGAGACCCTGGGCCGCCTGGAGACCGTGCGCTGGCTGCTTGAGCGCGACGGACCTTTCAAGGAGCCCCGCGACCGGCAGGATTTTCTGCATTCGCTGGCCGGCAACATGGGCATGCGCATCACGCTCATCGAAGGCGGCCGCGTCGTGGCCGACACCTCCGTGCCCTTCGGCGACCTGGGCAAACTTGACGACCATTCCAACCGGCCGGAAGTCGTGGCCTCGCAGAGCGGCGAGCTTGGCGAGAGCACGCGGCACAGCATGACGCTCGACCGCGACATGATCTACATGGCCAAGAAGATGCCCGGCCAAAACGGCGAGCCCGACCGCGTGCTGCGGCTGGCGGCGCCGGTATCGCAGGTGCGCATGCATCTGCAGAACATGCGCTGGACGCTGCTGGCCGCCATGGTGCCGCTATTGCTTGGTTCGGGCGTGCTTTTGTGGCTGCTCTCGCGCACCATCACCGGCGGCATTGCGCAGTTCACGGAGGCCGCGCAGGCCATTGGCGACGGCGACTACCGGCGCAAGATCCTCTTCTATCCGGCCGCGGAGTTCCAGCCCCTGGCCGAGGCCATCAACCGCATGGCCAAGAAGATCAAGAAGAACGTCAAGATCATCGAAAATCAGCGCGGCGAGCTGTGGGCCATGTTCGAGGGCATGAGCGAGGGCGTGATGGTGCTGGACACCGGCGGGCGCATTCTGCACGTGAACCCGGCGCTTTCGCGCATTTTCCCGCGCGCGCAGGAATTCATCGGCCGGGCCCCGCTTGAGGCCACCATGAGCCTGGAGATCCAGAACATCGTGGACAGCCTCATGGCCGGGGAATCCAGCGAGCGCGTGAGCAGGCAGATTGAGCTCAAGGACCGCCACTGCGCGGAGATGACCGTGGTGCCCTTCCGCGACCACAAGTACCGCCCGCGCGTCATCCTCGTCTTCCACGACACCAGCGAGCAGCGCCGCGTGGAGCGCGTGCTGCGCGACTTCGTCGCCAACGCCTCGCACCAGCTGCGCACGCCGCTCACCAGCATCCGCGGCTACGCCGAAACGCTCATCGACGCGCCCCCGGCCGACGAGGCCAAGCGCCGGGAGTTCTTGGAGATCATCCACGCCAACGCCGTGCACATGGCCAAGGTCATCGGTGGCATGTTCGCCCTGGCCAAGAGCGAGCGCGAGGGCAAGCGCCCCGGCGAGCTGGCCGCTGGCGTGCCGCAGGCGCTGGACCACGCGCTCAAGAACGCCTCCTTCGCCGCGCAGGACAAGAACATTGAGATCATCCTCGACGAGCTGCCCGCCGATTTGCCAAAAACCGCCACGGACCCCGACGGGCTGTTGCAGATCATCGACAGCATCCTCGACAACGCCATCAAGTACTCGCCGGAAAACACCAAGGTGCGCGTGGCCGCCGCCTCCGACGGGCAAAGCGTGACCATGACCTTCGCCGACCAGGGGCCCGGCATTGACGCCGCCAACCAGGCGCGCATCTTCGAGCGCTTCTTCCGGGCCGACGGCAACGGCGTGGACAGCACCGGCAGCGCGGGGCTCGGGCTCGCCATCTGCCGGCACATCGCCCGCAACTATGGCGGCGAGGTCTGGGTGGAATCGCCCACGGACAAGGACACGGGCACGGGCAGCGTGTTCACGGTGCGCCTTCCCGTGGCGTAGGCGCATGTCGTTTTTTTACTCGCGCGGTGGGCGGCGCAGTGACAGACGCGTGATCTGGATGTAGGGGGGGAGTGAGCGAACGCCCGCATTCTGTGGATCGGGAGCCTGCATGAGCGAACTGCAAACACGTCCGCGACGTCTTGTGCGCCCGCCGCAAGCCAGTGCCGCGCTGGCTCTGGCGCTGTTTTTGCTGCTTGCCGCCAGTGGCGCGCTGGCGCTGGCCGCGCCACTGGCGGCCGTGTCCCAAAGCCCCGCCCCTGGGCGGGAGCAGCGCGTGCTGGTGCTGCACTCGTACCACCCCGGCTACGAGTGGACGGACAATGTCCAGCGCGGCGTGGCCGAGACCCTGGCCCGCCTGGCGCCGGAAGCCCGCGTGTTCGTGGAATACATGGACACGCAGCGCATCCTCCCAACGCAGGCTTTCCCTTACCTCGCCGAGTACTTCAAGGCCAAATACGCCAGCCTGCGGCCGCAGGTGGTGCTCGCCAGCGACGACAACGCGCTGGATTTTCTGCTGGCCCATGGAGACGCGCTCTTCCCGGGCGCGGCCGTTGTTTTTTGCGGCGTGCCCGAATTGGGAGCGCGCGAGCTGGACGCCCGCCCCAACTACACCGGCGTGGTGGAGCGCACGGACCTTACCGGCACCATCGACGCGGCGCTTACGCTCATGCCCGGCATGCGCCGTCTTGCCCTCATCACCGGCGCGAACGAAAACGGCGAAACCGGGCGAGCGCTTTTCCGCAAGACCATGCCCGCCTATAAGAACCGTCTTGAGCCGGTGGAGCTGTGCGGCCTGCCCTTTGCGGAAGTGGCCGCCCGGCTGACGACCCTTTCGCCGGACACGGGCATTCTCTACATGGGCCTGCTGCGCGACCCCACGGGCGCGAACATGAGCGTTGAGGAGTCGCTCGCCTTCATCCGCAAGGCGACGCCTCAGCCGGTGTTCTGCGCCTGGGACTTTGTGGTGGGGCATGGCGCGGTGGGCGGCGTGGTCGTCAGCGGCGAGCGCCAGGGCCGCATCATCGCGGAAATGGCCGCCCGCATCCTCCGCGGGGTGCCGGTCGCCGCAATGCCCTTGCAGCGCATATCGCCGGAGACGGGCTTGTTTGACTACACCGAGTTGGCGCAGGCCGGCTTTTCGGAGGACAAATTGCCGCCCGGCAGCGTTGTGCTGAACCGCCCCCAGGATCTTTGGAGCCGCCATGGGCAGGCTTTGCTGCTGTTGGCAGCGCTGTTCGTCGTCATGGCCGGGGCGATTGTCCTGCTGTGGGCGAACATCCGCGCAAGGCGCGTGGCCCAGGCCAGGCAAACCGCCGAGCGTCGACGCTATCAAGAGTTCGTTGAGGCTCTGAGCGTTGGTGTGCTGGAGGCGGACCGCGCCGGAAGGGTGGTGTTCGCCAACCGCGCTTTTTATGCCTTGTGCGGTGCGGAGGCGGGTTCCCTGGAGGGCCGTAATGTTCTCGATCTGGCGGAGAATCCCACCTCGCGAGAGACAATGGCCCGGCAACTCGGCCACGGTGAAAGTCCATCCGGTTCGGCGCTGGTGCGCCTGCGCCGACCCGGCGGGGCCCCGGCCGAGGTCAAGCTGGATTGGATCAGCCTGAGCGGCGAGGATGGGGAACCACATGGACATCTTGCGGCCGCCACGGATTTGACGGAGCTGCGGCAGGTGGAGCGCGAGCGCGAGACGCAGCACAGCCTGACCTCCGCGCTGCTGGACGCCAACCCAACACCGATTGTCGCCACGGACACGGACGGCTGCTACGTGCAGGTGAACCGTGCCATGTGCGAGTTCATCGGGCTCACCCAGGACGAGATTCTCAATCGGCGCGTGGTGGAGACGGGCGCGCCGGGTTTCGCGGCCAGAATGGCGGAGCTGGCCTGCGATTGCGGCGCTGACGGCGCGCTTGCCATGGAAAGCCGCCTGCCTGACGCCTCCGGCTCCTTGCGCGAGGTTCTGGTGCGCCGTTCAGCCTATCACGACGCGCTGGGCCGCATTCTGGGCTACGTCGGCACGCTCACCGACATCACCGAGCGCAAGCAGACCGAGGCCGAGCTGTTCGAAAGCCGCGAGAAGTACCGCGTCATGTTCGAGAGCATTCCGCTGGCTGTCTGCGTCACGGACCCCGAGTCGCGCCTGCTGGAGGTCAATCTGGCCTTTGAAGCGCTGCACGGCTCGCCGAAGGCCGAGTTGCTGCGCCAGCGCCTGGCGGAGCGCCGCTTCAGCCTGCGCCAGCTGGACGGCGCACCGCTCCCGGCGGACAAGGCCCCCAGTCAGCGCGCCATACGCGAGCGCGCCACCGTGCGCCTTGACCTGTTTGTGCGCAGGCCGGATGGGGGCACCTCATGCGTGCAGTGCACGGCGGCGCCCCTGCCGCTGCCCGGCTATGGCGCGGTGGTCGCCCTTGTGGATATTACGGAGCAGCGCCGCATGGAGCAGATCATCAAGAGCCGGCTCGCCGCCGTCACCACGCCCCCCACGGAGCCGCTGGCCCTCGGCTTCACCGATCTGTTCGAGATGGAGGACTTTCAGGCCATGCAGGACGCCTTCGCCAAAGCCCTGGGGGTGGCCTCGGTGTTGACGGCGCCGGACGGCACGCCGGTGACCCGGCCAAGCAATTTCCCCACCGCATGCCAGATGTTGCGCTGCGGCGGCGACAGTGCGGAGAACGGCCCCGGCTGCGTCCTTACCGCGCCCGAAGGGCTAAGGCCGGAGTTGCCGGGCCTGCTCGTGGGCGAGGCGCCTATCATGGCCGGGGCCACGCGCATCGCCTTGTGGCGCATCTATCAAACGGGCGCCGATTTTGATCTGAAGCGGGCCGCCGGCGTTCTGACGGACGCTGGGTGGAGCAGTGCGGACGCGCGCGGCTGTTTGGCCGCCCTGCCCGCAGTGCAGGATGAGGCGCGCTTTCATTTTGCCGCATCGGCCCTGGCGCTTCTGGCCGACAAGTTCTCGGAACTGGCGCTCAAGAATATGCAGCAGGCGCGGTCCATAGAGCATCAGCGCCGCACGGAGTCCGCTCTGCAGCAGGCCAAGGAGTTGGCCGAGGCCGCCAGCAACGCCAAGAGCGACTTTCTGGCCAATGTGAGCCACGAGATCCGCACACCGCTGCACGGGGTGCTGGGCATGCTGGAGCTGTTGCGGCAAACTGCGCTGGATGAAGGTCAGGCCGATTTTGTGGACAAGGCGCAGTACTCCGCCCGCAGCCTGCTTTCGGTCATCAACGATATTTTGGACTTCTCCAAGATCGACTCGGGCATGCTGGAGCTGTCGCGGGAGCATTTCGACCCCGTGGCGCTGGTGCGCACCTGCCTCTCCGTGTTTGAGCCGCAGGCGCGCGGCAAGGGCCTGGCGTTGCGTCTGCGCGTGGAGGACGACGTGCCCCGGCAGCTGATGGGCGATCCGGGCAAGATCAGGCAGATGGTCTTCAACCTTGTGGGCAACGCGGTGAAATTCACCGACGCAGGTTCCGTTTCCGTGAGCCTGGACGCCATGCCTGGCATCCGCGGACGGAGCGTGCTGCTGCTGCGCGTGGAAGACACCGGCGTGGGCATCCCAGAGGATTTGCAGGACATGGTGTTCGAGCCGTTCACCCAGGTGGAGGCCGTGTACACCAAGCGTTTCAAGGGCACTGGGCTCGGGCTGGCCATTGTCCGGCGGCTGGCCGGGCTTATGGACGGGGGCATCACCCTGGAGAGCCGCCCCGGCAAGGGCGCGTGTTTCGATTTGGCCCTGGAGCTTGAGCAACCACCGGTGCGCCGCGCCGAGCCATTGGCCGAACCGGAGGAAGTTGCGCCGCTGCCGCCCTTGCGCTTGCTGCTGGTGGAGGACAACGTCATCAGCCAGATGGCAGCCAAAGCATTTTTGACGCGTGAGGGGCACTTCGTCGCCACCGCCATGGACGGGCAGGAGGCCCTGGACGCTCTTGATGCCCAGCCCTTTGACGCCGTGCTTATGGACATCCAGATGCCGGTCATGGACGGCGTTGAGGCCACGCGGCGCATCCGCGCCAGCGACGGCGGACGCTATGACCCCAACATTCCGATCATCGCGCTGACGGCCTACGCCCAGGCTGGCGAACACCGCGAATTCTTCGCCGTCGGCATGGACGAGGCCATCACCAAGCCCCTCGAGCCGCGGGACATAACCCGCGCGCTCTCCCGCGTGTGGGCGCGTCGCGCCGCCGCAAGCCAAAAGAGCTAGCGGCCTCGTGCCAATGGTTCTGCCCGGGCGATTATTTAAAAAGTCAGTTGCCGCAGGCCCAGAACGGCCGCAACGCCAACCACCATGGCCAGCGGAAGGTTGCGGAAACGCCATGCCGCAAGGGCCGTGGCCGCCGTTGCCAGCGCCTCCGCCGGGCCTGAGTTCAGCGCGCTTGGCGCGATGATGGACGCGAGGATGGCCCCAGGTATGGCGCGCATGAAACGCTGCATGCGCGGTCCCGGGGTCACTCTGCTCATGAGCACGAGTCCGGCGGCGCGGCTGGCGTAAGTCGCCGCCGCCATGCCCAGTATCGTCAACAGCGAGGTCGCCAGCGGGCTCATGGCTTGGCCTCCTCAATGTCCGGCGATTCGAGTCTGGTGGTGGCCGTGGCCTTTGCGCCCGCAGCGTCTCCCGCCGCCGCGCCGCCGCCCGGGATCAGCGCGGCGGTAAAACCGCCCGCCAGCGCTCCCGCAAGGATATACCACTTGCCCGGGCACAAACGCGCCGTGGCCAGGGCCGCCAGCACGGCGGCGGCCAGGGGGAGCGTGTCGGCTTTTTGGGGCCGCAGGCCCACCAGCAGCGCGGTGAATACCGCCGTGAAGGCGAAATCCAGCCCATAGCGCGCGGGGTCGTCCAGCCCGCGCACGAGCACGTGCCCCAGGGCCGTGGAGACGTTCCAGAATACATAAACGGCCAGACCCGCGCCGATGAGATACGCACCGTCGGTTGCGGCGCCCCGTCTGCGGTCGTGGGTCAGGCGGGCCAGCGTCACCGCCCAGGATTCGTCGGTCATGAAGAACAGCGAGCCGAAGGCGCGCGGAGCGGACAGGCGCAGCAGCTGCGGGGCAAGGGCCGCGCCCATGAGCACGTGGCGCAGGTTGACGATGAACGTGGTGGCGATGAGTGAGAACACCGGCAGGTTCGGGCTCCACAAATCCAGCGCGATGAGCTGGCTGGCCCCGGCGAAGACGAGCAGGCTCATGGACTGGGCTTCAACGAGGGAGAGTCCTTTCTGCCGCGCCAGCAGGCCATAGAGCACGCCGTATACGGCCACGCCCAGCGCCACGGGCACGCAGGCCTTGAAACCCGCGGCCGCGCCGGAGATAGAGAATGGAAGCCGCCCTTTCGGCAGCGTCGGGGGAATGTTCATGCGAAGAGGATAGCCTGCGGGAGCCGTCGCGGCTTGTACGATCTTGCGGTCCCGCCCGCCGATCGGGCCATTCCGGCGATCCGGGCGATTTTGTTCCCGCAGTCGGAGCAATCCAACAGGCGGCAGGCTTGTGGCGGCTCCTAGCTCCGCCAGCGCCCCGGCGCCACCCCGAACACCCGGCGGAAATGCCGCGTGTAATGGCTCTGGTCGGTAAAGCCGAGAGCCGCGGCCGTGTCGGCCACGCTTTCGCCCCGGCGAAGCAACGCCAGCGAGCGGTTGACGCGCAGGGCGTTGCGCCAGGCGTGCGGAGCCAGGCCGGTTTCGCGGGCGAAAAGCCGCGCGGCGTGGAAAGGGGAAAGCCCCACTTCCGCCGCCAGATCTTCCAGGGTCAGCGGTTCGGCGAGATTAGCCGCAAGGCGCTGGCGCATGGCCTCCACATGGGCTTCGGCGCGGCCGGGCTCAACGGGCTCCGGCGCGGCCTCGGCATGGCGGGAAAGCAATGCGGAAAGCGCGGAGAGGGCGGCCGTTTGCGCCTCCAACAGATCCTCGCCCCGCTCCAGCAGCAGGTGCGCGCGCAAAAGCGCCCGGGCCAGCGGCTCATCGCGCACGACGTGATGCGGCAGGCGCGGCAGGCCTTGCGCCTCGTTGCCGGTGAGCCCGCGCAATAGCCCGGTGAGCAGCTCCGGGCGGGGGTAGAACACGCGGTAGGCCCACCCCTCATCCGCCGCGCGTTCGCCGGTGTGCACCTCGCCGGGGTTGATGCAGGCGAGCATGAGCGGCCCCGCCACATGGCGTTCGCCCCGGTAGCGGTAGCCCTCGGCCCCGGCGGTTATGACGGCGACGACGTAGCCCTCGTGCCCGTGGGGGGCGGAGGCGGGGCGGAAGAAGCGCGGGGCCAAGCG
>Ga0183100_1001178_pt1 | contig 14089 bp, 12 predicted proteins | sample Biomet2_FD_127789 | JGI IMG/M metagenome (GOLD analysis project Ga0183100, IMG submission 127789) | Microbial communities from bioreactor (seeded with anoxic lake sediment) at LBNL, California, USA - Biofuel metagenome 2 | ecosystem: Engineered > Bioreactor > Anaerobic > Unclassified ...
GCCGCAGCACGCCGGGGCCCGGCGCGGGCACCCCCTCCCCGGCCGGCTCCCCCGGCGGTACGGGCTGCTCGACGGTCTCTCCGGCCGCGGTCATCGGTGCGGCCACGGTCTCCTCGACGGCGGGCGGCACGGCCACCTCGGTCGTCGAGGCGGCCTCCTCGCGCATGGCCTCCACGACCATCTCGGGCGCGGCCATGGGGGTAAGGGCAGGCTCCTCCGTCTCGACGATCTGCGGTCTGCTCCCCTCGAGAACCACCGCCCGGCAGTCCTTGAGCAGGGAGTACACCTTGTCGTAGACCTCCTGCTCCTCCACCGTCAGCCTGGTGGTCTCCAGCCTGGCCCCCTGGGCGGCCCGGAGGGCCATGTCCATGAGCTTTCCGAAGCGGAACTCGAAGACCTGCCCCGACTTCTCCTGGAACTTCATGAGCTGGTTGCTGGCCAGCTTGGCCCGAGCAGAGAACTGGTCGACCGCGAACTCCTGTTCGCTCTCTCTTTTGAGCTTCTCCAGGCACTCCCGCATCGAGGGGTAGAAGTCCCTGCGCACCTCGGAGATGGTCTTGTTCCTCTGCTCCCGTCGGTAGACCTCGGTGAGGTCCTCGAAGGTGAACTCATCGGCGGGAGGCGACATCAGTTAGGTCCAATCAGTCATTCGTATATGAGCGTATGCGGTTCGCTCTTGGTTCTCATTCCCGGGAGCGCTACACCACGAACGCTTCTTGCCAGCTCCCCTGCCTTCTTCCGGCCAGACGTCGGCCGGCATCGATCCCCGGGAGCTGCGAAAAGAGCACCTCCGCTGCGTTATGCAAAACCTTTTCACCGTCCGCCCGCCATGCGGTAGCATGGACGCATCGGAGGTCCTCCGGCCGGTGAAGGGCGGGGTGGAACTGGACATCATGGTCACGCCCAACGCCAAGAAGGCCCAGGTGGGCGAGGTCGACGCCTGGAGGAAGCGCCTGGTGGTGAAGGTGACGGCGCTGCCCACCGAAGGGCGCGCCAACGAGGCGGTGGTGGAGCTGCTCTCCGAGCTGTTCGGCACCAGGGTCGAGATCGTTCGGGGCCACACCGACCGCCACAAGACCATCATGGTCCCCCTTCCGATGGAGGAAGCCCGGTCCAGGCTGGGAAAGCCATGAGGGACCCCCAGGAGACCCTCGACGAGGTCGAGGAGCTGCTCCGTCAGCTGAGAGAGCGACCGGAAGGGACGGTCATCCTGGTCGAAGGGAGAAAGGACCGGCAGGCGCTGGCGTGCCTTGATATCGAGGGAGAGATCGTGCAGGTCCAGGACGCAAGAGGCATCTTCGGGGTGGCCGAGGAGCTGGCCAGGAAGGGCCAGGAAGCGATCGTGCTCACCGACTGGGACCGCAAGGGGGGGCAGCTCGCGGGGCTGCTGCGCCATGCGCTGAAGGCCAACGGGGTGCGCTACGACGACACCATCCGGGCGCGCATGTCGGCGCTGGGGAAGAAAGAGATCAAGGACATCGAGTCCCTGCCCGCGTTCCTCTCGTTCCTGAAGCAGAGCGTCTCGTCCACCAGGTGAGGCCGCTCAGCATGGCAGGACCGTGGCGTCGAAGCCATTCAGCTGTCTAGGGAACTCGCCGACCATCCACCCCTCTCCCGTGGTCTCGCAGTAGTAGAAGTCCTTTCCCTCGTAGACGTAGTACGAACCGGAGTAGCTGCCCGCTATGCCCACGGCCATGTGGCCGGAGTCTCCGGTGGTGGAGGTGTACATGATCATGACCGCGTCGACGTTGAATTCCGAGGACTGCATGAGCGAGGCGTACAGGGCCGCCTTGTCCTCGCAGTCCCCCCCACCGTCCACCAGGGTCTCAACGGGATAGCGGGGGTATTCCACCTGCCCGGTGGTGTTCAGGTCGCTGGTGTAGGGGACGCCCTGCACGAAGGCCAGCACGAACTGGGCGATATCCCCGCCGTGGCCGGAGGCGGCGGCCATGCTCTTGAGCTCGGAGGCGACGGAGATGACCGTGGGGTCGGCGTCCATCACGTACGATGCGTAGTCGTAGTTCCTGGCCAGATCGTGCAGGGCATAGTACTCGCTTCCTGGCGCCGAACCGTTCAGCCACCATGTCCTCCCATTGTAGGTCCACTCGTAGGAGAACGACATCCTGTCCGCAGGGACGAGGAAATCGGAGACCGCGCACCAACTGCTGGTCGTCGCCTTGTTCACCGCCTGGACCCTCCAGTGGTAGGTCGTTCCGGGGGCAAGCTCTGCGGTCACCAGGTACCGCTGACCGCTCACCTGCGCGTTGACCAGCAGGGTGCCGAACGAGGCCGAGGCGCTCACCTGGACCCGGTAGCTGGTCGCACCCTCCACCGACGACCAGGTTAGGTTTAACTGCCCGCCATCGACGGTGGAGCCGGAGACGGGGGCGAGGGGCAGGGGCGCGGCCAGGAAGTAGCTGTGGCTGAATTGCCGGGTGAGGCTCCAGTTGCTCCATGCATCGCAATGGTAGGCGGAGACCCGCCAGCTGTAGACCGTCCCGTCCTCCATGACGAAGGCCGGGACATAGGTGGTCCCGTTGAGCCGGGAGTCCACGAGCAGGTGGTTGAACTCGGCATCGGTGGAGACCTGGAGCCGGTACCCCGTGGCGTCGCTCACGCTGCTCCAGCGCAGGGTGGGCACGCTGTTCACGTGCACGCTCCCACCGGCCGGGGACTGCAGCACGGGGGCATCGAGCGACGTCTTGATGGTGAACTGCGTCTCGTTGCTGAACTGTCCGTAGACGCCGTCCTCCACCGCCTGGACCGCCCACAGGTAGTCCCCGCCCGAGAGCATTCCGTCGAGGTCGTAGCTGTTGGTCGCGGAGGTCAGGTTCACCGCGGCGATCGAGCTGCCGGGGACGGTGATGATCACGACATAGCTATCCGCGTCGGGGTCGGCGGTCCATTCGAGGGTGAGGTTGGGACCGTAAATGACCGCGTCTGCCGAGGGCGAGAGGTTCATCGGGCGCGGCACCACCGCATCCGGGGTGCTCCCCATGCCGTCATCCGCCCGGTTATGGCCGGAGGGCAGCAGCGACGGGGCGATCATGAAAACTGCCAGTATGATGGCCACCAGGGCGACCAGCCCCGCGATCACCGCTCTTCTCATTGCTGCGGCCCCCTTGCTGCTCCGGGGATACGGGCGTTGCTTGCTCTCGACATTGCTCGGTTCCAGCGGCACGAAACTTGTCCTGGTTCTTATCACTGCGTTCCTGCCTCCGGCTATCGAGAATGCACCGCTCGGTCCGGCCCGGCCGCCGAGCTCTCGACCGCTCGTTGCAGGCGACCCTAACCATTTATAGCCAGCAAGCAATCCATTGTCTGAGCACCATGGCCGTTGACGAGCGGATGCTGAAGGAGCTGGGCGTTCTGAGCGTGGACGAGCTTTTCTCCGATATCCCAGCCTCGGTCCGGATCGCGGGCATCCCTCTCCCGAACGGCATGTCCGAGATGGAGGTCGTGCGGACCGTCCGGTCGCTGCTTGACCGGAACGTCACGGCCGCGGACCACCCGTGCTTCCTCGGCGGTGGCGTGTACCACCACTTCATCCCTGCCGCCGTCAGCGCCATCGTCTCCCGCTCGGAGTTCCAGACCTCTTACACCCCGTACCAGGCGGAGATCAGCCAGGGCATGTTGCAGGCCCTGTTCGAGTACCAGAGCTACATCGCCGAGCTCACCGGCATGGAGGCGGTGAACTCGTCGAACTACGATGCCTCGACCGCCCTGGGGGAAGCGGCCAACATGTGCGCCCGCATCAACGAGCGGAGCAAGTTCCTGGTGCCCGAGGTCCTCAGCGCCGGAAAGAGAGGGGTGCTCCACAATTACGTGAGGGGGACGGGCATGCAGGTGGTGGAGTACGGCTTCGACCCCCTCACCGGGGAGCTTGACATGGAGGACCTGCGCTCCAAGGTCGACGGCGATGTTTCCGGCATCTACGTCGAAGTGCCCAACTTCCTGGGGGTCATCGACCGCAACGCCACCGAGATCAAGAAGGAGTTCCCCGACGCTCTCCTGGTGGTGGGGGTGGACCCCATATCCCTCGGGATACTGAAGGCCCCCGGGGACTACGGGGCGGACATCGTGATCGGGGAGGGGCAGTCGCTGGGCTCGCCGATGAACTTCGGCGGTCCGCTGCTGGGCATGTTCGGCTGCCGACAGGAGCACGTGCGCAAGATGCCCGGCCGGGTGATCGGGATGACCCGCGACCTCGCCGGCCGCCGGGCCTTCGCCATGACCTTGCAGACCAGGGAGCAGCACATCCGCCGGGAGAAGGCGACCTCCAACATATGCACCAACGAAGCTTTGATGGCGGTGGCCGCCGCGGTGTACCTGGGGATCGTCGGTCGGACCGGGTTGAGGTCCCTGGCCAAGCTCAACATGGAAAGAGCAAGGGCGACCATGGACGCGCTGTGCCAGGTCAAGGGCTTCGAGTGCCCCGCCCTCAGCTCGTTCCACTTCAACGAGTTCACGGTGCGCACGCCCATCAGGCCGGAGAAGCTCTCCCGGGTCCTCATGCGCAAGGGGATCGTCGGCGGACTTCCTCTGGCGAGGCACGTGCCGAGCATGGGCGACTGCATGCTGTTCGCAGCCACGGAGATGACCACGGACGAGGACATCGGCAAGCTCGTCTCCGCCCTGGAGGGAGTGCTATGACCTACCATCAGGCCTCCTACGACCTGCGCCTCATTCAGGAGATGAGGGGAGAGAGCGACCTCGTCCTCCCGCCGCTGAAAAGGGAGATCGAGGTCCCCCCGAACCTGCTCCGGACCGAGCTGGACATCCCCGACCTGCCGGAGAACGAGGTTGTCAGGCATTACACCGACCTGTCGCAGATGAACTTCGGCCTCGACAACGGGTTCTATCCCCTGGGCAGTTGCACCATGAAGTACAACCCCAAGTACGCGGACCTCCTGGCCTCCCTCCCGAGCGTGGGAGAGGTGCACCCCCTCGAGGACGAGGAAGGCGTCCAGGGATCGCTCCAGCTGCTGTACGAGCTCGAGAGGTCGCTGTGCGCCATCGCCGGGATGGACGCGGTCAGCCTGCAGCCAGCGGCCGGGGCCCAGGGAGAGTTCACCGGGATGCTCATCGCCCGCGCCTTCCACGAGGCCAACGGCGAGGACCGCAGGGAGGTCATCGTGCCCGACAGCGCCCATGGCACCAACCCGGCCTCCGCGGCCATGGCCGGCTTCGACGTCATCGTCGTCCCTACCGGCCCCAACGGGGGCGTGGACACCGAGGCCCTGAAGGCGGCGGTGACCGAGCGCACTGCGGCGCTCATGATCACCAATCCCAACACCCTGGGCATCTTCGAGGAGGAGATCGTGACCATCGGGAGGACCGTCCACGACGCGGGGGGCCTCATGTACTACGACGGCGCGAACCTCAACGCAGTGATGGGACGCACCAGCCCGGGGGCCATGGACTTCGACATCGTGCACTTCAACCTTCACAAGACCTTCGCCACCCCCCACGGGGGCGGGGGCCCGGGGGCCGGGCCGGTCGGGGTCAGAAAAAGATTGGAACCGTTCCTGCCGGTGCCCCGGGTCGTCCGCGAGGAGGAGCGCTTCTTCCTGGACTGGGACCGGCCGCAGAGCATCGGCAAGGTCCGGTCCTTCTACGGCAACTTCGCCGTGCTGGTGAGAGCTTACGCCTACATCCTGAAGCAGGGCGGGAACGGCCTGCGCGAGGTGTCCGACAGGGCGGTGCTCAACTCCAACTACCTGCGGAGCCGGCTCACGCCGGCGTTCGATATGCCGTTCAAGCAGCTGCGCAAGCACGAGTTCGTGCTGTCGGCGAAGAAGCTCAAGGACGAGAAGGGGGTGCGGGCGCTGGACGTGGCCAAGCGCCTGTTGGACCACGGGGTCATGGCACCCACGGTGTACTTCCCAGCGCTGGTCGACGAGGCCCTGATGATTGAACCCACCGAGACCGAGAGCAAGGAGACGCTCGACAGGTTCGCCGAGGCGCTGATATCGGTGGCGAAGGAGGACCCCCAGACGGTCAAGGACGCTCCCCACAGCACCTCGGTCCGCCGGGTCGACGAGGTCCACGCGGCCAAGGAGCTGGTGCTCAGCTACCTCGGGCTCAAGCGGAAGCTCAGCGGCAATCTGGCCGGCCTGAGGACGAACGCCACGGGGCGGAAGTGCGAGTCCTGCTCCCTCCTCCTGGACCCCAAGGGATGACCATGGACGACAACAGAGGCACATTGGCAGCAGGCCCCCTGGCCCTCAGCGGGGCGCTGGCGGCCACCGCGCAGGCCGGACGGTTCTTCGTGTTCGAAGGCATCGACGGCTCCGGCAAGAGCACCATCGCCGAGGCCTTCGCCGACCGGCTGATGGCCGACGGCCGGAGCGTGGTGAGGACCGCGGAGCCGACCTCCACCTGGCTGGGAGACCAGGTCCGGCGGGGGAACCGGGAGGCCCGCAGCGACTTCGCGGAGATGTTCCTGTACGTGGCCGACCGGGCCGAGCATTCGGTGCAGATCGCGGAGTGGCTGAAGGCCGGGAGCACGGTGGTGTGCGACCGGTACGTCGGGAGCACCCTGGCCTATCAGAGCGTGTCCCTGCGGCCGTACCTGGGAGGGCGGGCCCTGGAGTGGCTGAAGGCGGTCAACGAGCCAGTGATCGTCCGGCCGGACGCGACGGTGCTGCTGCGCATCGAGCCGGAGACGGCCATGGACCGCATCGCCGGCCGGAAGGAGAGGGAGAAGTTCGAGCAGGTGGAGTTCCTGAGGAAGGTGGCGTCGATCTACGACCGCCTGGCCGCGGAGGACCCCTCGTACATGGTGATCGATGCCACGGCCTCCCCGGAGGAGGTCCTGGAAAGGGTGTGGGAGCGGGTCGGGAAGTTTTAAAATGTATAGTGCGAGTTTTCCCCATGCATCCTTCGGAGGCCATCCGGTGCACCAAGGGCCGTGAGCTGGAGTTCAGGCACATCGTCCTGGGCATCACCGGGAGCATTGCCGCGGTGGAGTCTTTTGAGCTGGTGAGGGAGCTGATGCGCCACGGGGCCGAGGTCACTGTGGTCATGACCCCAGAAGCGGCAAAGCTGGTCACGCCGGCGGCAATGGAGTTCGCCAGCGGCCGGAAGGTGGTGACCGAGCTGACCGGAGGAGCGGAGCACGTCAGCCTGTTCGGCGATTACCCGGGACGGGCGGACATGCTGCTGGTGGCCCCCTGCACCGCCAACACCATCTCCAAGATGGCCCTGGGCATCGATGACACCCCGGTGACGACCATGGCCACGGTGGCCATCGGCGCGCGGACGCCCCTACTGGTGGCCCCGGCCATGCACCTGGCGATGTACGAGAACCCCGCGGTGAAGGAGAACGTCAAGAGGCTCGAGGGCATGGGCGTGAGGTTCGTGGGCCCGGTGGTCAGGGACAAGAAGGCCCGCGTGGCCACCATCGACGAGATCGTCGAGCGCGTCCTCGCCGCTCTCGGTCCCAACGATCTCCGGGGCAAGAAGGTCCTGGTCATCGGCGGATCGACCGAGGAGCCCGTCGACCAGGTGAGGGTGGTCTCCAACACCGGGACTGGGGAGAGCGCCGTCCAGATCGCCCTGGCCGCCTCCAGGCGGGGGGCGACGGTGGAGCTGTGGACCGGCCGCATGACCTTCCCGGTGCCCCCGACCGTCCCGAGGCGCACCTTCCACACCGTGAGCGGCCTCCTGGGCATGATCGGCTCGGTCGACCACGACGCGGTCATCGTCCCCGCCTCGTTGTCGGACTACGCTCCCAAAGCCCAGGGCGGCAAGATCCCCTCGGGGGAGAAGGAGCTCACCATCACCCTGTGCCCCCTGCCCAAGGTCCTCCCGGCGCTGCGCTCCCGGACCAGGGCCCTGGTGGGCTTCAAGGCCGAGATCGACGTGCCCTCTTCCGAGCTCGTGGCCCGGGCCAGGGCGAGGCGGGAGGAGTACGGCCTCGACCTGATCGTGGCCAACGACCTCAGGGACGTCGGTCCCGGGAGGACCAGGGCGGTGCTGATCACCGCCGCCGGGGAGACGCCGTTCGAGGGGACCAAGAGCAAGCTGGCCGACCGCATATTGGACATCGTGGCGAAGGTCCTTCAATGAAGGTCACGGCGTTCTGCCCCGGGCATATCACCGGCTTCTTCCTTCCCTGCGAGCACCCCGAGCCGCTGCTCACCGGTTCCCGGGGGGCGGGGCTGTGCGTCAAACGGGGGGTCACCACCTCGGTGACCTCGCGCCCGGGCACCGGCATGGTAGAGGTCCTCATCAACGGCCGCAGGCAGGACGCCGAGGTCACCCGCACCGTGGCGGCGATGCTCCTGGAGGGCGAGGGCCTGGACGCCAAGGTGGAATCGTTCCTGGACCTGCCGAGCAATGCCGGCTTCGGGATGAGCGCGGCCGGGGCGCTGTCCACGGCCTTCGCCCTCGCCGAGATCCTCGAGCTGCCCCCCGAGGACGCCTTCGCCGTGGCCCACCTGGCCGAGCTGAAGCGCCGCACCGGGCTGGGGGACGTCGCCGCATTGACCCGCGGGGGGATGACATTCCGCCGCCGCGAGGGCCTCCCCCCCCATGGGCAGATCGACCGCCTGGACTTCAACCAGGCCATCGTGGCCGCGGTGGTCGGGGGGTCCATGAGAACCTCTGACGTGCTCCAGGACCCGGCGAGCCGGGAGAGGATAGTCAATGCGGGCAAGGCATGCTACAGGGAGCTGAGCCTCGATCCCACCGCCGAATCGTTCTTCCGTCTCAGCAGGGAGTTCACTGACCGCAGCGGCATCGCCAGCGAGCGCGTCCGCGAGGCCCTGGACGCGGTGGAGGGGCTCGGTCACGCCTCGATGATCATGCTGGGCAATGCGGTGTTCGCCTGCGGTGACCTTGATGCCATCCAGGAGCGCTGGGCCTTCTTCGGACCGACCTTCAGGCTGACCCCAGACCTCATGGGGCCGAGGGTCCTGGTGCGCCAGGACTGATCACTCGTACAGCGTGAAGAGCTTGTCGTCCTCTCCCACGTCGAAGAGACCGATGCGGGCCCCGCAGTCCAGCCATCCGTGCGCGTAGTTGACGCTGGCGAACGCGTTGATGAAGTCCCCGACGGAACGAAAGTGCAGCGCATCGCTGTAATAGGAGGTCGCCATGGTCAGGAAGTCCTCGGCCATCCGGCGGCCGAAGGAGCGGGGGGGCGCCGCGATCTTCAGCTTGTCGAGGGCCCGCTTGGTGGTATCCAGGTACTTGTCCAGCTTCTCAGTGGAAATGGTGTCCTTCATGATCAATCGTCATCCTTGGTCGGTATGATCTCGACGCTCTCCCCGCCGTGGCGGCTCTCCCTGGGGCGCACCTCGACGAACAGGGGCATCTGGATACTCCCGCCGACGCATAGCGCCACGCCTATGGGCAGGCGCTGGATCTCGTCGGCCATGCCCGCGGTGAGGCCCTCGACCGAGGCGGTGATGGCCTTGAGATCATTGGGGTTGGTGACCTTGAGGATCATCTGGGTATTGCACTGGCTGAGCACGTTCTTGTCGATCTTGGCCGCGCGCTGGCTTATGATGGTAAGCCCCAGGCCGAACTTGCGGCCCTCCGCGGCGATGGTGCGGAAGATCTTGGACGAGGCCGCCAGCCCCTGCTGGGGGCAGTAGTTGTGGGCCTCCTCCACCACCAGCATCATGGGCGGTACCTTTCCCAGCTTGCGCAGCTCGAAGAGGGCGGTGCAGATGCGGTTGACGATGAGCTCGGCGATCTCCGGTTCGGTGCCCTTCAGGTTGATGATGGTCATCTTGCCCTTCACCACCAGCTCGTCGATGCGGGTGCCTGACGGCGCGAAGATCTTGCAGTCCTCCAGGAACTGGAGCTCGTTGACCAGGGCGGCGTTGTTCCCTTCCTCGTCGCTCTCCAGCACCTTGATGATGTCCCTGAGGGTGTACTCCTTCTTGACGCTCTTGATGGCGTCGATGGCCTTTCTCAGCGCGGACAGGTAGGCCTTGCCGTTCTTGATGCTCGTCAGCGACAGGAGGTCATGGGCCTCGATGTTGGCCAGGGTGAACCGAAGGGGCTTGGCGTTCTTGTTCACATTAGTGTCGGTGGCGAACTCGATGATATGTTCCTCGAACCCCCGGGCGGTGACCTTGAAGTCGCGGTGGCCCTTGCCCACGTGGCCCACGTCCCTCATGGCCCCGTACTCGCCGTGGGGATCGAGGACCATGACCGTCACGTCGTGCTTCATCAGCTCCTCGATCAGGTCCCCGCACAGGAACGACTTGCCCCCGCCGGTCTTGGCCAGGATGCTGACGTGCTTCTGGACCATGGAGTTGATGTCCATCTCCACCCTGATGTCGTGCCCGAACAGCAGGCCGAGGTAGGCCCCGGTGGGAGTGTTCTCCTTCAGCCCGATGACCTTCTTGATCAGCTCGTCGGTCGCCTTGTACACCGGCTGGCCGGCCTTGAAGGGGGTGCGGGGCACCTGCAGCAGACCCCGCTCGTCGCGATACCCGACCACGGTGACCTGGGCGGCGACGCGCTCGTGGATCGGCACCTCCTCGCCAAGGGAGATCATCTTGGCCCGGTCGAGGGAAAGATCGGTCTTGCGCTGCATGTCCATGACCTGCCCGAGGACCCAGCCGGCCTGCTCGTGCTGCGCCTGGACGTACTCCATCTTTTCCAGGTTCGCGATGACGCTGAGATTGAAGGCGGACGTGCCGACGTCCCCGTAGATTATTCCCACCGCTCCCGGCGCCGTGTCCTTCGGAACGGGCTCCGGCGCGGCAACAGGGTCGGGGGTCAGCGGTCCTGATGCCGTCTCGGGCGCCGGCGATGGCGTGGCCTCTGCCACGACAGGGGCATCGCTACGCTGAACGCCCTCAGAAGGCGGTTCCTCCGCCTCGATATCCATGTGCATCCCGTCGGAGTATTGGGAGGAACGAATAAATAGGTTTTCATACGCGTAACTTTGCTGGCTCTGGCTCCAATGAGCGTCCTTCCTCGGTAAAAAGACCGGACCTCTCTGAACCAGGATACCATCGAAGGAGGGCCGCTCCGATGCCTTGTCGCGTTCCGCCACCCCTGCCGAAGGGGACTGAGCGTTCCGTTGCAGATCGCTCAAGATGTCGCTCGGGCTGCCGCCGAGCCAGACGATGGCGCGTCAGCTGCGCTGATGGCGATTGACCCCCGTTCATGCCCAAACAGGCATGCCCGCGGCCTGGTCGCCTAAGGCCTTCTTCTCTTTCCCCTCGTCTCGCCGGCCCGGTCCACGAACTTGGTCGGCAGCACCTTGTCCTTTCTCTTTGCCAGAGATGCCGCCGGCACGGGTGGGTCCACTGGAGAATCAAACCACGCCCCGCAGTTCGGGCAGAACCCCGCGACCGGGTTGGTGGGCGCGCTGCATCTCGGGCAAGTAGATAGTCTCTCTACCATTTCCTATGGTCGTATATAGCCGAGGAAACATAAAATTATCCTCTGAATGCCTGGGGCGATCTGGGCCCGAACGCTTGGTGGCCGTGAAGCGCACATGCCACAGCCTCGATCACAGCGGTGTCGTGGCCTGAGCCTCCTGTAGGCCGGAGCGAGAGACCGTCCTCGCCTCGGCAATGCCGGAGGAAATGTCCAGCACCGTTTTCTGATACCAATAAAGTAGTTACCACTTCCATCTAACAGTTACAGGGATGACTTCCCGCTTGCAAAAAGTTAAAACGGTCACACCGATGCCCCATACAATGATAATCATCGGTGGCTCCTCTTCCAAGATGCTGGCCCAGGACCTGGCCAAGGAATTGGGGTGCAAGTACATTCAGGCCCACACTTCGAGATTCCCGGACGGAGAATGCTACGTCCGCATAGAATCCGAGGATATCGATGACGATGTGGTCGTCGTACAGAGCACCCACCCCGATACCAGCCTGGTCGAGCTCTTGCTCCTCCAGGACGCGGCCATCGGACTGGGAGCGAAAAAGCTGACCACCGTGGTCCCATACTTCGGGTACGCCCGCCAGGATGAGCGCTTCAAGAAGGGGGAGGCCCTGAGCGCCAAGGTAATGGTGCGTCTCATGGAGCTCACCTCCAAGCGGTTCGTCAGCGTGGACATCCACAAGCCGATCGTGCTCGACTGGTTCCGCGGGGACGCCTATGACATCCACGCCGCCCCGTGCATCGGGCAGTTCTTCAAGGGCCACGGGATCGACCTCGTGCTCGCCCCGGACGAGGGCGCCCTGCAGCGGGCCGGCGAGGTGGCGAAGGTGATCGGCGCGGAGTTCGACCATCTGGAGAAGACCAGGCTGTCCGGCGAAGTGGTAAGGATGGCGCCGAAGAACGTGGACGCCAAGGACAAGAACGCGCTCATCGTCGACGATATCATCTCCACCGGAGGCACAATCGAGGCGGCCGCGAACCAGCTCAAGATCCTGGGGGCCAAGAGCGTCACCGCGGTGTGCACCCACGGCCTGTTCGCCAAGGGCGCCCTGGACCGCCTGCGCAAGTGCTGCAACGCGGTGTACTCGACCAACACCATCGAGAACGAGGTGTCGGTCATCTCCGTGGCCCCGCAGATCGCCAAGGCCCTGCGGTGAACTCCTTCGGGACCTTTGTCCCGCGTCGAACCTTTTTAATCTGGGACCTTATTCCCTGCGACTAGGTCCGGTGTGAGTTATGAAGAAGGAAGATAACTTCAGCGATTGGTACAACGACCTGGTGGAGCAGGCCGGTCTGACCGACAAGCGCTACCCCATCAAGGGCATGAACGTGTGGCCTGCGTACGGCTGGAAGATCATGCAGTACATCGACACGTTCATCCGCCAGGAGCTCGACGCCACCGGCCACGACGAGGTGTGCTTCCCCCTTCTCATCCCCAAGACGGAGTTCCAGAAGGAGAAAGACCATATCAAGGGCTTCGATGCCGAGGTGTACTGGGTCACCCACGCCGGGCTGAACGAGCTGGACATCCCCCTGCTCCTACGTCCCACCTCGGAGACGGCGATGTACCCGATGTTCTCCATCTGGGTCCGTTCCCACGGCGACCTGCCGCTCAAGATCTACCAGATCGTCAACACCTTCCGGTATGAGACCAAGCAGACCAGGGCGTTCATCCGGGTCCGGGAGATCCACTTCTTCGAGTCCCACACCTGCCATGTGGACGAGGCCGATGCCCAGCGCCAGGTCGAGGAGGACTTCGTGATCCTCGAGAACCTCATGCAGAAGCTGTGCCTTCCTTACATGCTGCTCAGAAGAACGGAATGGGACAAGTTCCCCGGCGCCTACTATACGGTGGGCATCGACACCGCCATGATGCGCGGCCGCAGCCTGCAGCTCGGCTCCATCCATCACTACCGGGAGAACTTCTCCCGGCCGTTCGACATCAAGTACGAGGATGTAGACGGCAGCACCAAGTACGTCCACCAGACCACCTACGGCATGTCCGAGAGGCTGCTCGGCTCGGTGGTCGGCGTCCACGGCGACGACAAGGGACTGGTGCTCCCGCCGGCCGTCGCCCCCTTCCAGGTGGTCATCGTGCCCATCTTGGCCAAGGGGAACGTCCAGGAGGTCAGTGACAAAGCCAAGGAGCTGCGCGACGAGCTGAAGGCCGCGGGCATACGCGTGGTGCTGGACGACAGCGACGAGCGCCCGGGGGCCAAGTTCTTCAAGTGGGAGCTCAAGGGGGTCCCCCTGCGCCTGGAGCTGGGGGCCAGGGACATCGAGAAGGGTGCCGTGGCCTACGCCCGGAGGGACGACGGCAAGAAGGGCAGCTTCTCCCGCCCCGGCGTCGTCGACGAGGTCCGCTCGATGCTGGACCAGATCGCCAGGGACATGCGGGCCAAGGCCCAGAAGTTCATGGACGATTCGATCGTTACCGTGGACCACCTCGACCTCAAGGAGATACCGGAGAAATGGCTTCGCTTCGGCTGGTGCGGCGATCAGGAGTGCGGCCGCAAGCTCGAGGAAAAGACCGAGCTGAAGATCCTGGGGTCACCGTACATCAAGGAGGAGTTCCACGGTAAGTGCCTGGGCTGCGGCAAGGAGACCGATACCGTGGTCTATGCCGCCAGGGCGATGTGAGCGCCCTCACTCCTTGTACTCCTTATCGAAGAAGCCCAACATCTCCATCAGCCGCCTGGCGGCGGCCCTTCCGCCGTCCAGG
>Ga0183100_1001179_pt1 | contig 14081 bp, 9 predicted proteins | sample Biomet2_FD_127789 | JGI IMG/M metagenome (GOLD analysis project Ga0183100, IMG submission 127789) | Microbial communities from bioreactor (seeded with anoxic lake sediment) at LBNL, California, USA - Biofuel metagenome 2 | ecosystem: Engineered > Bioreactor > Anaerobic > Unclassified ...
TTTGTTCCTTTCATCGGACCGAAATGGAAGATTTCTTCTCCCGTTTCTATGTAAACTCCTCTGTATTCCATGGCTCCGGGATTGCCACTGCATGCAGCATCAACTGCCAGACTTTGTCTGATAATATTTGCTGGAAGTGCTTTTGGCTTAGAACTTTTTGCCTGTTTACCAATATATGCGTACGGAGATGAGGCATAAGCCCTTTCAGCCTCTTCCTTAGATTCAAAGGACTTGTATTTAGCTCCTTCAAATCCCTTTATCTGAAGCTGACATTCATTCCAGGAAGTGTACACGCCAGGTGTTACACCTTCCCATACTACATAATATTTTTGTTTAGCCATTTATATAATTCAAAGTTGAAGCATCGGACAAAGATAATAATTTTTTCTTCTTTTAGTCGTCCGCCCTTTGAAAGTTGATAGTACTCAATAGCTGTCTGGGTGTTCTCCGGTTGTTGTTTATCCGAAACTCAAGGATATATTATCGGTGGCTTGTACAACCCAGTTGTCTGGCTTGTACAAGCTGTAGTGCTGAGTTGTACAGGCTGGAAGGCTGGCTTGTACAATCTGGCAATAATTTTTCTTTTGACTTTTACTAAAAACTGCTTGCTTCCTTTTTAAGACTTCCTATTGGTATTTATAATGCCTGAAAGGTAAAATATCACAGTAAACATTATTATGTATACTTCTTTTCGATTGAAAATTCATCCATTTTATGTAAATTTATTGATCTTCTATTTTGTAACATATTGATAACTAGTGGTATTTAAAATGAAAGGTGGCACAGGTGGCAGCAAAATAATACTTTTTTCAATTCTGAAAATGAGATTTTGAAAAAACCGGAATTTGCAGAATTTGTGAAACTAATTTTCTGAGAGGCAAAAATAGCTCTTTTCTCTGCCACCTGTGCCACCTCTTGTTTTGTAAATGGTTTATTATTAATATTTTAAATTTTATGATTTCCAGGGTTAACTTCTATGACTCTTTGCATATTAGTGAAAAGCAATGCATTTCAGATTTAAATAAAGAGAGCTTAAAACCTATAGTGATCCATCACAAGCTTGCATTAAGTTAATCAAACGCCCATTTTAAGGATAATCAGAAAAATAGTCTTATTTTTGTAGCCCAATAAAAAAGTAACGATGACAGATAGATTTTTAGTGCGGAACAGGAGGGGAAATGAGCGGATTTGAAGCACTTATTATGCAAGATAAAGGCTTTGTAATTTACCGGATTCCCAATGAAAAGCCTGTTCTGATTCTTCAGGAAAAGAATCCAATTCAGTGTCTTCGTGATTTGGATGAGCTGAATGGTAAGACCGGATTTGTCTTTGCTCCATTCCAGATTAAAGATTCATCTCCGTTGATGCTTATGCAACCCGACGTTACAGTTGCCGGTAGGGAAGATATAGATAAATATTTGTCTCATGTATGCATTGAAGATGAAAAGGCTGGAGCTGGAAATGATAGATCCTTTTTATCCGGCGATTATGAATCATACTCGAGCGCTTTTTCTTCCTTTATAACTTCATTGAAGGAGAAGAGGTTTGAGAAATTAGTCTTGTCTCGTACTTCAGTTCACACAAAAGAAAGTTCATTTTCTTTGAAGGAAGTTTTTTATAACGCTTGTGAACGATATAATGACGCATTTGTTTATCTCTATCATACACCGGAAACAGGAACCTGGCTGGGAAGTACACCGGAGATCTTGCTGACGGGAGAAAATGCTTGCTGGAATACCGTTGCTTTAGCCGGAACTTTGCCATATAAAAAAGCTCTTTTGCCTGATGCATGGAGCATGAAGAACAGAAAAGAACAGCAATTAGTTGCTGATTATGTTCGTGACAGACTGGTTTCTAAAGGCATTGCTCCTTCAGTGAATGGCCCGTTTACGGTTCGCGCCGGAGAACTGGCTCATCTGAAAAGCGAGTTCTCTTTTTCGTTATCGGATAAAAGTAATTTAGGAAGTCTGCTAAAACTGTTACATCCCACTCCGGCTGTCTGCGGGTTGCCTAAAGAAGAGGCTTATCAGTTTATCATAGAGAATGAAGGGTATGACCGCCGGTATTATTCCGGATTCATGGGATTTATAAACCCTGACGGAAAGACCGATCTTTATGTGAATCTGAGATGTATGGAAATAGGAGAGGATCGTCTTACATTATATGCCGGTGGCGGACTGCTTTCCCATTCGGAACTGGATATGGAATGGAGAGAAACGGAAGCAAAGTTACAAACGATGTTGGATTTAATATAAAATAGCTGGAGGGTAAATTATGTACTCTAATAAAAAGAATGTTCTTCAATTGGCGGCTTTACTTCGTGATTTTGGAATAGACCATGTAGTCGTTTCTCCCGGGTCACGTATTGCTCCGATTACTCAGACATTATCTCAACACCCGTATTTTCATTGTTATACAGTGGTTGATGAACGAAGTGCGGCATTCTTTGCTTTGGGACTGATTCAGAAACTTCAGCGTCCGGTTGCTGTTTGTTGTACTTCCGGTACTGCCTTGCTTAACTTTGGTTCGGCAGTGGCCGAGGCTTATTATCAACAGCTTCCTTTATTAGTTATCTCAGCCGATCGCCCCGCTGCCTGGATAGGGCAGATGGATGGGCAGACATTACCTCAGCCCGGAGTATTTAATGCTCTGGTTAAGAAATCAGTTCAGCTTCCCGAACCTATAACTCAGGAAGATGAATGGTATTGCAACAGACTGATAAACGAAGCCTTGATACAACTTACACAGCATGGCAATGGTCCGGTGCAGATCAATGTACCTTTGTCAGAGCCGCTTTTCGACTTTTCTGCAACAGAGTTGCCGGAAGCAAGACGCATTCGTTACTCAGAAGGCTATCCCCGTTCCCTTGATAATGAGGAATATTTCCGCACTACATGGAATAACAGCAAAAAGAGAATGATTGTCATCGGACAACTTTTGCCGGACGATGAGATAAGAAATATAATCCGAAGCGTTGCGGAAAAATGGAATTGCGTGATTCTTGCCGAGCATTTAGCTAATTTCACTTCGGATAATGCAATTGAGAACTTCGATCAGATAATATATGCTTTGCCCGCAGATAAATGGGCAGACTTTACTCCCGATTTGTTGATCACATTCGGCGGACATGTTGTGTCCAAAAGACTAAAACAGTTCCTGAGAAAACAGCATCCGGCAAAGCATTGGCAATTATCATCAGATGGTTCTGTGCCCGATCTTTTCCAGTCTCTTACAGATGTAATAGAGATGGATGCCGAATTTTTCTCTATGTTCGGTAATCCTGAAGAAACACAATCTGATTCTTATGGTACATTATGGAAAAATGAATCAGATAAAATAAGGGAGAAAAGCGAATCTTTTATCAAAGAAATGCTTTTTTCCGATTTATATGTATTGAAATCTTTTTTTCCTCTTTTGCATGATAATGCGGCATTACAGTTAGGCAATAGCTCGACAGTAAGGAATGCCCAGCTTTTCCGGTTGAATCCCCATGTTTCTGTGTATTGCAACAGAGGAACAAGCGGTATAGACGGTTCAATGTCTACGGCTGTAGGATTTGCCGCAGTTCATCCTGATCTTACGTTTCTGATAATTGGAGATCTCAGCTTCTTTTATGATGTAAACGGTCTGTGGAATAAACATATTAGCAAAAACCTGCGCATTATACTGGTAAATAATGGAGGAGGAGAGATTTTCCACTTACTTCCCGGATTAAATAAAGCTGAATCATTAGACGATCATATCTCTTACAGGCACAATACTGTTGCTAAAGAGTGGGCTAAAATTATGGGATTTTCTTATCTTTCAGCGGAAAATGAGACAGAATTGAAGAAGAATATTACTACTTTTGTGAGCAACACCTCTGAAAAACCTATGTTACTGGAGACTATAACATCAATGGAGGTGAATGCCGAAGTATTTAAAGCATATTATCACAATCTAAAATAGGCTGTATATGGAAGAAAGAAAATGGGAAACTATTAAGGAATATGAAGATATTCTGTTTGAGTTTTATAATGGAATAGCAAAGATAACAATCAATCGTCCTCGTTATAGAAATGCGTTTACTCCCACTACAACAGGAGAAATGAGTAATGCACTTACAATCTGCCGTGAATGTGCTGACATCAATGTAGTTGTCATTACAGGAGCCGGAGATAAAGCATTCTGTTCGGGAGGCGACCAAAATGTAAAAGGTAAGGGTGGGTATATTGGTAAGGATGGAGTGCCTCGTCTGAGCGTACTTGATGTACAAAAACAGATTCGTTCCATCCCTAAACCGGTTATTGCAATGGTCAATGGTTATGCTATTGGTGGTGGTCACGTTCTTCATGTGGTATGCGACCTTTCAATAGCTTCCGAAAATGCAATTTTCGGTCAGACCGGCCCTCGTGTGGGAAGCTTTGATGCAGGATTTGGTGCTTCTTATCTGGCACGTTGTGTAGGGCAAAAGAAAGCTCGTGAAATCTGGTTCCTTTGTAGACAATATAATGCTCAGGAAGCTTTGGATATGGGATTGGTAAATAAAGTTGTTCCTCTTGACAAACTTGAAGATGAGGTTGTGGAATGGGCAGAAACAATGATGATGCACAGTCCGTTGGCTTTACGAATGATTAAGGCCGGATTGAATGCCGAACTTGATGGTCAGAGCGGTATCCAGGAATTGGCTGGCGATGCTACTCTTTTGTATTATCTTACAGAAGAAGCTCAGGAAGGTAAAAATGCATTCCTTGAAAAGCGTAAACCAAACTTCAAACAATTCCCTAAATTCCCATAGAAATGAAGTTTAAAACAACCATACGTCCTTCAACATTACACTTTAAACAACCAGCCGGAACTTCCCGCGGAGTGTATAATACCCGGAAAGTGTGGTATGTTGGCATATCTTCTGTTGAAGACCCGCAAAGAATAGGTTTGGGAGAGTGTGCACCTCTGCCAAACCTAAGTTGTGATGACCTTCCCGATTATGAGAATATCCTCAGTGAAGCCTGCAAACAATTAGAGCAAACCGGAGTGATCGATAAAGAGGCTTTACGTCCTTATCCATCTATTCTCTTTGGTCTTGAAACGGCTCTATTGCATTTTCAGGCAAACAGTTTTGCGCTTTGGGATACACCCTTTTCTCGTGGAGAAAGTGGTATTCCTATTAACGGGCTTATCTGGATGGGGGATTATGCACAAATGTTCCGTCAGATTGAGAAGAAGATGGAACTGGGCTTCCACTGTATCAAGTTAAAGATTGGTGCTATTAATTTTGAAGAGGAACTCTCTTTGCTGCGACACATTAGAAAGCACTTTACTGCCAGAGAAGTAGAATTGAGAGTAGATGCAAATGGAGCTTTCTCTCCGGATGATGCAATGAATAAACTCAACCGACTGGCTGAACTGGATATTCATTCCATAGAACAACCCATTCGTGCCGGACAAATTGATGAGATAGCCAGACTCGTTAAAGAAACACCGATACCTATTGCTCTTGATGAAGAGCTTATCGGAGTGAATTTATTAGAAGGTAAAGCTGAGCTTTTAGATAAGATTAATCCACAATATATTATTCTGAAACCTTCTCTGCACGGAGGAATCTGTGGTTCCACTGAATGGATCGATGAGGCTGAAAAGAGAAATATTGGCTGGTGGATTACTTCTGCTTTGGAATCAAACATAGGATTGAATGCCATAGCGCAATGGTGTGCTACGCTTAATACTACTCTTCCTCAGGGGCTTGGCACTGGAATGCTATTTACCGATAATGTAGAGATGCCTTTGGTGATTCGTGAAGATAAACTTTGGTATGGAACAAAATAAGTTGCAGCACTTTGAATTTGATATAAGCAAACAATTCCTGACTTTAGATGGTGTAACTTATTCATCAACTGAGGCTTTAGACTCCCTGAAAGGGAAAAGTGAGTATGATGGTTTATATTCCTTTTTACTTGAATGGTTTGATGGTAAGAGTGAAATAAAGGTTCATACATCCGGTTCTACTGGCAAGCCGAAGGAATTGCTTGTACGCAAAGAACAGATGATGCAAAGCGCACGATTAACTTGTGAATTCCTTCATTTAAGGAAAGGGGACTCTGCTCTGATAAATATGTCATTGAACTACATTGCCGGAAAGATGATGGCAGTCCGTGCATTGGTCGCAGGGCTTGATATTCATTATATTTCCCCCTGTGGTCATCCATTGGAAAATGTAAGAAAGCCTTTTCGCTTTTTATCAATGGTGCCTTTACAGGTTTTTAATAGTCTGCAAGTACCAAAAGAAAGAAAGATTCTGGAAGAGTCTGATATTTTGATTATTGGTGGTGGGGCTATTGATACAAAGCTGGAAGAAGAACTGAAAAAGCTTCCCAGTGAGATTTACTGTACCTATGGAATGACAGAAACACTTTCTCACATTGCATTAAGAAGAGTCAATGGAGAGAAAGCATCTAAGAGCTATTATCCCTTTTCTTCGTTAGACCTTTCTCTTTCAGAAGATGGTACGCTTGTAATTAATGCGCCTCTGGTTTGTGATCAAGTCTTACAGACAAATGATATTGCCGAGATAAATCCTGATGGCAGTTTCAACATTATAGGCCGTAAGGACAATACAATAAATAGTGGAGGAGTAAAGATACAGATTGAACAGGTAGAAGAGAAGCTTAAAGAAATTATTCCTGTACCTTTTGCTATAACTTCAAAGAGTGATTCAAAGTTTGGCGAGATTGTTGTTTTACTTATTACTGCTCCTATTGATTATGAGTTGCTCAGGAATGAAATGAAAAAGGTGCTTACTCCATATCAGTTTCCCAAAGAAATCTTTCTTGTCGATTCGATACCTTTAACTGAAAGTGGTAAGATTGGCAGAGCAAAGCTTAAGAAAATGGCTTCAGAACTGTATTTATGAGTAAAGTATAACACCTTAATTTATATAACAAAAACGAGCAAAATAAATACTCTGCTCGTTTTGTTTGTAAACTCCTCAAAAGTTATTAGTCATTTAGCATTTATGAGTCATGATATCAAGGATATATCTATCAGTCTCATTCATGCCTTTTGATCCAATTAGTGTAAGGTTACGGATACTTTTGTCAACATCATCTTCAATGATCCCTTCTACGGAAGAAACACATTTCTCTTCCATGGCCATCATAGCCGAAAAAACAGCTGTTGATATCCCGCTTGTGACTTTCAGAGAACAACTGGGCTTTGCACCATCGCAAATCATCCCTGTAAGATTGGCAATCATATTTTTAACTGCATATGATACATTTTTATAATTACCTCCCATCAGGTATGTTATTCCACAGCTAGAGCCAGTGGCCGCAATTACACAACCGCATAAAGCTGAAAGTCGGCCAAGACTTTGCTTAATATAAATAACAGTAAGATGACTTAGCATCAAAGCTCTTGTAAGTTCCTCCTGAGTATTGCCATTGTCCTGAGCATAGATGGCGACTGGCACTGATGCTGCAATGCCTTGATTCCCGCTTCCAGAGTTACTTATCACCGGAATCATAGCCCCAGCCATACGTGCATCACATGCTGCAGAAGTATAAGATAAGATTTTAGAGAAAACATTATCTCCAATAATATGTCGTTCAGTTTCCCCTTTTAATATTTTTCCTAGCCCGTGACCATATTCTCCTTTGAATGAACATTCTGCAGCAGCTTTATTTAAATTAGCTGAATCCAGAATGAACTTAATCTTTTCCAAAGGAGTAGTGGTAGCAAACTCGTATACCTTTCTTAAATTAAGTTCAGGAACTTCATTATCATCAGTCTCAGCCAGAGCATTTTTTTTCTGAAATAGAATCTGATTATCTTTCGCTATGTAAATAAAGTTAGTATGACTTCCTGATATTATAGCTGTAGCCTGATTATTCTTTTTTCTGCATATCACCTCAATATATAGTTTCTCGGCAATATTTTCTTTTAAGGATATTTGTATGGATTTTGACTCTATTATTTCCTTTCCACTCTCTACATCATTGGGAGTTAAGTCTTTCAGAACTTCCAGTTCGTATTCAGATTTTCCGATAAGAGCTCCTAATGCTACCGCTATTGGCAGTCCGATCATTCCTGTTCCAGGTATTCCAACTCCCATAGCATTCTTTAAAATATTGGCACTTAAGAAAACCTCTATTTTATCGGGCTGATCTCCTAAAGCTTCCCTTGCTTTGGCTGCACACAAGGCCACGGCAATAGGTTCTGTACAACCTATTGCCGGAACAACCTCGCGTTTAACCAGGGAAATAATCTGTTTTGTCTCAAATTCAGTTATCATCTTTTGTAATTATCAAGCCCTGTTTGCAGGAAGTTTACATACTTACCGATATCCTCATTGTAAGCATATGATTTATTTAATGGATTTCCTTCATTATTCAGTAAAACGTAAAATGGTTGAGCATTTGCACCGAACTTTGTGCGTTGCAGGTAACTCCACTTGTCACCAACGGTACGCAGAATACGTTCCGTACCATTTTCTTTCACAGTAACTTGTTGTGGTAATGGTTGCTTTTCATCTACATAAAGCGTAATAAGCACATAGTCATTGTTTATTAGTTCGCTTACTTTGTTATCGGTCCATACGGAAGCCTCCATCTTGCGGCAGTTCACGCATCCATATCCCGTAAAGTCAACCATCACAGGTTTTTTATTCTTTTGAGCATATTCCATTCCGGCATCATAGTCGGTGAACTTCGGATGTACTTCGTTGGTGTACAGATTAAAGTCCTGTGTCTTCATTGGCGGAGCAAAAGCACTGACAGCTTTTAGTGGAGCTCCCCACAATCCCGGAACCATATATGCTGCAAAAGCCAGTGAAAACAATGCCATGAAGAAGCGTGGAACGCTGACCTTATTGTCATCGTCATCGTGAGGGAATCTGATCTTGCCAAGCAAATAGAATCCTAACAATGCAAAAATCACAATCCAGAGAGCCAGGAATGTTTCACGATCGAGTATTCTCCATCCATAGGCAAGATCGGCTACAGAAAGGAACTTCAATGCAAAAGCCAGTTCGAGGAATCCAAGGAATACCTTGATTACATTCATCCATCCTCCCGATTTAGGCATTGATTTCAGCCAGGAAGGGAAGAGGGCAAACAGGGTAAATGGCAGTGCCAGTGCAATGGCGAATCCTAACATACCAATAGCAGGAGCAACGATATCACCTGTCGTGGAAACCTGTACCAACAGGAATCCGATAATAGGTCCGGTGCATGAGAAAGAAACCAATGACAGTGTGAATGCCATCAGGAAAATACTCAGTAATCCGGTTGTCTTCTCCGATTTGCTGTCAATGGCTGTGGTCCATGATGAAGGCAGTGTTATCTCAAATGCTCCGAAGAATGAAGCCGCGAAAACAACCAGCATCAGGAAGAACAGTATGTTGAATACCGCATTCGTAGAAAGCGAATTCAGTGCATTGGCTCCGAACAGCAGAGTGATAAGCAGCCCCAGACTCACGTAAATCACTACGATAGAGGCTCCGTAAGTCCATGCATCCCTGATTCCCTTTTTCTTATCCTTGCTTCTTTTAAGGAAGAAACTTACAGTCATGGGAATAATAGGCCATACACAAGGGGTAAACAATGCCAGTAATCCTCCGGCAAATCCGGTGATAAAGATATAGATCCATCCAAGGTTCTTCTGATTGTTGCCGTCACCCATTGCATTAAGCTGAGTGGTAACAGGTTTCCAATAATCACTCTTTATGGCAGTAGCAGAATCAGCAGCAACGCTGTCTGTTTTTTGAATAGCTGTAACAGAAGCTGTATCAGCAACAGGAGCATTAGCCTGCTTATTTTGTTCTACATTTTGCCCATCTGCTTTTACCTTATCATTTTTACCTGAATAGTTGAAAGAAACCTGGCTGGGAGGCAGACAGTTTTCATCATTGCAGGCACCATATTCCATATACCCTTTTATCTTGTAAACAGGTTTGATAATCTTTATTTTCTGCACAAAGACGGCACTGTGTTCAAAGTACCTTAAGTTCATCTCAAAGATCTTATCATACTTTGAAATCTCCTTTGTAGCAGGAGTTAGCTTTCCATCCAGCTTAACCCCATCCATCTTATCTATATTGAAAGTCGCTGAAATAGGTCCTCCCGACGGTAGATTGACAGAATAAACATGCCATCCGTTATCGATAGAAGCTGTGAATCTGATCTCAGCTTCAGTATCTGATAAAGTTTTGAATTTGGAAGAGAACTTTACCGGTTCCTGTATCTGGGCGTAGATACAGGAAGCCAGTAAAAAAATAGTTAGAGAAAAGGATATTCTTTTAAACATATAATAAGTCTATTTAAAAAGTTCATCCAGTTTTTTACTTAGAGCTTCTCCACGAAGTTGCTCTCCAATAACTTTGCCATTTCCATCTAACAGGAATATTGAAGGGATAAATTTGACTTTAAAAATATCTGCAATTCCATTCTGATCCAGATAGTTTGGCCATTTTAACTGTTCTTCTTTCAATGCTTTTTCCCAGTCAGCTTTTTTCTTATCTATAGATATACTTATAATCTGTAGTCCTTTACCTGCATATTTAGCATATTGAGCTTTCAGGTTAGGAATTTCTTTTCTGCATGGATTACACCATGAAGCCCAGAAATCAATAAGAATATATTTCTTGCCTTTAAATAAAGTTGAAGCAGGGATTATTTTCCCATTCTCAGTGACATTGAATGATGGAGACTTGGTTCCTACAAATCCTTTTGGATAAAGTTCTTCCTTTACTAATTTGCCATAGTAGCTATCTTTAGCTTGTTGTGAAAAGGCTTCATATAATGCCTTTTGTTCTGCAGTGAAATAACTCATGATATCCATCATAAGGAATGGTCCCCACCATGAATCTTTGTTACTCATTATGATACTGGTTGTACTTGTTTCAACAGTATCAAAGAAATTCTTTTCATCAGTTGTAAACTTTTTCCATTCGGCTGTTTTGTATAAAGAATCCAGTGCTGTTTTATTTTTCTCACTTCTTGCTTTATCCACAGCTTTCAGAATGATGTCATTATTATCGTGGTAAGCTTTATAAAGAGAATCTAACGATTTTCTAGGAGATTTTTTTTCAATATACTCATCATTTACTTTACTTCCTGAGACTTTGACATTGCTAAAGTCATATCTTTTTCGACTGTCTTCTCCTGTAAGAGTTGCTTTTGCTGTAACAGATATATTTTCATTGCTAATGACTAAACTACATGCGCCATTAATATCATTAACTGTAATGTAGAACTGTCTCGGACCCTCTACCGAACCGGTAAATGTAAACTGTCCGTCTTTGATAATAGATTCGGCAACAGCTTTTTCTGTTTTATGAGTGCCACCAGGTATCAACTGCATTTTTGAACCATCAGGGATACCTTGTATGTTCCCTTTTATAGTAAATGAACCAGTTGTTTTTGAAATGCATGACATTGGCAAGGCCAATAAAATCATCAATAATAAATTAACTAAATTTCTTTTTTTCATTTTATTCTCTTTTTATTGTTATTTATCTACATTTTGAGTCAGCGTTCCATTTCCTGGATTGCTAGTTGCTCCCATAGGGAAAGGCATTGTCCAAAGGTGTGAAGTTGGAGTCAGAGTATAAGTCGTTCCATTTATTGTTTTAGTAAATGTTCGGGCATAATTACTGTCAAGATTCAGACGGCGGGCATCAGCAAAAGGAATAATGGAAAATATAAGTTCATTTTCTTTTGTTTTCCAGATTTTCTTTACTGCATCTTGTATAGAAGTAGCTGCGAGATCTTGATATTTGGCCGGTAGAATTCTCGTTTTACGGACTGCATTTAGTGCATCCATAGCTCCTTGCAAATCATTATTTCGTGCTAAACATTCTGCTTTAATAAGATACATTTCTGTTGTAGTAATACCTCCATAATTGAAATATCCTCTTGTTGTTCCAGCATAATATGTATCAGTACCAACAGTCTTTATTTTCCAACGTGCAGCAAAACGTGCATCCCCATCTTCAAAGCGTGTTGCTCTGGCAACTGGAATATTATATTCTGTTGCAGCATAATAAGTGGATCCATGACGATATATATAGTTCTCTACGTAAGTGTAACTATATGGTGAAGATGTTGTTGTGTATGATGTCGGATTTAAAATTTGTGCTTTATTACTTTCGTAATAGGCAACCCAGTCATAAAGTTTATTATTAATCTTCAAAGCTTCATTTGCATACTTTAAAGCATTTGTATAATCAGACATTTGCAAATATACTCTGGCATAAAAAGCATAAGCGACACTAATATTGGGATGTAAGATGGTAGCTGATTTTTCTGGTAAATTAGGAATAGATTCACTTATTTCTTTTAGAATATAATCATATAATTCCTTTATGGTTACTTGTGTTGAGGGTGCATTTATATCTGCACTGGATATTACAGGCACAGCCAATTTTGTTGAAGCTGTATTGACGTCATAAGTATCTGCATAGTAATTCACTAAATTGAAATAATTCATGGCACGAATTATTCTGGCTTGAGCAATCAGAATATTCTTTTCGCTGTCTGTCGCATTTGTAGCAGACGGAGCATGTTCAATTATCAGATTGCATGATGCAATTGAGGCATAACTTACATAGTAAGCACTCTCGTCACTGCTGTTTAATTTTATTCTATCTGCAGTTTCATCCCACATGTAATTTGCTTTCCACAAAGGATAATAATTCAGAGATGATGAAGAGGGATATCTGTCGTTCATTAATAAACAAGATTGAGTAACATCAACTCTTTGGCATGTATATTCATCTCTTAATAATGCTTCAAAATCGGCAAGAGTTTCTGGTATTTTTTGCCCTTTAGGTACTTCATCAAGGTAACCACTACATGAAGTAAAGGCTACGGCTAATCCTATAATTAATCCGGATAATATTTTATTGATTATTTTTTTCATGATCAATTCTTTTTGTGATTAAAAGTTTAAATAAACACCCATTACATAATTAGGAGAGTTGTATCCTCCCAGAAGATATTTTGCATCACTATTTGCAGCCCAGGTATATGCATTTTCTACATTGAACTGTAGACGTGCATTGCTTAAATGAGCTAACTTGCAAACTTGTGCCGGAAACTTATATGACAATGCCAGATTGCTTAATCTTATATTTGATGCATTTATAACGTTTATGTCTGAATAAGAATACATTGAATACAAATCGTAACTGTAGTCTGATTCATACTCATAAACAACTCTTGGAACATTTGTTTTAAGCTCATCTCCAGCTTGTTTCCATCGATCTCTTATTCTTTTATTTACAGGGGCAAAGTCTGTTACATATCCATAAACAGCAGACGAATATGTGTTATTCAATGCAGGAAGGAATGTGTCTCTCATTTTATGTCCTAAGTTATATACAAGTAAAAATGAGAACTCAACATTCTTAAACCTTAGAGTATTACCGAATGACCCAGAATGAACAGGAACTGTTGTTCCACAATAGGTAATGGCGTCAAGGCTACTTGGCTGATGAGTTACTTTGTTACCTGTTTCATCGTATACTTGTGGTAATCCAGTAGAACTTAATCCAGCCCATTTATATCCATAAATACCTGTATATGAATTTCCTATAATAGGATATGCTGAAGGATAATCTAATTGCAAATAATAGACAGGAGCTTTTACGTTAACATAAGTAACTTTATTCTTATTATAACCGTAAAGTAATGTTGCATTCCATGTGAAATCTTTAGTTCGTATTATATCACTGTTCAGAGTTATTTCAATACCTCTGTTACGCATTCCACCATTATTTATTTTGTAAGTAGAATATCCCCAACCTTCAGTTGGAATCCCCATTGTATTTGCTAAAAGGTTGTCTCCTTGTTTATTATAATATTCAATAGAACCATTAATGCGGCTATGTAAAATAGAAAAGTCTACGCCGATATTTGTTGTGGTAGTCTTCTCCCATGAAAGTTCAGGGTTAGGACGTGAGTTAATAGAACCTTGTGTTCCTCCAACGGCATTATTTTGGCTATAAGAGGCTGTCATGTAAGGACCATTTTCTTTAGCGATATTTCCTCCAATACCGTATGATAAACGGAGCTTTAACATATCAACCCATCTGATTTTGAAGA